>Ga0114923_10002283_pt1 | contig 13036 bp, 29 predicted proteins | sample SumtaG_FD_89578 | JGI IMG/M metagenome (GOLD analysis project Ga0114923, IMG submission 89578) | Deep subsurface microbial communities from Indian Ocean to uncover new lineages of life (NeLLi) - Sumatra_00157 metaG | ecosystem: Environmental > Aquatic > Marine > Oceanic > Sediment | place: near... | reverse complement strand
CGCGTGCCGCCTTCCTGGCGTGTCGGATTTGCGATTTAGTCACGGTCTCTCTCCTTGGTGTGTGGTCTCTTCAGGGCGCGCCGACCGGCCGAAGCCGGTTTCGACCTACCGGACAGATACGACGACGCCGTCCTGAACCTCGACTTGTGCATACCACTTATGTGGCTGAGGGTAGTGCGGCCCTTCGATGACGTCCGTTCCGGCCCGGGGCGTCGGGAACATTCCAGACGGGTTGTAGGTGATGTGTTTGACGCCGGCGCGAACCGCCTCGCGAAACGCTTTCTTGGTCTTGTAGTTCGGGTTGACGTAGGACATCTTGTGCTCTCCTTGGTTGAGTGAAGTGTATCACAAGTGTATCGCAGCTGTGGAACATAAAGCGCCGCACGGCTGTCGTCTTGCTGTATACTTCCTGCGTATGAGTATGAACCGACACATTCTCCCGCTGGCGCCGAGGGCCCGTCGCAAGCTCGAACTGAAGATGCGCGACCGCCGGCTCTCTGAAGTGCAGCTGGCACGCCTGCTCGGCGTGTCCCGGTCCACCCTGCGTCGTGCGATTGCCGGCGCGGACATTCGACCCGAGACGTTCAAGACACTCACCGCGTGGCTCTAACCCAGGAGGAATCAATGCCCGACCGCAATGACATCTACGTTGAGAACCACGGCTCGATCATCGCCATCCAGCCGGCCTCCGAGGCCGCGAAGGCGTGGGTGGATGAGCATGTCTCGCACGAGGGGTGGCAGTGGCTCGGCCCGTGGCTCTGTGCCGAGCCGCGTCAGGCGACCGACCTTCTCGACGGCGCCGTCGGCGCTGGGCTCACGGTCGACGGCTTTCAACCCTCAGTGTTCTAGTGGGTGAAGCTCGACAACGCGGCACCTACGCGGAGCGTGTCGCACACCCGAAAGACCCCGGCGCCATTCGGCGTCGAGTCGAAGCGGCGCAAGCGAAGCGTTCCGCGCGTCGGCTCGTGCGGTCTAAGCACCTTGGAAACCTCAAACAGAAAATCGCCGAACTGATTGCCAAGACCAAGAAAGAGGACACGTAGATTGGGGAGTGGAACACCAATGAGTAGAACCGGAATACAGACAGAGAGAGCCCTTCATTCTCAAGACCCTCATGCTCTGCGAAAAACGATTGAACCCGCCGCGACCAAGCCGCAAGTGCAGCGCGCACTGGGTGCGCTAGAGGAGGTGGTCGCCGACGTGGGCAACAGGGTGAGCGACGTCACGCAGAGGCTGTCGCCTGTGCTGTCGCCGCAGCCGCCGACGCCGGAGGACGCAACCGATCGCGGGTCGTGCGGTGTCGAGATGGCCGATGAGATAACGCGCTTCGCGGTGCTCTTGCAGGGAATATCAGACAAGCTCGCTGAGCTGATGCAGCGCATCGAGGCTTGAACGGACAAAACGGCCGGCTAGGGAGGAGTAGAGCCCCAGCCGGCCGGCACCCAACACACACTGTCATCCAAGGAAGGGAACACGATGAAGAACAGCCACACCAGTGTATCAGAGGGGGTCGACCATGGCTAAGAAGAGACAGAACCCCACCGCTATCGCCACGAGCCAGCCGGCTCAGCCTGCCCCGATGGACATGGCTCAGCTCGTCCAGAGCTTGGTCACGAACCCCGACGTCGACATGGGAAAGTTCGAACGGTTCCTCGACCTCTACAAGAGTCAAGAAGCCGAGCGGTCTCGCATCGCGTTCATCGAGTCGTTCGCCGCACTCCAGGGCGACCTCCCAACGATTGCGCGGACGGGATTCTCGGAGGCTCACGGCGCGTTCGCTCGGATGGAGGACTTGATCGAAGGCATCAGGGGGCCGCTCGCCACGCACGGGTTCGGCTTGTCGTTTGAGCACAAGTTCGACAAGGACGATGTCACGACGATCGGGACGCTGTCGCACATTCAGGGGCACACCCAGGCCTCGATGTTCGTCGGTCCTGTGGACACGTCAGGACGGAAGAACGACACGCAGGCCCGCGCCTCGGCGTGTAGTTACGGTCGGCGCTACTGCGCGAACGCGCTGCTCAACTTGGTCAGTCGTGGCGAGGACGACGACGCACAGCAGGCGTCAGGTCCAGCGCCGCAGTCGGCGAACGCGTTGCCGGTGCCCGAGGGATTCGAGTCGTGGTGGCATGACATTCAGGTCGTGGCCGACGAGGGCTTCCGTCCGTTTCAGTCGGCGTGGAAGAGTTCGTCGCAGGGGTTCAAGGACTACGTCGCCGCGCACCATCCGAAGCAGCTCCAGGCCGTCAAGGTGAAGTCGACGAAGGCGGGGAACGGCGGGTCGAGCGATGAGTAACTACCACGTCACCACCATCGACTGCGAGCAAGGCACCCAGGCGTGGCTCCAGGCTCGCGCAGGACTGCTCACCGGGTCCAAGGCGAAGCACGTGGTCTCAAAGGGCAAGGCGAACGGTGACGAGCCCGTGGGGCGCCGGGACTACCGGCTCCAGCTCGTCGCCGAGCGCCTCACGGGACAGCCGCAGGGCGACACCTTCGTCAACGCCGCGATGCGCCACGGCAACGAGACCGAGCACCGCGCCGTGGCCGCCTACGAGGCGCTGACGTCGAGCCTTGTCATGCCGGTGGGTTTCATGCGGCTCGACCACTACAAGGCTGGCTGCTCGCCTGACGGGCTGGTCAACGACGGTGAGGGGCTCATCGAAGTGAAGTGCCCGAAGACCTCCACCCACATCGGCTACCTCCGGCAGATGGAGTTGCCGCGCAGCTACGTCGCCCAGGTCACGCACAACCTCTGGGTGTCCGGCGCCAAGTGGTGCGATTTCGTCAGCTTCGATGACCGGCTCCCGCCGGGAATGCAGCTGATGGGCGTGCGTGTCACGCGCGACGACCTCAACGTCGAGGCCTACGTCGACAAGGCGGAGTTGTTCTTGGTGAGCGTCGAGAAGGAGTTGTCGGACATCAAGACGCAGTTCGCGGACGCGCTCAAGCTCGCGACCTCGGTGCTCTGATGGCGACCTTCTGTGGACACGTCGGGATGGCGGTCTTGGTCGGACTGCCATCAAAGCCGACGCTGCTACTCGACGACCCGAGGGCGTTTCGAGACGAGCTGGAGTTCCTCGGCGCCGGCCCGAACAAGCGCGTGCAGATTGTGCTCACCAAAGAGAAGAACCTACGCAGCGAGCGCGCCAACGCCTACTACTGGTCGACGGTGCTCACGGCCATCGAGGAGGAGACCAAACAGCCGGCGCCGTCCATCCACGACGCCATGTGCCAGATGTTCCTCCCTGACGAGAAGACCCAGGTCGAGTTCCTCAACAAGCTGAGCGGCGAAGTGGTGGACTTCGCCGTCGGCGGTCGGCGCAGCTCGAAGCTCACCGGCGAGGCCTTCTTCGAGTTCGTCGAGCACGTCCGCGCGTGGGCGCTTGACTTCCTCGGCGTCCGCACCCCGGACCCGGACCCCGAGTATTGGCGGAAGCGGCTGGTGAAGGCATGACGCCCGAGCAAATCACCCTGCTCCTCCTCGTGGCCCGCACACTCGAACTGCTCGCTGACCACGTGGACCTTGACTGCGAGCCACACGAAGAGGAACTCCAGCGTTCTTGCGAGTCTATGAAGACCTTGCGGACGGTGCTCGTCAAGAGCCTGGAGGCTAACCACGACATGACCAAGCTGATTCTGAAGGCCGCCGAAGCCTTCAAACGCGCTGAGCTGATGGACAATCACGAACCTGAGGGGGAGCCTTCGTGACGACACTCACCCGCTACCAAGAGCGGCTGGAGAAGAAGCGCGCCGGCGACGACGCCGAGCGCGAGTGCAAGCGCCGCGTCTGCACGCGGGACGACTACACCTGTCGCGCGTGCGGCCGACACACGGACCCGCGCGCCAAGGGGCTCCTCGACAAGGGGCATTTTCATCACGTGGTCTTTCGCTCAGCCACCCGCATCGCGCTCTGGGTGACCGGACGCGTCTGTCTCCTCTGCGCCGATTGCCACGACGCGGTCCATCACCGCAGCGACGACGACCGCCTCTGGGTCACCGGCGACGCGAACGTCCAGCTCCGCTTTGAACTAGGAGGGAAGGTATGGCTCAACTGAAGAACGTCATCGCGGCGACGTTCGCCCTGGCACTCATGGCCGCCGTGATTCTTGTCGTGCTCGGCGTGCTGCTCATCATCACGTTCACCGGGGGGCTCGACACGTGACGGCGCTTATCGAAGCGTTCGCCGTGCTCTCGATTGGCGTCAGCGCCTCGTTCCTGGCCCTGGTGTGCTACGCCATGTGGCGCTACTGGCGGCGCGCCTGGGAAGAGCGTGACCAGGGCACCTACATGTCCAGCAAGTGGACGCGGGAGGGGCACCATGGCGACCGGTGAGCATCTCGCGCGTCAGCCGGCACTCTCTCGCGAGGAGGTGGTCGCGCTCATCGCGCGGCTAGAGAACGACCCGTATACTTTCGACGACACTGACGCTGAAGGCAGGGCTGCTGCCTCCTCGATGGGCTTCGGCGCACGGACCCATGTGCTCCTGTTCGTCGCGCGCCAACTCCTCGACCAGATGGACGGCGGCGCATGAGCGGCTACGTGAAGCTCTTCAGCAGCATCCTGCACTCGACCATCTGGCGAGAGAGCGACCACACCCGGCTCGTGTTCATCACCATGCTGGCGATGGCCGATAAGGACGGACGCGTCGAGGCGTCGGTGCCGGGGCTCGCAGACGCGGCCAGGGTGCCCCTGGCGGGATGTCAGACGGCGTTGGCGTCCCTTCAGGCGCCTGACCCCTTCTCGCGGACCGTAGACAGCGAGGGGCGGCGCATCGAGGTCATGGACGGCGGCTGGCGACTACTGAACCACGCCAAGTACCGGGCGAAGCTCGGCGCCGAGGAACGTCGCGACTACAACGCGCTCAAGAAGCGCGAGCAGCGGGCCCGGGAGAAGTCAACGACTGTCAATGACAGTCAGCAAAGTCAGCACAAAGCAAAAGCAGATACCAGAAGCAAAAGCAGAAGCAAGAAGAGCACGAGCGCGCTCGACAAAGGCGGTGTCGAGTTCTGTGCTTTCTGGACCGCCTACCCTCGGAAGGTCGGCAAGGCTGCTGCCCTCAAGGCCTGGGTGAAGCACAGCTGCTGGAAGTATGCCGACGACATCATGAACGCGGTGGCCGTCCAGGCCGAGCAGCCGCAGTGGCACGAGCAGGACGGACGCTTCATCCCGCACGCGGCCTCGTGGCTCAACGGCGGACGCTGGAACGACGAGACACATATCCAGGCCGCCCACGCCGGCATCCTCGGCCCTCCGTCCGACTGGTGGGTGCAGTGCAAGGAGCTGCACCGAGGCAGGTGCAACGGGCGCTTCGCCCACTCGATTCAATTGGATATCGACAAGGAGAAACGACATGGTGCTTTGTGAGTAGGGAGGGGATGCCGGTCGAGGTGCAGCGTGAGATTCTCGCGCTCGTGTCGAAGGTGTGGACGAACGGCAACGCTGAGCCCGAGCACGCGGCGAAGTGGCTCCTAGAGACCACCGCGAGCATGGCGAGCATGGATAAGGACAACCCCCAGACGCCGCAGGAGGGACAGTTCGATATCCAACCAACCGACCTCGTCGAGGCCATGCTCTGCGTGGCGCTCTCGAACCACCCGAACCGCACCCTGCTCGTCGCCTACAAGGAAGAGGCCATCTATCAAGACGCCAACCTCCTCCTACGGCTGAACAACCCAGAGACGCGGGAGTCGATCGAGATTCGGCTGAGCCGAGACTCAAGGAAATTATTTCTCCCGATGGGCTCCTCGTTCTACTCCATCGACATCGCGGCGCTCTGCCAGGGCTGGCACCAAGCCGAGTCGAAGCTCAAGACGCTCATCGAGACGCCCAAGGTGACGCTCGCCTGATGGCGAAAACTATCTGGCGGTTCACGCTCGGCGCCCCACGCCTGCAAGGCGGCGTGTCGGAGTTCCTGAAGGCCTACGCCGACGACCAGAGCGTGCAATCGCCGCCGGTCACAGTTGCCATTACGATGCCGGTCGGCGCGGTGGTGCTCGACGCGCAACAGGTCGAGTCGAAGCTCGTGTGCTGGGCGACGGTCGACCCGCGTGCTCGCCGACGCCCGCGCGAGTTCGTCATCGCCGGCACGGGACGCGGCGACCTGGGCACCGTCTACAACAACATCGCGACCTACGTTCGCACCGTGCAGTTCGTGCTCGACGTGACGCCCGAGCCCCCACCACTTGTCTTGCACGTCTTCGTGCTGCCGGAATCCTATGAGCCCTATGACGGGACTGGAGGAGCCCTATGAGTGGCGACCCGATGCTCGACACCCCGCTCACCGCCCTCGAAGCCTACGAGGCTCGCCTGAAGGGGCTGTGCTACCGCTGCGGCGAGAACAAGCCCCCGATGGACGCAGACACCGGCTTCGCACAGCCGCTCTGTGAGTGGTGCCTGAAGGCCGTCAGGCGGCTAGAGAAGGACAAGCGCGACAAAGACCCCGCCGTGATTGCCGACCGGGTGCTCAAGGCCAATGCGAGGCGGAGGACGAGGGAGCGGCCAGGACGATGAAGAAGCGAGCCCTTGGAAATCTCAGCTTGTTCGACGACGTGCAGCCCGAGGAAGACATCTCCATCGGTCCTCATGTTGCGGTGGACGCGAAGGCGACGGACCCACAGACGTCTCATGCCGCAGCAGCGGCCCTGGAGGAGAACCAGCTGCACCTCCGTCAGTCGATTGCGTTGGTGGTGGAACTCCTCACGGCGCACGGCTCGTTGGCCGACTTCGAACTCGCGCCGCTGTTCTTGAAGAAGAAGGTCGGGAGGCCGCATCTCCCGCCCCAGGCACGGCACTGGGCTCGGCGCGAGGGGCTCGTCCGGCAGACATCGGAGCGCCGGAGGAACCCGGTGACGAAGCGGCAGGGCATCGTCTGGGCGCTCGGCCGCGACGACGCGTTTCTCGACATGCCGGTCGAACGGTGCTCAGAGTGCGGACAGATTAAGCCGGCCGCCAAGGAGGCGCGCACATCTAGCGGTCCACCGACCCCTGCCTCGGAATCCACCGAGCCGGCTGAATGGGAGCCGACAACGCAGGACGGTGGGCCGCTATTTCAGGAGGACCAATGACCCAAAAAGAGTTCCGATTCACCCTATTGCTCATGGCCGTGTTCATGTTGTCGCTCTTCACTTTCCTCTCGGCGCACGAGCAGCTCGGCCCCGGCACGCTCCCGTGCAGCGAGAAGGGGCGCTACGTGACGGCGGACCACGGGAAGACCTGGGCCATCACGAACTTGGCTGACTTCGCCTGCCCTCACGGTGTCGGCCTGATGGACATGCCGACACCAGCGCCGAGGATGCCAGACGGTAGTTTCGCGCCATCGTCGCATCCGGCGTGGGCGTCCCAGCGGTTCATTGATTTCGGCAGCATTCGGCTCGAACCCGGGGCGAGCGGGGTGCTCACCTTGGAGACGGAGCACTTCCCGGCGGGCCTCCAGGTCCCGCTGTGCGGACGTGACTGGCAGGCAGACTTCTACGGGGGCATCACGAACGAGGACGTCTCTGAGGACGGGCAAAACATTCACCCCTCGAACCCAAACCGCATCCCGAACGACAGTCATGCGTTCGGACAGCATGCGCCGTGCGGCACGGTCTCGGTCGGTCAAGGAGCTTACAGCGCCGGTCTGGTGTTGAGAGACACTAGGGGCGACCGGCGTCTGCCTTGGCCGACCAACTCGTTCAGGAGGTGAGAATGGCTCGATTCATGACGCTCAAACGCTACTGGCCTTGGTGGGTCGCGCTCGGCTGGCTCGCCGGCTACGAGCTGTACGTGATTGCGTTCGACCACACCACGCTCTCGCGCATGGTCTGGCAGGCCGACGACGCGTGGCCGCTCTTGGAGCTGGTCACCGGCCTCGGCATCGTCGTGCTGTTCGTCCACTTCTTCTACCGGAATCGTCGGAGACCGTGACGTGCGCGGTCGCTTCTTCCCCGACCGGCATCTCTCCAACTGGGAGGTCGAGCGCCAATGTGGCATGACGCTCGGGGTGACCGGGGTGGAGCAAAGCGAGGAAGAGCGCCAGCGCATGATTCGCATGGGTGAACTGCGCTACAACCCGATCGGATTTATTGGCGACCACGCGCCGGTCAACGGGAGTCTCGAAACCGTGTGGCCGATGACCGTCGAGCAGGCAGCGTTCGAGGCCTCCGAGGAGGTTCGCCGCGCCGAGATTCGCAAGCGATGGTCCGACCGTCGCATGTTGCGTCAGCAGGGACATCTTCTCGCTCGACGGATACTCCTGCAGAAGATGCGGGAGAAGCGAGAACTCCGCGAAGAGGAAGAGCGACAACGGCGCGCTGAGCGTCGTCAGGCTGCGGAGGCTGATCGGGCCGCCGAGGAGCGGCACCCCGCCTACGTGCAAGTGCTCAAGCCCCATGCGCCGGTTAAAGAGATACTGCTGAGCACCACGGCGGACGGCCGCCCCGTGCTCTCGGTTGAAGTGGAACCTTCAGTGGAACCAAAAGTGAAACCACCGACGTCGTATCTCTGCGAATATTGCGGGTGGCGGCACTCCACGTACCAGCTGCCAGAATGCCCAGAGATGGCGATTGACCGAGCGCGCAACAAGTAGAGGCCTTATGGCTGGATTCACCGTCATCGACGTCATCAGACAGCTCGGTTTTGAGCCTGAGAGAAAGCTCTCATGGGCGTGCGGCGACGCGACGCGCAATCGTTACATTGAGGACTATGGGTATCCGCCACAGAAGCTGCTTCGCAAGAAGACGAACGGGCTCGGCACGCACTGCTTCGCGGTTTACCCGCACGCGTTTTTACCTGTTGCAAAGGACGTCGTGTCAAGGCTCTGCGAGGAGTTCCAAGCGATTGCGAGCCAGCAGCTCAGCTTCCCAGACATGGAGTAGTGCATGACGCCGAAACAGATGCTCTTCGTCAAAGAATACCTCGTCGACCTCAACGCGACGGCGGCTGCTCGGCGTGCCGGCTACAGCGAGAAGACGGCGAAAAGCATCGGCCAGGAGAACCTGACCAAACCTGACATCGCCGCCGCCATCGCGGAGGCCACCAAGAAGAACCTCGACGGGCTCGACGTCACGACTGAGCGCGTGCTCAAGGAGCTGGCGCGCATCGCCTTCGCGGACATCCGCCCGATGTTCGACGAGGACGGCCACCTCAGGCCCATGCTCGACCTCGACGAGGACACCGTCCGTATGATTGGCTCGGTCGAGGTGACCAAGGAGCAGAGCTACAAGAGGGGCGAGGACGACGTCATCACCGAATACATCACCAAGGTCCGGCCATGGGACAAGCTCGGGGCGCTCAACACGCTCGCGAAGCACCTCCGGCTCACCACCGAGTCGCGGGTCGAGCACACGGCGGACGTCACGCTCATCGAGCTGCTGACGGGGGAGAAACCGAAGTGAACAAAGTCATCGCGGCGTTGGAGGAGTTCAAGGACGGCACCTCATGACGACTGAGGCCTGGACGGACACCCGCGACGAGGAGGGCGCCTTCCTCGGGATGGTCAATCATCCCCCGGGGGAGTTTCAGGTCTACCTCGCCGTGACGTGCGACACGCTCGTGGCGTTCAACGCTCCGCTGACGAGCCCAGTGTTCGAGCGCATCAGGCTGGAGCGGGCGCTCTGGCACGACAGGGCCACGAGACCCATCTGGCGCCTCGCGGAGGGCACGATGGACCTCCTCGCCCGCAGTCCACGTTTCGTTTGCGTCGGCGCTGTCTGCGAGACGCAGTGGGGCGAGGAGCTGCGTCGCCTGGAGGCGCTCGCTCGATTCCTTCAGCTCATGCGGTTCCACAACCTCGACACCACCAAGGAGGTGCCCCAGTGAGCAGGCGCGAGCCGCCGCAGCCAACCGGAGGAGAACAAATATCGCGCCGAGCTGGTCGAGAAACCGAAATGACGCTGGTCAGGGTGTGTCTCCGCTGCCCGTCGTGCTCGCACGTCTGGTATGCCGCGCTCATCGACACCGAGTCGTGGTGGGGCAAAGGCCTGAAGCCTGAGCGCATCGCGAAGCAGTGCTGTTGCGTGGTGTGCGACTCCACCGAGACGCCAGAGGTGTTTGACGCCGCACCCCCCGAGCCACCGCCACCGTCAGAGCGCGAACTCCAGACGCTTCGTGAGGATGCGAAGAACCCGTGCTTCAGCGTCGACCAGCACAACGACATCGTCAGGAAATTGAGAGAGGCCGATGGGTTGTGCCCTGTGTGCCCGACAGACGTGCCCCCCGAGCCGCCGCCTGACCCAATGGGCGACACGCAGAAGGTGTCCATCGTTCGCGAGCTAATCGAGTTTTGGTCAACCCATCCACAGCGAAGCGATATCCCAGAAGAAACCCGGCGGCAGATGGCGCAAGAGGCTGGCGCGATAGCCCGAAGCGCGATGGGCGAGTTAGAAGAACTTCGTCGAATGGCCGCACCCTCCGAGACGCCGCACGACGACGATCCGCACGGGTTAGCTCCCACGCCACAGACACCCCGTGAACTGGAGAAGTATGGGCGTCGATAATGCAGAAGGGTTCGCCGAGGCGTATGGCGTGCCGACTGAGATAGATGAGACCGAGGTCGCCGTAGACCGACTCGATCAACTCGCGTTGTCGGACAGCGACCCGGAGTATAGCCACCTGATGGCCGAGGCGATTGTGCTGGCGTGGATTCGCGCTCGGGCGCCGCGCTTGGCGACGGCTTTTACGCGGTGTCGAGGCGCAAAAGGTTTCTGGTATTCCTGATGAGTGAGCAACAGGTCGAAGCCTCCCGCGAGCCAATCGATTACGAGATGCTGGAGCTGTTGACCGAGGCTGAGCTGGTGGCGATGGGGATAGACTGCAGGACCCACACGCCCGTCAAGGACAAGGACTTCATCGAGGCCATCATCGAGGAGCTGAAGAAGAGAACGCATGGCAAGTGAGCAACAGGTCGACGCGTCGCGCGCCAAGCTTCTGCACTGGAAGGACGACCCGGTCGCGTTCGTCCGCGAGAACTTTGGGGCCCAGCCCGACGCGTGGCAGGCCGATGCGCTCATGGCGGCGGCTGTGCGGAACCGCGTGGTGCTCAAGGCCGCGAAGGGACCGGGCAAGACGTGCGTGCTCGCCTGGATTATCCTCTGGTTCCTCTGCACGCGGCCCTACTCGAAGATTGCGGCCACGTCCATCACCGGCGACAACCTGCGCGACAACCTCTGGGCTGAGCTGGCGAAGTGGCTCGGTCGGTCCTCGTTCCTCAAGGCCAAGTTCAAGTGGACGAAAACGAAATTGGAATGTCGCGAGGCGCCCGAGACATGGTTCGTCACCGCGCGCACGTGGCCGCAGACAGCGGACTCCAACCGGCAGGCGGACACCCTGGCGGGCCTGCACGCCGATCACATCATGTTCGTGCTCGACGAGTCGGCCGCCATCCCTCAGGCGGTCATGACCACGGCCGAGGCGGTTCTCGCGTCCGGCATCGAGAGCAAGGTCATTCAGGCCGGCAACCCCACGAACCTCGACGGCCCGCTCTACCGCGCGTGCGTGACCGACAAGCACCTCTGGCACGTCACTAACATCACCGGCGACCCTGACGGCCCGAAGCGCAGCTCGCGCATCGACATTCAGTGGGCGCGTGACCAAATCAAGTCCTACGGCCGTGAGAACCCGTGGGTCAAGGTCAACGTCCTCGGGGAGTGGCCTCAGGCCTCGCTCAACAGCCTCCTGGGCCCGCAGGACGTCGAGGACGCGCAGCGCCGACATCTCACCCCTGACAAGTTCCAGTGGGCCCAGAAGCGGCTTGGTGTGGACGTGGCGCGCTACGGGGACGACCGGACGGTCATCTTCCCCCGGCAGGGGCTCGCGTCCTTCAGGCCGCGCGTGATGCGCCACGCGCGGGACAGCGCGGCCTCGGTGGACATCGCCAACGCCATCATGGCCGCCAAGCGGGCCTGGGGCTCCGAGGCTGAGATGATTGACGCCACCGGCGGCTGGGCGGCTGGGGCGACGGACATCCTGCGCTCGATGGGCGAGTCCCCGCTCGACATTCAATTCGCGGCGCCCGGGCACGACTCCCGCTACCATAACCGTCGGGCCGAGATGTGGTTCGCGATGGCGAATTGGGTCAAGACGGGTGGCGCCCTGCCTCCGGTGCCCGAGCTGGTCGCCGAGCTGTCGACGCCGACCTACACGTTCCAGAAGAACGGCAAGTTCCTCCTCGAAGACAAGGACCACATCAAGGAGCGCCTGGGGCGGTCTCCTGACCTCGCCGATGCGCTCGCGCTGACGTTCGGGATGCCTGAGCAGCCCGGGCGAGAGATGGCCAGTACGCAGCGGCCTGACAACGAGGTCGAGCACGAGTGGGACGCGCTCGACACGTCCCATCTGGGCGACGAGTAGCGGACACACGCTAAGCGTGTGTCCGGTGAGCATTGGGACAGCAACTAGCAGCTGATGCCGGCTAGAAACTGTCCCATCGCTGAAATACGGGAGGGGAGTCGGCGCAAACCCGTCGAAAATAGTGAGGTTTTCGCCCGGACAGAACGCTAGCGTTCGTGCTAAGGCGGATTTGACACCCTGGCACGCCCCCGCCCAGAATGACAGGCGTGGTCAGGCGTGCAACCCCGGAAGATAAGCCCCGTTTGCTCATTCTCGCCGAGCAGTTTCTTCGCAGCGCCCCACACATCACGAGCCAGCCGACCAACACGGACCATCTCGGACATGTCATTGACAAGTGCTTCGCCGAGGGCGCGGTGTTCGTGGTCGATGAGCCTGAGACGGGCGTGGTCGGCATGTTCGGGATGGTCTTTGGTAACCACCCACTGACGCTGGAGGTCACGGCGTTCGAGGTGGTCTGGTATATGTTGGACGGCTTCCGTGGAGGAAGCGCAGCTCTCCGCCTCTTCAAATCCGCCGAAGAGGAAGCGCGTCAGGCCGGCGCAACGGTGTTGCAGGTAGGGTCTCCAAACGACAAGCTCGACCGCGTGCTCGAACGATTCGGGTTCACGCGTCGAGAGGCGACCTACTACAAAACCTTGTGAAGGTAGGCGCTCATGGCGCTCGGCTCGTCGACCGCATTCCTGCTCGCGAACCAGGGCCAGCAAGGCGG
>Ga0114923_10002282_pt1 | contig 13036 bp, 13 predicted proteins | sample SumtaG_FD_89578 | JGI IMG/M metagenome (GOLD analysis project Ga0114923, IMG submission 89578) | Deep subsurface microbial communities from Indian Ocean to uncover new lineages of life (NeLLi) - Sumatra_00157 metaG | ecosystem: Environmental > Aquatic > Marine > Oceanic > Sediment | place: near... | reverse complement strand
GAATCCGAATTCCAAGCTGAGGGATATCCCTCTCCAGGAAAGTGGACACAAAAGCCCTCCTCCACCGGTGGCTCACCCCATCAGAAGAAGCCAGCCACGAACGCGGAAAACCTCCGCGAGTCCATAGGGAACTTAGTTTATCGGGAGACAACTCGTCCAATGTAAAACCCGGTACCTGCATGAACAGAGCGCGCCCGACTAAAGACTCCGAAACCCCACGAACCAGCCCGGGCGAAACGCTCCCCACCACCAGGAAACGTACAGACACATCCGTTCGACCGGTCAATGAGCGTAATGTCTCAAAAAGCCCGGGGATGCGCTGTATCTCATCGATGACTACCAGACCGCGTAGAGGTTCGAGGGTAATTTCGGGAGTCGTAAGGGCTGCTCGTGAAGCCGACCGCTCCAGATCGAAGGAATGGACCTGGGCGTTGGTTCGCTCATGGAATATTGCGGCTGCCATCTTTGCAAGGGTGGTCTTACCAGTCTGCCGGGCGCCGAGCAATACAGTAGCCGGGGCTTCATCCAGGCATTGAAGAACCTGGTTCATCAGCCGTGGCCGCAGGATCAGCTTCGATATTTGTTGTTGCATATTTGGAGTTATCCTCCAAATGTTCCTGAATGTCAAGGGTAAAATTCAGATTATTCAAGGAGGTCAAAATGCTTTTTCAAGGATTTGAGTCAATTCATCATCGGTGAGCATGGCTGGGTTACCTTTAGTGCTGCTTGCCCTTCGGACTTTTTCCACCACATCCGGAAAATCTTTTTCTTGTAAATCATAGGCAGATAATGGCGGTATCTTAAATATTGTGCAAAGGTCCTGCACCCATTTAACACCATCGGCTGCCCGGGCCGTGGGAACCCCTGTCAAGATATGTGCCACCTCTGCATATCGAGCTAAGACCGGGGAATCGGGAGCGCGGGCTTTTAATGCATACACGTTGGCTTCCATGACATGGGGAAGAAGGAGACCGCATATGGCGCCGTGGGGCGCAGGGAACATGCCACCCAACGGGCCTGCAAAACCGTGGACAGCCCCGAGTCCTGCATTTGCCAGGGCAAACCCCCCGAAGAGGCTTGCCGCGGCCATGTCCTCTCGCGCAGCCTGATCTTTTCCGTCTTCAAAAGCCTTACGCAGCGAACGCGCGGCCTTTCCCATCCCTTCACGGCATATCCCGTCTGTCAGCGGGTTCGCCTTATTTAAAACAAATGCCTCCATTAACTGTGTAAGGGCGTCAAGACCGGTGAAGGCGGTTAAGAGGGGCGGCATGGACAGTGTTAACAAGGGGTCAATGACAGCGAGACGGGGCAGCATCAGGGGGCTGCGCATGCTGACCTTTACACCATGTTCCGGCGAGCCTATGACTGCGTTGCGTGTGACTTCGGCCCCGGTGCCGGCCGTGGTCGGGATCGCCATATAGGGAGCGGGAGCCTGCTGGATCTGTTTGCCATCGCCCACAATCTCCAGATAATCCAGCAGGTTACCATCATTAGTCAAAAGCGCGGCAATTGCCTTGCCCGTATCGAGGACACTTCCCCCACCCATGCCTATGACAAGATCGCCCCCGGCCTGGCGGGCCTGTTCCACCCCTTCAAGCACTGTCGTAGTTGTGGGTTCTCCGGGCACGCTAAAGGTAAACGTTCTCAGTCCCAGTGTCTTCAATTCTTCCACCAACAGCCCGGCACGTCCAGGATCCCGGCCGGTAACAACGAAGACGCGGTGACCCATATCAGCAGCAATCGGCCCGACTTCCTCTATTGCACCGTGGCCAAAAATAATGCGGGTTGCGGTTGCGAATTCGAATTTCATGGTGAATCACCAGATAGTAAAGACGAAAATCCTGGATACATGGATCCGGCCTCTGGCCCGCCTACCCCATTTTATATCTCGCACTCAGGAAATTCGAGATCTCAGGCGGGGCTTTGATGGTCCTCCGCTGGATGAGGTCCACGGCCTCGGTGGTACAGGTTGGCGTGCAGACCCCGCATCCGAGACAGAGGTCTGGATTTACTTGGGCCACATCGTCATTATTTACCGCGATGGCCTCCATTGGGCATCTCTCTTCGCATGCCCCGCAGCCGGCGCATAGATCGACATCCACGTGGGCCACATAGTTGGAGGGTGAAATCACATGCAATCCCATCCGTTTCTTTGTTTCCAGAAAGACGCAACAGCACCCGCAACAATTACAGATGGTGCTCATATGCCCTTCAACATTGTCGATTATATGGACCAGCCCCTCTTTGTTCGCCTCTTTGAGGATTCCAAGAGTCTCCTCGGCGGTGATCTCCCGGGCCATGCCATGCTCGACCATATACCTCCCCATGCTGCCGAAATGAAGACAGTTTTCCAGCGAATAATTACATCCCTCGCCCGCAGTCCTTTTCATCTGGCGGCAGGGACAATGCCCAACAGAACGATAGGTAGCATCTTCAATTTTTGGTTTTAGCGCATCAAAGGGGAGCACTTCGCGCGAGTCCTGGAGGGTTCTGGAAACCGGAATAACCCTCATCAGCGGCATATCGCCCCGGGCCAGCTCTTTCCCGTATGCCTCATCCCGGTACTTGAGCCATAAGGGGCCGAGTTTGCGGGTATCTTCGGTCTCCTTACCTGACCAGAAGGGGGTCTCGGCCCAGCCTACCACAGATGGCAGAAGTCGATATTTTCGTTCTTTTCCAGGACGTTGGCTCGTATAAACAGTCCCGCGTTTGGCCATGCTTTTCAAAATTTCTTCAAGGGAACCGGCTTTTTCCGGGAACAGCTCCTTCAACTCGGAGAGCGTCCTGGCCTGCATGGGCAGTTTGACAGCTATTTCGGCTTCTTCCACAGGGAAGAGAACCTTGATGATTTTCATCAGCGCCGGGGATTTGGGGCTTCCCACAACTCCCTGGTCAAGGTGCCTGGCTAATTCATCATACAGTTTTACTTTGTCCATGGTTTTTCTCCTTATAAGCCTAGATCTCACGCCAAGCCGCAAAGACCGCAAAGTTAACTAATTCATATTGATACGCCCGTAAAAAGGACTTTTTACGGGCGTATCAATATTAAAACCAATTATGGAAAACAGCGTGCAAAGGCCTTCATCAAGCTGGGCGATCCCTTCATGCGAAGCCTTCGTTGTAGAAGCGCCCAAATGAGATTTTTTTCCTTGGCCAAAAAATCCAACCAGGTTTGAGTGTCTGCCGTGACATGCATATCAGAAGTTCCAACAAGACCGTCCTGGACCTCAATAGTCTTATCGCGGATGACCACTGTCCCTTCACATTCTTCTTCACCCGTAAAGGTAAAATGGTAAGTGGCGCTGAGCCCTTCGGATTGGTCGCGCTGGAAAATAATGGGTAGCGCCTCCAGAAAACCCTTTACTGAATCGGGTCTGAGACCGTTACCCACACCTTTAATAATTTTGTGGGGGAACTTCTTCCCCACGTGGGTCTCGGCATCTGAACCCGGCACCACATAAATCGTCTCAACCTTGTCCTGAAGAGGCCTGACCACCCGGGCAAGATAACCCTTCCGGTCATCCAGAAACGGACCAATGACTTCTTCACCTGCAGGACAAACGGCCATACAGTATGATGATTTGTTGCAGATCCCATAGCTCAGAGACTGCCACATGGAGACAGTCTCTGAATCGCTTACCCTCTTGCGGTAAGACCTGACACATTTGCTCGAAACCATATTCTCCACCCAGTTCATGAAACCGCCCAGACGGTCACGGTAGTTGTGTGTCATGCAGGTCGTAAAATTGAAGTGGCCGTCGGGACATACAGCACCTACCGGACAGACAGAGACACAGAGCTTACATTCAATGCATGGGCTGAAGTCAAGTGGCCGGTCATATTCTGTAATCTCCCGCTCCAGGAGGATCGTTCCCAGGACAACGAAACTACCGAATCGTGGATGAATTACCAGACGATGATGACCCATGACGCCCAGACCGGCAGCTGTGGCAATGGGTTTATGGGAGAGCGGCCACATCTTGCCCGGCCACTTCGCCAGGTTCATGGGGAACCCGGCGGAAGGGCTAAGTGCGCTTACACCTTTCTCATTCAGGATCTTTACGATCCTGCGTGACACAGCGTTTGTTTGTTCAAATGACTGCAGAAACTCCAGATCCGATACGTCACGGGATGGACACCGAATATTCTCCGGATTCATCCGGCAGATAATACTCATAAGGCTGCGTGTCCCGGGAAATATCTCCAGGATATCTTCCCGTTGATCTTCGATCTCCGGGCGCCCGATTTCCACCAGCCCAACATCATCAGCTCCTGCTTCCAGGGCAATAGTCTTGAGCCACGCTGAATCGAGCTTTTCCCGGACCACGGAAGGTGCGTCTTCCTCAACCTTTTCCCTGTACCGCATAACTGTAGGATGTTCATTGAGCTTCATAATTACCCCTCCATTTTCTAAATTAAGCTTCCCATATCTCCGGCGGGACCATTCCCATACCCTGGTATTCGATACGGTATGGCGTGATCTTGCAGACACAATAATTGGGATCGTCCGGGCCTGAGAAGATGTTTTCAAGGTGGGGGTTCCAGACCGCCTTCTTTGTGTTTTCATCGGTCAGGATCTCGGCTTTGCCTTGAATCTGAAGGTACGACTCCGCCGTCTCCAAGTCAGTGACACCGGTGGTCAGGTGGACTTCCGGATTTTTGCGGATCTGGGCCACCTTTCGTGAGTTAACAAAAGTAGCCATCCAGAGGGTCAGGTTCTCATCAGCCATAGGGGTACAATAACGGACCCAGGGTTTCCCGTCTTCCGTGATGGTAGAAAAAGCAGATAGGGTCGGATGATCGATTTTTGCCAGAATCTTCTGTTTCAGTTCAGACATGAGGATCTCCTTTATGGATAATAAAATGGTGTAACCGTTCACGGAATGTTGAAATTAGAAAATAGAAATTAGAAATTTGGCCTTCATACTTTTGTGCTGTTGATGAACGCATTTAATTTTGGGCCGAGTTCCCCGATTTCAAATTTCAAACCGTAAACGGCCATAACACTTCTGCCGGTCTATAGACATCCAATTCGTAAGCTCGTTTCATCTCTCACCAATTTCTACTTTCCAATTTCAAATTTCAAGCCGTGAACGGCTACAAAATGGTTTTGGGTTTAGGGCTTCAAAACATAATCAAATATGAACCGTTTATGGTTCTCAAGCGGTTGAGGTCCCTTTATCGCTTTCATGTGCATGAGAGCGCCGTGCCAGCTGCTCACAAGGAAACGGGCAGCCTCCCGCACATCCAGGTCTTGGGAAATCTCACCCTTTTTTTGAGATTCAGCCAACAATCCAGAATAGGTATCAACCAGAATATCCAGGGCGGACTTTAGTTTTTCCCGAAATGCCGGGCTCAGATCACCCATCTCCTGCGCAAGATTGCCGATAGGGCAGCCATAGGCGTAATCCTTCGATTTGAAGAATTCCATAAACCACTCGAGGAGCCTTCTGATTTTCTGCAGGGGGGAAAGGCTGGGATCTTCCAGGATCGGTCGTGACATAAAGGTATAATATCCAGCGAAATGGTCGATTACCTGAAGACCGAAATCCTCCTTGCTGCTGAAATAGTTATAGAACGACCCCTTTGGTACTCCGGCGGCCTTGAGGATTTCCTGGAGACCGGTGTGATTGAACCCCTTTAGATGGATGAGCTCAGCTCCCGTGTCAAGGATCTTTTGTTTGGTATTCGTTTTCATATTCCCCGCTTTTCTCTGAACGTTCAGTGATAATAGACCGGTCGTCTATGACTGTCAAGCTATTTTTCGTATTTTTTTAGCTTAGCAAATTTCTTGAGTCTTTTTAGCGAGATTTGGACACAAAGCGCAAGACGTGCGCATCAAAACAAGTTATTTCAGGTGCGGCTCTTTTTTTGTAACATTCTAATCATAACCCAGATGTAAATTATCCCATTCAAAATAAAGACGGATAGGCCAAGGAAAAGTTGATCTTCCCGAGTCAACTCTGTCGGATAGATAACTGGAATCAGGTAGTGCTGAATGAAGCTGTCTCTATATGTTGTTGTGCCAGCCGCCTGACGGAGTTGGTTTTCTATAGGGGTAAGGGGGCAGAGCCACCCATTGATTTCAATAAGCCCTCCCCACACCGCAGCAGGGATATGCAGGTAACCGACCTTGGGCCATTTGAAGACAAATAATCCTCCAAGGACCACAAAAAGAATGAAAACAAAATGAAAAACCACTAAGAAGTCTGCGAGAAAGGAGTAAATCATTGGTTAAGCCTTTATCTCCAATGTTGATAATGCCGCAAAAAGTCACTGACCCATTTTCGTCATTCCCGCCGCGGGAGACTCCCGCATTCGCGGGAGTGACGGCCTTGGAGGCCTTTGGTGAAATATAACCGTTGAACCCCTTGGTGAAGCACTCCTCCTCTGGCGGAGAACTTGTGACTGTCTAAACCATTTTTTATACTTTTTAGCCCTGGAACTGTCAAATGTTCCAGAGTTCTAAAACAATGAGCCACGGACTTTGGAGGATGATCAAGAAAGGGGAAACCTTTGCGGCATGATCAACAACTCTAATGTTTCACGTGAAACATTCTTCCAACCTGCGCCCATCTGCGCGGATCTGCGTCCTATTCAGCCTCAATTTCCCTCTGTGGCCATTCTTTTCCATTCACAGATTGAAATGTTTCACGTGAAACCCTATTTTATCTTTTCAATCTCAGATGATTGTGTTATCAATCCATTTGTCCGGCCAACATCTTCGTTCCGCTCATGATAGATCGTCCGAAACGAATCAACATGCCATCTTTCACAACTTCATTTTATGGGACACGTAATCTCTATATCCAACCAGAAGGGCGGTGTGGGAAAAACGACTACCGCCGTAAACCTTGCAGCCTCCATTGCCGCAGCAGAAAAGGATTGCCTGCTTATTGATTGCGACCCCCAGGGGAATGCAACCACCGGCCTCGGTGTAGATCCGGCAGCCCTGGAACATGGAAGCTATGACATCTTGATCGGGCAAACGCCTCCAGAAAAAACAATTGCCGAAACACCTTTGCCACGACTCCACCTGATCGGTGCTACAGAAAACCTGATCGGCGCAGAGGTGGAGTTGACCTCCATGAAGTCAAAGGAATTCCGTCTCCGCAATGCCATCACGGATATGAGACAGAGATATGACTACATTTTTTTTGACTGCCCCCCATCTTTAGGCTTTTTGACGCTAAACGCCCTTACTGCAGCAGAGTCTGTTCTCGTCCCGCTCCAATGTGAGTATTATGCATTGGAAGGGTTGTCGCATCTACTGAACACTGCAAAAGCAGTGAAAAAAAACTTAAATCCGGTACTCCAGCCTGCATCTATCCTGTTAACTATGTATGATAAACGGAATAATCTCTCACTCCAGGTTGAGGATGAAACCAGAGCGCTTTTTAAGGAACGGGTTTTCAAGACTGTTATTCCACGTAACGTACGTTTAAGCGAGGCCCCAAGTTATGGGAAACCCATTATACTTTATGATATCGCTTCCAAGGGCGCACAGAGCTATCTGGCCCTTGCCACGGAGTTAATCGGGAGGGAATAAGCCACCATGGTAAAACGAAAGGCCCTTGGAAAGGGGCTGTCGGCGCTGATTCCTGATGCCGATAAACTTGATGACAGAGATGAGCAGTTCTTTCAATGCCCCGTAGAGGTCATTGAACCCAATCCTCATCAGCCAAGACAGAAATTCTCGCCTCATGAACTGGAAGATATGGTTGCCTCGGTCAAGAATAACGGCATTATTGCACCACTGCTTGTCAGCAAGACAGAGACTGGATATCAGCTCATCGCCGGCGAGAGAAGGTGGAGGGCGGCACAAAAGGCAGGCCTCAGGCGCGTTCCTGTCGTTGTAAGGGAAGCTACGCCCTCTGAATCTTTAGAGCTGGCCCTTATTGAAAATATTCACAGAAAAGATCTCAATCCCATTGAAGAGGCTGTTGCCTGTGCGAAACTTATTGAAGAAACCGGCATCACGCAGGATGCACTGGCCAAACGATTGAGTAAAGACCGTTCTTCCATAACCAATCTTTTGCGGCTTCTTAAACTCCCGATACAGATACAGCAGGATGTGATCGACAATCGTCTAAGTATGGGCCATGCCCGGTTGCTCGCCGGGTTCAAAAAGAGTGAAGATCAGTGGGCACTGCGAAACACCATAATTAAAAGGGGGCTTTCTGTCAGGCAGTCAGAGGCATTGGCGAAGAGGGGAACGGGTTCCACAAATACAATACTGAAGGGATCTGCCAAGGACCCTTATCTTCGATCGTTAGAAGACAACCTCAAGAGGTCTCTTGGCACCAAAGTCGAGATTAGGAAACGGGGCAAGAAAGGCACCGTCGTAGTCCATTTTTATTCCAATGAAGAGTTGGACAGATTACTTGAGCTTCTCGGTTAATTGCCAATATCTTTCCCTTTGCGGTCTTTCCATCTTCGCTCCTCACCCCTGATCAGGTCTTGGATATTCACCTTGTGTTTGTAGCAGATCAGGAGAGCCATAATCAACGACCCGATTATAAGGGGCTGCGGCTTTCCGAAGAGCATAAGAAAAAGGGGCATGGCAGCCACTGCAAGGATAGAAGCGAGAGAAATATAGTTCCATATCATTACAATTATGATAAACAGGACAAGGCTGCAGAGACACGATAATGGGGAGAACGCGAAGTATACGCCCAGCGCCGTTGCTACTCCTTTTCCCCCGCGAAATCTAAGAAAACTGGGGAACATGTGGCCTAATAGAGCGCATATACCGATCCCGGCCAGGGCTGTTTCATTCCATGGTTCTGCCTGAGAAAAAAGGTAAGAAAATAGCATCACCGGGACAAAACCCTTAAGCATATCGAGGAGTAGTGTAATGATCCCCCATTTTGTACCGAGCTCTCTCGCCACGTTGGTGGCCCCGATATTTCCGCTGCCCCGCTTGGTGATGTCAATTTGCGCCACAAATCTGGCGATTATTTTCCCAAACGGGATTGCACCCGCCATATAGGCCGCTATGGCAAAAAGAACGGTTTCAAATACCATTTAAAACCCCTAACCCGGTTAAAGCGGCCTCCGGCTCAGCGAGGATTAAACTTAAAGCCTCACGCAAACCCGAAAAGACGCGAAGGTTTTTAGACTATTTGACGAATCTTTAAGTAATGAGAATATATTTTTTTCACCAGTGATGCAATCTCTTTTTCGCTCACCAGGGACGCTACGGAGACAAGTTAAAACCATGAAATTAATGGTTATGGACGGACAGGGCGGGGGCATCGGAGCAACCGTTATAAAGGGGCTTAGACATTCAATAGGTGCCGACTTGGAAATCTTGGCACTTGGGACCAATTCAATTGCAACATCGAGGATGATGAAGGCCGGGGCCAACAGGGGTGGTACAGGAGAAAATGCCATTATTTGTACCAGCCAGGTGGTGGATCTGATAATTGGACCCCTCGGTATTTTAGTGGCCAATGCAATGATGGGTGAGGTAACGCCCAAAATGGCGTCGGCAGTGAGTTCAAGCAGGGCAAAAAAGGTCCTGATTCCTCTAACACAGGAAAAAATCAAGATCGTTGGGGTTTCAGATGAACCTTCGCCCCATCTGGTAAACCAGATAATAAAGACGGTCAGGGAGATAATTTGAAATGTGTGAATCAACCGCGTATATCTTGAAGGACGGGAAGGAAGAGCTTGTTTTTGAGGGAGTGGATCTTTTAGAGACCAGCGATGACGGTGTGAAGATGATAGACATATTTGGCGAAGAAAAGATCATTCGCGCAAAGGTGAAACGCTTTTCCCTTTTGGATCATAAGATAATCCTGATGCCCATGTAAAAACTCATTTTTACATGGATTTAGGCATTCGGGAATTTGGGAATTGCGAATTATTATAATTTGTTAGCCCTAAAGGTATTACTCAAAATCCTCAACTTTTCGATTTTTTACGAAACCATCAATCTTGGCACCCAATTAACGCCAGAAGGGACAGCGCTTGAAGTTTACCCCGTTAAAGGCACGCTTTACTTGCTTCAGTTGGTCTAAATTACTTTTAATTGTCTCCTGTTTAGGATGACTGTGCTCATCTTTCTGTAAAGATCGGGTTTCTCAAATAGGCATTATTCAAATTTAACAACTTCATTAACCACCGCAGCCTGTACAGGCGACGGCGAGGAAAGGAGGGTATTGAGATGATAAAGGCGTTTGCTGAGAAAATTGTGTGGCTTGGCCATGACGGATTTCGTATTGATGGCGCAAAGACGATCTACATTGACCCATACCAGATCGAGGGAGGTCCAGTGGCTGATGTTATCCTTATTACCCATGAGCATTTTGACCATTGTTCACCCGAGGATGTTGAAAAGATTCAGGGACCTGATACGGTAATTGTTACTGAGAAAGATTCTGCAAAAAAACTCACGGGTGATGTGAGGGTAGTGAAACCCGGAGACGAGGTTGATTTAGAGGATGTCAAAATCGACGTGGTTCCTTCCTACAACACAGACAAGGACTTTCATCCAAAAAAGAATGCCTGGTTGGGTTTTATTGTAGAGATAGACGGGATCAAGGTTTACCACGCTGGCGATGCCGATTTTATCCCGGAGATGAAGGACCTCGAGGTAGATATCGCGCTTCTGCCGGTATCGGGGACATACGTAATGACCGCCGACCAGGCCGTAAAGGCCGCACTCGCCATCAATCCCAAACTCGCCATCCCCATGCATTACGCCGCAATTGTGGGGGATGTCCAGGACGCGCTAAATTTTGAGAAGGCGCTTGCAGGGAAGGTCGACGTGTTGGTCCTGGAAAAAAAGTAGAGCTCTGAACTCAAGCAGGGTCTTTCTGAACCCTGCAGCATATACCTTTAAGATTGGGGGTGCCGAACTCCTTTCCCACTTTATCCACGGATGTAAGGATGTTGAAATTGGACTTTGTCCAATTATCCTGAGAGGTTATATCCTCTTCCGGGAACCACCAGCCGTATGAGGCATTGATAACATCGGGGTGCACGCGTTCTGTCAAATGTGCTGTCTGGGTGATCTGGCCCTGCTTTGTGGCAATGATCACCCTGTCTCCTTCACGAATACCGAGTCTTGACGCGGTTTCCGGGTGGATTTCCGCTACGGGCTCGGGGCTTTTCCTTCTCAATCTCTCGACCCACCTGTAGGATGAGTGCATATAATAAGGGTTTTTGGCACTCGTCAATACCAAGGGGAACTCCGGATCATCCTGCGGCTGCTCCACATATTCCGGCAAGGGCCGGAGACCGAACTTTTCTGAGGTGCTCAAACAGAGCTCCACCTTGTTGGTCGGGGTTTTGAAACCACCTAACTCGTACTTTTTGAATTTAACCTCCCCCTTCAGATATCCCAATTCAGCAAACTGGCTATACCTTAGATCGCTCGGCTTGAGAATGGCTTCCAAGAGGTCTTCATAACCATCAAACCAATATTCCTCCGGTGTCATTGCATGGCCTAAGGCATTGAGTATCTTGATATCGGGCCAGCATTCTTCCGGCGGATCCACCACTTTTGGCCGCGCCAAAATATAGCCGTGACCCAATCCGTAATGGCCGATGTCATTGAACTCAAAATGGGTGGCAGCCGGTAGGACGAGATCTGCAAGCGCGGCAGTGGGGGTCATGAAAATATCGGCGACTACCAGAAAATCAAGTTTTTTTAACGCGTTAAACGTCATATGGCTGTCTGCGTAGGCAAGAAGGGGGTTAGAGCATTGAACATAGGCCCCCCTGACCGCATAGGGAATTTCTTCAAGAATCGCTTTTCTCAGAAAAACTGGTGGCACGGTCATGAGTTTGGGGATGGTATGATAATGGGCATGGATCATCTCTTTCCGTTTTGAAGGGAGGAGATCGGCCCGGACGAATTTACCTAATGGCAGGATCCTGGGCTCATTTGCATGGATATTGCCCCCCGGGACATCCAGATTCCCGCATATTGCCATGAGGGAGACAAGTGCCCTTGCAGTGTCAAATGTGTTGACGTTTTGCTCTATTGCATTCCCCCACTGTATGGCGGCCGGTCGGGATCGGGCATAAAATCGTGCGGCTTCCCTGATAAGATCCGGCGCCACCCAGGTAATGGCTGACATCTTTTCAGGGCTGTAATCTTTTACATGCCGGGCCAATTCCTCAAACCCGTACGTCCAGTTCCGAACAAACTCATTATCAAAAAGCTGTTCTTCTATAACTACATTTAATATGGCTAAAGCCAAAGCATTATCTGTTCCCGGCTTTAATTGGAGCCACAATTTAGCTTTTTTGCCCAATTCTGTTTTTCTGGGATCAACCACAATCAATTCCGTTCCGGTCCTGATTTGCTCTAAGAGACCGCTGCAGATCTCTCCCTCCTCATTGGTGCTGGTAAGGTTGCTCCCCCAGACCACCACGACTTTGCTCTTATAATGAGAATCCATCACCGGATAGAACCCGCACGTATGAAGCCCGGTAACCTCCCGTGGCGCATGGCACACGTCCTGGACAGACACAACATTGGGAGAACCAAACATATTGGCCAAACGGATCAGGACAAAATGCTCCATCCCTTTTGGCATGCCCTGGCAGAAGGCCACACCTTTGGCCCCATATTTTTCTTTGATCCTCATGAAATGGTCACGGATCGTATCTATTGCCTCTGGCCACGAGATCCGCTCCCATTGTCCCGCACCCCGTTCCCCGACCCGTTTCAGGGGGTATTTCAGTCTGTCAGGATGGGTAAGACGGTCCGGTGATGCCAGGCCCTTGGGGCACACATATCCTTTGTTCAGGAAACCGTCCGGGTCGCCCTTTACCCTGACAATCGTGTTGTCTCTTACACCCACTGATATGGCGCATCCGCCATGGTCCATTCGTGCGCAGTGTGTTTTTACCCACTTGATATCGTTTTCCATTTCCGTATTTTTCCTCTGGTCGTTTACACCTTTTGAGATCGGCTAATTTCAAGATTCTTTGAGACCTTTGAAAAATGTTCAATTTTAGTCAAGATCAAGGAAGGCGAAAATTTCAACCACAGGAATATATAGGATATTTCGAGGAT
>Ga0114923_10002281_pt1 | contig 13040 bp, 15 predicted proteins | sample SumtaG_FD_89578 | JGI IMG/M metagenome (GOLD analysis project Ga0114923, IMG submission 89578) | Deep subsurface microbial communities from Indian Ocean to uncover new lineages of life (NeLLi) - Sumatra_00157 metaG | ecosystem: Environmental > Aquatic > Marine > Oceanic > Sediment | place: near... | reverse complement strand
GCATCGATAGGTAATGGCGAGAATGATATCTACTTGCTCAAAGCTTCAAGATTTAGTATTGCGTTCAACCCTATGACAGAAAGAGTGAGTGATGCAGCAACTATCGTCGTTGAATCAGACGATTTACAGTGTGTTCTTGAACACTTCAGACCCTCGGAGGTTTAGATGTGACAGTAGATTATTCGTTAATCAAAGAAGATGACGTAATAGAAAGCAGTAATGATAATGCGGTTCTTGATATAATTCATAGGAGACGTTCAACCAGATTGTTCAAAGAGAAAAATATCAGTGATGAAACATTGAACAGTATTCTTCAGGCGGGACTACGTGCACCATTTGCTGCACAATTTTGTACTATCATATATACAAGAAACAAGGACATAATTAACGAATTAGTAGAGCTGCCTTATTTTGGTGTTTGGAAGACCTCGAATATCGTACTGTTCATACTGTTTGATAGAGAACGTTTTAGTAAAGTAATAGAATATACTGGACGAACATACAACTTCGATGATTCTTTTGCGCTTTGGTTGGGTCTGCAAGAAGCAGGTCTGATAGCAGGGAATATGACGATTGCAGCCGAGTCACTCAACATAGGCTCGGTTCTTCTAGGTGCGGTTCCAGTGTTCCCATATATTGTGAAGCCGTTATTAGGGATCCCTGATAATGTTCATCCAATTGTGGGAATGTGTTTAGGATATCCCGATGAAGAAAAAGTACCAACATTGAAACCAAGGTTTCCATTAGAAATGACTGCTTTTGAAGACAAATATCATGATTTGACAGCCATGGAAATTGAGGAATGTCGGAAAGTCATGAATGAAGGTTTCAAGGCCGGAAGTTATTATGAAGGGATTAGAGGGAAACTCCCTATATTTGATGATAAGCCAGATACGGACTATAGTGATTATACTTGGTGTGAACATATATCTCGTAAGTTTGGACAAGGTTTCCCGTTATCTTTTGTTGACATATTGAAAGACAGTGGTATCAATTTTGAAAAAAGGATGTGAAAAAGATGGTATTGAAAGAATCAAAGTATGATGAAGAACATGGGAAAATGACCAGAAGCATGTTGTCTTTTACAGATGCTGATGAATTGAAGCTCGTACTCACAGATTTCTGGGGCCGAGCGCGAAGACTTGATGAGTTATTGAATAAACTAGGTAGGATGAACATTAAAGCGCAGATCATCATTCCAGAGCTTGACTTCAGTTTTATCTTCGATTTTACTACTGAAGGTCCGGATGGTAAATCTGGGGTACTTGTGTTTGGTTCATCTGTAGAATCCGATGATGTGGATCTGATAGTCTTTTCCGATTCGGAAACAAGCAATAAGTTCTGGCAGGGAAAAATCAGATCGACCGTTGCTGTAATAAAAGGAGAAATCAAAATCAAGGGGTCCATCACAAAGTCTGTCAAACTTATCAGTAAGTTAGGACCATTGTATCCTTTGTTTGTGGAGGCACTTCGAGCAAACGGTCTTGAACATATGATAATATAGGTGGGGAACAGATTGTATGGTCATAGAGGAAAATTACTGGTAATAGACCTCGAAACCAAAACCGTGGAGGTTAACGAAATCGATGCTGACCACCTAAGAGAATTCATTGGTGGTTCGGGTCTTGCCTGTCGGATATTATTTGACCTGGTTGATGGTTCTATCGACCCATTAGGAAAGGATAATCCACTGGTCTTTATGACAGGCCCATTTACAGGTACAGATATACCAACAGGTGCACGGTCATCCATCTGCGCAGTTTCACCATTAACGGGTATTTGGGGAGAGAGTAATCATGGTGGACGATTTGGATCGGAAATCAAATTTTCCGGATATGATGGAATAATAATAACTGGACAATCAAAAAACCCGTGCTATGTTGTTATCAATGATTCACGCGTTGAAATCAAGGACGCAGAGCATCTCTGGGGATGTGACTCGATAGAAACCTTTGCCCATCTGAACAATGATCCCGATTACCGTAACGCAGGGATAGCTCGAATAGGACAAGCAGGTGAGAACCTCATACGATACGCAAGTATCATGGTTGACAAGTACAGCGTAGCCGGTCGTACAGGGTTGGGAGCTGTCATGGGTTCAAAATTGTTGAAGGCAATTATAGTAAAAGGGACTGACTATACAATACCGGTTTCGGAACCAGAAGTTATCAAAACCCTTTCCAAGAAAATAACAGATTCTTATTTGAACGCAATGGCGACCTCAGCACTTCCAGAGATGGGAACCGCATCTGTTGTTGATATTGCCTCTGAATACTTTGGCTCTATGCCTTCCAGGTATCATACAGGTCAAGACTTTGATGCTGAATCCATCAGTGGATTACATATGTCAAGGCATCTGAAGGTTAAGAATCGCGGCTGTTTCAGGTGTCCGATAAGATGCAAACAGATTGTCCACACAAAGAGGACAGGTGAATGTAAGGGACCGGAGTATGAATCGATTGCAAGTTTAGGTTCATTGATCGATTGCAATGATGTAGATGCTGTTGTGTATATGAATTCACTAGCTGATAGATATGGATTGGATACAATCGAACTGGGCAACACAATCGCTATGATATATTATCTTGTGGAGAACGGAAGACTCGAACTCGACGATATCATTCCCAAGTGGGGCGACCCTAGCGCGTCCATCGAATTGATAGAAAGAATTGTTCGAAGGGATGGTATAGGTGATTTGCTAGCAGAAGGAATGAAGAGGGTTGCGGTTGAACTCGACTGTATTGATGATGCAGCACAGATAAACGGCATGTCAGTGCCCATGCACGATATGCGAAGTTTCTCAGGTATGGGAGTTGCCTATGCAACATCCCCAAGAGGCGCTTGCCATATGACGTGCGATATGTTTGTAGTGCAGATGGGACTGGATTACGAAGACATTGATGTTACTGATGTTGACCGATTTGGGAACTATGCATCCGAAACATCTATTGTACAAAATCTTCGGGCTTTTACTAATTCAGTTGGTATATGCAACTTTGTACATATTGAACCAACCGAGATGGCACAGTTGTTATCAGCGGTGACCGGAATTCCTAATGATACCAATGAAATGATGCTCACTGGTGAACGGATATTCACATTGAAACGTCTTATGAATTTAAAATTGGGATATGATACTCTGAACGAGAAAGTCCCTGGTATATTGAGAACATCACTAGAAGGATTAACTGAAGGGCAAGTACCTGATGTCGATGAACATCTGAATTCATGGTATAGATACCGTGATTGGGACAGGCAGACTGGACTACCGTCCCAAGAGAAAATAGCATTACTAGACTTGAGCCTATTGGCACCCGTGAGATTGGAGGAACGCAAGGGAGTTGGGTTTTTTACAGCGTGAGCTGGAACAGATTGAACAACTTCTTCAAACTCTTTCAAAAGAGGATTCAGAAGAATTCGTTCAGAACGGATTGGACGAATTAAGATTTGTATTAGAAGAATTAAATTCAAGTAACTGACGATACTGATTACATTGGATAGAAGAAACCAGTCAGCTAGTTGTAATCCTTCCTCAGCTCCAGTATGACCTCCTTTGCAATCCGTTCAAAGACTGGAATCTGTTTCTCAGCGAAAGGATAGTGGAGTAATAGCTCATCAATACCCAGGTCAAGGTATTTTCGTGCTATTTCTATGAACGAGTCTACTGAATCATAAGAAGGAAGTTCAAAACTGCGTGAATACATCTCTGGCTCATGAAGTAGACACGAGCGTCGGATTTCTTCTACATTTCTATCAATTTCAGCAGAATAATCGTCAACCAAAGAACTCTGCTGACGAATATTCTTCAACCGGTCTTCTAGAGAACCTGTCCAGCTTCCCGCTGTGTTCCATGTATCTGCAAATCTTGCCACATGCCGGAGCATTTTAGGCCCCATCGCTGCAATCATGATAGGAGGATGTGGTATCTGAACTGGCGCAGGATTCATGATTACGTTCTCTATTTGATAATATTGTCCACTGTAGGTCGTAGCATCTTTATGCATGAGCAGGTCCACGACCTCTACATACTCCCCAAATCTCTCAACTCTTTCTCGAGCTGACCAGTCCTCGATACCTATCATCTTATGCGCACAATCGCCGGGTAACCCAGTTCCAAGACCGAGCTCCAATCGACCTTGGGATATGTGGTCCAGTGTAAGGGCTTTGCGTGCTAGAAAGGCTGGATGATGCCAAGGAATTACCGTCACGCACGTGCCAATCCGAATATGACTTGTCTGTGTCGCTAGACCTGCTAGGGCTGTCCATCCATCAAACCATGATGCGGCTGGCTGACTACAGATACAAAATTGGTCCGCTATCCACACACTGTCAAATCCAAGGTCTTCAATCGACTTCCAACGATTAACCATTTCTGCCCATGACACGTTCTGAACAGTACCAATCCCAAACTGAACACTGTGACTCATCAGATTCTCCCACATTCAGCATTCTATTCCAGTGGAAACATATCGAAACATTACATGATAAATCCTTCTTTGAATAATTTTAGAAATACCCGTATACTCTGCACCCGATCCAACTGGCAGGGACCTTCATATCCGTAGTCCATCCAGAGTACAGACAACCAACCGTCTAGTCGTGATTGCGCTTCGAAACTTGTATCCTTTTTGGGTGGGAGCCTTGAAGTACGCCTAACAGTGAGGTTTTGAAACATAATTCGAGTTTTTGTTGGACCTTAAATCCCGTAGAGAGCACAAGTTGTCAGCTTAGATAGAATAAGAGGAATGATCTTTTTGACTACGATTGAAGCCGGTATTGAAGCATCTGACGCAGAAGAAAAAGGGTTTCTTGATGCAAAATTCAGTTTGATAACCTTGGCATTTGTAATGTTAATAGTTGGTACGATTTGGCGAATTGTTGATATTGTGGTACTTGATCTAGGTACCACATGGATGAACATCCTACCTTCGAAGCTTGGGCCGCTCATCATCTTGTTAGCAGTATTTTGGGCGCGTCGCGAATCTTTGCTTGGTTTAACAAGAGAAAGCATCAAGGCACATCTTGCAGTGGGCATATTGATGGGGATTTCATTTTTCGTTGTCATCGAAGTAATGAGTCCTGTACTTTACACACTGCTTCTGGATTCTCAGTATCCATTGAATCTTTTCATAATCAACCCTGAACTTTTAGCGTACGCATTTGTATTCTTCTTCATAAATGCAGTTTACGAGGAAACACTCTTCCGAGGTGTGATTCAAGATGGTTTTCGAACGAAGGTTTCGCCAAACCAAGCTATACTGTGTTCAGCAGCAATATTCGGTATATGGCATGCAGTCTGGCCAATCGCAAATGGCGCACCATTGATCGAAGGAATAAGTCTCGTTATCTTTTCAGGAGTCCTCGGTGGTTTCTTTGGAATCTACTATGAGAAATTCTCATCACGAAAATCTCTTGTTGGACCAATTGCAGCACACACTCTGATCAATTTCTTACGCGAAAATTTCAGGATAGGCCCATGGGATAACCCACCAGGTCCAGACGCGTCGTTTCCAGAACCGGGAATGCTGCCCATAATGCTGCTTTTGTTCTTAGCAATGTTTGGATTAATCTTCTATTTAGCTTACAAGTTCAAGATTGAAGATGTTGAAAGAGCTTGGGCAGAAATCTCAACTAAGCTAAAGTCATCTCCAAGTGAAACAAAACGCTCGGAGATGAAAATAAAGAATTAACAGATTGAGGAAAAAGAAATGCAATATTTATTTGATGTTCATTTAGTGATGAGTTTCTTTGCTGGAGTATCCTCAGTTTTCATATCGTTCTATTTGCTATATAGATGGACTAAGTATGAGAATCGATTACTGACTGATTTGCCATTGATGATAGGAATTACCACATTATTGATGTCAATAAACTTGATTGTTGTAAATGCAATCTCAGCTGGTTATATTCCAGATACATTGGAAGTTTTCAGATGGCGCTCAGTGCTTATTGGAGGGATAGTCCTCCCACTATTCCAACTGCTCTTGCACATTTGGATGCCAAAACAAAGAAAATATCATCCACATTTGGTTGTATTATTAGGAATCTATTGGGTCGTCGTATCCATATTCGGGCCTTCACGTGAGGTGATCATGATATTGAACATACCTTTCTTGCTCATATTTCTCATTGGAATGGGCATCACATTCATGATAACATGGAAAACAAAACGACTGAAAGAGATACGCAGCGAATTCGCTGTGTTTGGTGCGGTATTCATATTCATTAGCCAGGTATCAAAAGTCTGGTTGATGAGTTTTGGATTAGCTTACATTTCAGACCTGTTCACTGCAATAGGTATTCTTTGTCTTGCCATTGCGGCAGCCAACCCTCGAGTAAAGCAAGAACAGAAACCAGATTCACAGATACCCCTACCCACTGTAGATTGATTTAGAAAGAGGAAGGATAACATCTTCCTCTTCACTCATTTTTTGTTCCAGTCTATATGTATCAATCTAATATTTGGAAAACAAATCGAACGTTTTTTTTGAGATTGTGTGCATTATTGCGCATCGCAACATGTCAATAAGCGTTATGAGAGCCGATTTGACAAATATAACACTTCATAGTTTCCCAAAAATGCAGAAATCAATCTAGTGCCTTAATCCCATTCAAACGAATAATATCCGTCCTTCTGAATATCAGAGCAAGATGCTTTGTATCTTTGCTTCCAGTCTATCCTTGAGTGGATATTGATGTCATACAAAAAACTCGCAGAAGGACTTGCTCATCAGATTGAGCATGCACCAGACAAGCATTCTGTCAACGCAACAAACATGTTCCAAATGTTGTTCGAGGGTCCAGACAGACATATTGTCAGTGCAAGAATACTAGAAGGAAAATCAATCCTTATTGTAGCAGGACTACGAAGTGAGATCCTGTCACCATTTCCAAAGTATATAGAGGACCTACCTGGTCAGTATACGCCATGTGATATCCTAGGTCTCGTTCCCGTTATTTCAATGATTGCGGGGACATCAGCTAATTATCTGACTACTAGCATGATTGAACAGAAAACGAATACCAGAATCATTTTGGGATTCGAAGGGGAGGATTTGAGGATGCTAGCAAGAGACATTTGGAGATTCATGGCACGTTGGGATCAGTGGCGGGGAATTCTTCTCAACATTCTTGAGAAGGACGCGCTTTTCGAATTGGATTGGAGAGAATTCTTAGCAGGAGAATCCGGATTTGTCACAATGGACTGGTACTCACCGCTGAGCTATCAGACCAGAGAGAACGCACTCATCAAAGTAGTGCAAGCAGGAAAGGCACTCTTACAATCTGTATTGACTAGAGAGCAACTCCAGAAACCTGTTATCACAGGATTGGTGGATTGGCTAAATGGTCTACATGTACAGACTACAATTGTAGGTACAGAGCCAGTACGCATGGAGGGAGAAGCATAATGGGTGTTACTTCTGATATGCTGAATTCTGGTCAAATGCCTCATTCTGAAATTCTGGATTGGGATTGGATAAGGGGAGCACTTGCGGGTATGGATATCTCGAGTGAACGAGACCCTGCCTGGTTGTGGAAACCTTTCCTTGAAGATCTAAAGTCAATGCAAGTTCTATATGACATCAAACCACTCACGCCTTGGCAAGAAAATGAAGAACAATCGATTTTGGATTCGTTGGGAGGATACGTTAGCATCACTGCCAGCATATCGGGCACAGGTATCCGATTTCCATTGCCCTCTGAAATGGTAAAGAAAGTCAGCGAATGTTTGCCAGCGATGGATATTGAAAAACACTCACACGGGATTACAATTCCTTGGAAACAAATCGACGCATTCACGTCATTAGTACAGATACGAGGGCCAGTTGAGGAAATGATTTTGGAGGTATCAAGTTGAGAGAATTAGAAGAAGTAAGTGGCGTAGGACCTGGAGCTGCAAAGAAACTCAGAGATGCATACGTAACAACTGCTGAATTGCTTGCAGTGCAGAACCCCGTTGAACTACATGCAAGAACAAATGTAGGTGAAGGCACTGCAGTTAAGATAGTTAGGAATGCGCAGCAGCTAGTTGGTATGCTGGATTTTAGATCAGGAATAGATGTAGAAAAAGATATGATTGCAAAACCCAAACTAAAGACCGGTCTTGAAAAAGTAGATAGACAATTGATGGGAGGGATTGATTCCGGATCACTCGTTGAATTCTACGGACCTGCAAGAGGAGGAAAGACTCAATGGTCGTCCTATTTGGCTGTTAGATCTCAGCTTTCTGAAGAAGAGGGAGGTTTGGCGGGCCGTGTTCTTTGGTTAGACTCAGAATCTTCATTCAAACCAGGAATCATCCGAGCAATAGCGGTTCGATTTGGTCTTGACCCTGAAACAACATTAGGAAATATTGGATATGCATCTATTCATCAATCAGGTCAGATCGAAAGTATCTTCGAGAAAATCCCACAAATGTGTGCAGAGAACGGCTACAAGTTAGTAATAGTCGATTCATTCTCAGGCTTGTTCCGACAAGAGTTTATGGGGTTAGCATCGCTAAGGCTCAGACAGCAATCAATGAATGCTTTGCTAAATCAGATGCGTCGAGCCACACATGCTACCGATGCGATTTTTGTGTATACAAATCAAGTTATGGCTAAGATAAGTAATTACGGTGGATATGATAATGCACCGATTGGCGGTCATATTCTTTCTCATGCTTCAGATTATCGTTTTTACACAACAGTCGGTAAAAGCGATGATAGAAGGATGGTTCTGAAAGATAACGCAGGAGTACCTGAATTTGAGGTGACTTTGAAAATTGGATGGGGTGGATTCTTTGAAAGTGCAGCATCTAAGAAAGCACTCGAGCCAAAGATAGTCGAAACATTGCTAGAACTGGATGAAACTTTTGCAGACTTCAAGGCAGAGGTTGAGAAGGAGAGCAAGAAAAAAACCGAGAAGAAGGCAAAGGAAAAAGCTGAGAAGGCAAAAAAGAAAAAGGGGGTAGAAAAAGAGGTGGAGGCTAAATGAGTGCAGAGAGAGGCATGTTCAGAATATACAAGTGCCACAATTGTAGCAATACGGGTTATTCCTCGGTTCAAAATGAAGAGGAAGATTCAACGTGTAGTTTCTGTGGTAGCTTAATCGTTCACGAAAAAAACACGCTTTATGCGGTCACCATCCAAGAAGCCCAAGAACTAGTGCAGGATTTAGCATATACAGTTCAACCAACTCCTAAGGGGAGGATTAGACGGGGACTAGGTTTTCGAAAAAGGATCTACTACATCGTGGAATCCATGATTGAAATGAACAGAGGCCGTCCAGCAACTATCAAACAAATACTCACTGAATGCACAGATGCCAGTATTCCTCATGAGAAAGCAACTCATTTCCTGAATATTTTGAAACATGAAGGATTCCTCATTGACACCAGTGAAGGCATTATGATTCAAGGAGAGATAGAATGATGGCGGCAGGAGTCGATACGAAATTCATTTCAGCAAGGATTCCAAATGCTAGTGCTATTTCATTAGTCAACTTATTGAATCGACATACTCCCGTCAGGATTAAGGTCGTTCAACTTGGAGAGGTTGATCCAGACCCACAATTGTTCGTTGTAACGCGGGTCGATTGGAGGGATCTAGAACGCCCAATAATGTCTCAGCTACCCAAAGTCCTTGCTTACCTTGAAACGATGCGTGGTACCAGAGGCGTACCTGACAAGGTCTATCTCGATAGTGCAGAAGGACTCCAATTATACATCCCATCTGGAAAAACAGCTTCTGAGATTCCAAATACTCCGCGGGTCGCAGTCAAATTCCTGAGAGACCTCGCAGAGGACACTATCAGGTTCATAGAAGAAACCTCCAAGGCGGTTGAAGATACCTTCTGGAGGATAGCGATGAAAAAAGGATATAGTCCAGAAATCATAGATAATTTGGAAACGCATGCAAATGGATTTGATTCGCCTGCACGAATCGCTAATCTTCTGAGGTTTCGCGAATTAATGGAGAAATTTTACTCGCTTCGATTCAGAATACATAGTGCTGAAATGATGCTCCATTTGGAGGAATGACCTTGACTGAGAGCATCCTTGATACATTATCATGGTTCCCTTACGAACCTAGATTGTATCAGGAACGCGCAGTCAAGCTAGCAGCAGGAACTTATGCCAAGAAAACAGTCGGAATGCTATCAGCAGACTGTGGGATTGGAAAAACCATTGCAGTGCTTTCTGGATACCTTGCTGCCCGAGGGGATGACCCGGATTATAGATTATTTGTTACTACAAGAACTCACTCACAGTCAAAGGTGTTTGAAGAAGAACTTGAAGTGCTGAAACGGTCAGCTACAACGCAGCAGATTCCAATTACAGCTACAAGTATGGTATCAAGAGTGCATCTATGCCCAAACAAACACAAAATCGATAGCGAGTCCTCTACTGGTTTTATGCATGGCTGCGCAAGAATGATTCGAACAGGACAATGTACGGAGTACTGGAATTTCTACAAGCGTAGCAGTAGCGAAAGCAAAACAGTGCCAAGAGAAAAATCACTTGAAACTGTTGATGACTTACTGCTTTCCGGTATTGTTACACGTGAAGTGGTGGAGAATGTTGCACATGATGATGGCGTTTGCCCATATGAGCTACTTAGATGGTGCGCCAGGAATAGTCGTGTAATAATTGGGCCTTACACATACTTGTTCAAGGAACGTGTTAGAGATGCGATACTCGCAAGCATCAAAACACCTCTATATGCTTTGGACCTGTTAGTTGATGAGGCTCATAATCTTCCTGACCATGTTCTGGATTCAGAAGTTGCAGTCATATCAGGTGAAGACCTCAAGTGGCTAAGAGACAACAGGACAGCTGTCAGCAAAGAAACAGGGATTAGTTGGTTAGTGGAAGCAGTTGATTTCCTATGGGAGACCCTGATGGTAAGTCTTGACAAAATGAGTAAGGCACGTCAAGAAATTACATTGGATAGATGGGACGTAGTTCCAAGATTTGTGGAGGTTCAATCGTTACAATTACTGTTGGATAGAACAGAAATCATGGAAGATGCTGATTCAGTCCCAACAGAAACCCCGCTGGATCGGATTGCCGAATTTCTTTGTACTGGCCATAAAACATTGGAAAGTGAAGACTGGCATGTAACAGCAGAGATCCAGCGACGTTGGAAGGAACATGAAATTAGTTATACTAATGCGGAGTTGAGAATACGACCTCTCAATGCAGCGGGATTAATTGCTCCGGTACTACGTGGAGCTAGATCTTCAGTACTCATGTCAGGAACGTTCAGACCTGTGAATTTGTATGCAGGGCTCTTAGGAGTAAAAGGTGCATTAACAGAGGACCTTGCTAGTCCATATCCTAAAGGCACCAGAATGGTCCTGGTAGACAATGAGATTTCAACAAAATATACAGAGCGTAGTCCCAAGTTATGGAGAGCTATCGCAACAAGGATTCAAACCGCCTTAGAATCTATGCCGGCTCAAAAATCGGTTCTCATCGCATTTCCAAGTTATGATATTATGAACGAGGTCCTGAGTTACAATATTGATTGTGGTTTCAGAGAGCGTCTCGTTGAGAGTAGAGGCGCTCGAATTGAAGAATTGAAAGAACAGGTTGAAAGAAACCCAACAGCAGTATTCCTCGTCTATGGCGGTAAGTTCAGTGAGGGAGTCGACCTAGTTTCCAAAGGTCATTCATTGATTGACATGATCATTGGAGTTGGCATTCCTTTTAGTCCGCCTACAAGTTATCAAAGAGCAATTCAAGATTGGTATGAAGGTAAGTTTGGTAGGGGAGCTGGTTATTATTATTCATCAGTCGTGCCGTCTGTACGAAAAGTCGTTCAGCTGGCGGGTCGATTAAGACGATCTCCCGAGGACTGGGGAGTGGTTATTCTTCTGGATAAGCGATTCAAGAAGTACATCGAAATGTTCGGTGACGATGCGATAAACGATTTGTGGCCGTACAAGAATGTGGAAGAGATGACGAGTGCAATCAAGACATTTCTTGATGTTAGAGGAGAGGAAATCAATGCTAGGTGAGAAGTGGAGTTATTGGATTAAAGCAACAGTTGTGTTGACTTGTCTGTATGGGATGCTTGGCATCTTTGAAATTATCGCAATTGTAACAACAATTGGACTGTCTATTTGGACAATATTCATAGCGTCATTGGTAGGTTCGCTATGTTTCTTTGAGAGAGAAACGCCTGATAGAGAGATTGTTCTCAGGGGAGATCACATCGTATGAATTTCTCCGAGATTTCAAATATCAAATGGATGCTCCCTTCTGCGTTAGTTGCAGCTTGGGGCTTAAGGCTCACAATGAATTCAGAATTACTATGGACATTAGAATCAATCATCGGAATGATAGCTATCGGGATTCTAGTGGGCATATATATGAAAGGTAGAAACGGCACAGAAACAGTGTGGGATGAATCCAGAGGTATCCTCGGGGTTTTCCATTCTAGAACCATCGATGTTAGCGCTGCAAGATTATTTGATAGTGTGCCACAAGGAATCGACTTGAGCCACAATAGTGCAAAGGTACTAGGTGCAATGAATGTTAGACTCGATGATGAACCAGGTTGCACACTTGATTTTGTAGTCTGTCGGCCTCTCAAGCAAGGGCCAACCAGAGTAGGCTTTGTTGTAAAAAGAAACGGGATTAGGATTCCAGACGCACACAAGAAACTCGAGGCACTGTCGGAGGTCATCGTTGGTGATGCCCAGATTCTAGAGAGCGCTATGAGAGCAGCCTATCCTCATACCCCGATTAGAACTGCTGAACTTCAAGATCTGTTATTGATTCAAACAGGAGGAGTTGATACTATTGCTAGAACTCCATGACACAAAGATAGTATCAATCCCATTCGATATTCATCCAGATGTAGTCTTGGACAATCTCAGACTTGGTCATGGATATGATTTACGAGTACTCACGAATGGAATTCGCAAAATTACCAGGTGTGTTCCACCAAGCGATATCCTTCCAGAATTAATTGTGATTGGCTATTCAATACTGCTTGACGATAAGCACGGGGATTCAAAGCGACTTGAGGAGTTGTTGAGAGTTCTAAAGG
>Ga0114923_10002280_pt1 | contig 13048 bp, 8 predicted proteins | sample SumtaG_FD_89578 | JGI IMG/M metagenome (GOLD analysis project Ga0114923, IMG submission 89578) | Deep subsurface microbial communities from Indian Ocean to uncover new lineages of life (NeLLi) - Sumatra_00157 metaG | ecosystem: Environmental > Aquatic > Marine > Oceanic > Sediment | place: near... | reverse complement strand
CACGATGGCGGCTTCCACGGGAAATATCAGATTTTCCTCCGTATGGATGACACAACTCCAGACTACGCAGTAGAAGGTCTCTTTTTGGATCTTACTATGACTGGAACCGGCGGGGTTTATAGTAGAACGCTGACTTCCTACATTGGAAGTTCTGGTACCCCATACAGTCTCACCGGCGGGACTCTAACCGGTGGAACCTCCCGCACTGTTTGGCTAATCGTTCAGGTAGTGGGGGACGCTATAACTGTCTTCCTGGATGGCACTACCATCCTGACTCAAAGTGTGAGTTCCCACGCTGGGCTCAGAGTAGGCTTCGGCCTTGAAGCAACGGAAACGAATGGCGTAAATCGTGTTAATGTTTTCAGGGTCCAATACACTTCCACGGCAGCGGTATCCCCGCTGCGTTCGACTTTAACAGCTTCCGCCGGTGGCGACCTCTACACAGAGACCAGCTATGGAAGACTCACAAAAACAACTTCCGATCTCACATTCCGAAATGACACAGAACTCGGAGCCGCTCAGAGTGGCCAGAAGCTCTATGTCGCCGATTACGGCGACCTCAGAGTTACTCAGACAGATGGAATTATCACCGGGACTACCCTTACTGCTACAGCCAATCCAACATGGAGTGGGCTCGGGATTCTAACTGATGACGATGTTTGCGTGCTGTCCAGCGTGGGTGGGTCAACCACGGCCGGGACATACAAGATCTCATCAGTAGTTGCCGGCTCAGTAACGCTCGCTTCTGCGCCTGGAAATGGGACTGCCACCTTCAGGATCGAAAGAGCACCAAAAGTTTACGATCCATCAACAGACGTGATTTCCATTATGACGGCAACCTCTGGGCAGGTGCCAACCGGCTGCCCGCTGATTGCAAGATTTGCAGATCGAATTGTCCTGGCGGGGGCCGAGATCGCTCCTGGTGTGTGGTATATGGCGCGGGTCAGCGACGAGCTTGACTGGGATTACGCTCAAACAGATAGTAGACGGGCTGTTGCCGGCACGGCGAGTGCAGCAGGCGTTCCGGCGCGAGCTATCACTGCTCTCGCACCACACAGCGATGACTTCCTTATCGTCGGGTGTCGTGAGTCCCTCTGGAGGCTCCGCGGCGATCCAGCTTACGGGGGCACCCTTGATAGTCTTAGCCACAATGTCGGGATCGTTGGGATGAACGCCTGGACGTATGGTCCAGTGGGAGAGCTTATTTTCTTGTCATTGGATGGCATTTACGTGCTTCCACCCGGCAGTGACGCAAGACCGCAATCGTTATCGCGCGAGGCACTGCCTGAAGAATTACTGAATTTCGACCCCGACACCACTACGGTTAATATCGAATACGATATCCAGGATCGCGGTATTCATATTTTCTTGACGCCAGACTCGTCGAATACACGAATCCACTGGTGGATGGACTGGAACGGGGCGGTTGATCGCAGCGGCCGGAGGCGTAAAACCTTCTGGCCGCTCACTTACGCAAGTGCTCACGAGCCAACGGCGTCTTGCATTCTGCAAGCAACCGCGATTGAAGATTCCGGTGTAATTCTCGGCGGTCGCGATGGAACTCTCCGTCGGCCCACTGCCCTTGCAGAGGATGACACTGGGACTTCATTCGCGACGTACATAAAGATTGGACCGATTCCATTGTCGCAAGACGGACGTTTCGGGGTGCTCCAGGAAATGCAAGCTGTAGTGGCCGAAAATTCAGGTGACATCACATGGGAAGTTTTCGTTGGTAATACTTTTGAGGCTGCGGCAATAAGTGCGTCGGCCGTTTCGACCGGCACCTGGAGCCAGGGGCTTAACGCATCAGATCGTCCGGGCGGGCGCGGGCAGGCGTTCGTCATCAAAGGGACTGGCGAGACCGGTAGGCAGTGGGCGCTTGAGCAGATTTACATGGTGACGAGAGATAGCGGTCGAAGGAGAATCCCTTAATGCCCCAGAGAATTCCCCACGGCGACAGCCCAGTAGAACTCAGGCAAGCTTTCCAGCGGATGGAGGGCATTGCCAGTGTTCTGTTTGATGGTGAGTCAGGTGAGTTACTTGTTGGCGTTGCCGTGGACTCGAATCCTGTTTGGCAGTCAGTGGCGACAGCCGTTGACCATGGATCGATTGGTGGCCTAACGGATGATGATCACGCCCATTATCTTCTTGCTGACGGCACTAGGGCACTCACCGGCAATATGGCGGTCGATGCTGCTGTCACTATTGATGGCCGGGATCTCTCAGTAGATGGCACTAAGCTTGATACAGTAGAGACAAACGCGGATGTGACTGATGCCACGAATGTGGCCGCGGCCGGGGCAGCCATGGCCGGCGGAGCCTTCCATGATGGATTCAGTGACTTCGTAGCGAACGAGCATATCGATCATTCAGGCGTTTCAGTAACCGCAGGTAGTGGGATTGCTGGTGGCGGCGACATAACCACTACCAGGACGCTAGATCTTGACATTAACAGCCTGGCTGCCGCCACGATTGTGGCTGGTGACTTCGTCCCGTTTTGGGATCTCACAGCCACGGCCACCAACAAGAAGACGACTTTTGCGAACTTCGAGGCCGCCCTCACGCACGACAATCTTGTAGCCGGGACTATCGCAAGTCATGATACCACCGCCACGGGTGCCAATCTTACGTCGATGACCGACGATAGCATGGTGGATGCTTTACATCGCCATAGTGAGCTTTCAGCGAGTGACGGAACTCCCGATAAGGCATTGCAAATCAGTGCTACTGGGGACATAGGTGTAAATGTTACCCCGCTCCGCAAGATTCATGTTGCGGAAGGCGCAACGAATGGACAGGCCGGGTCTGTTTCTACTGTCTTCCTGATTGAAAGCTTTCAGAGTTGCCATTTTACAATGGTGTCTCCTGATGTCAATGAATCAGCCATTACATTTGCAGATGTAAGTAATGTAGTCAAAGGGGCTATAGTCTGCGATACGAATCAGCATTTGTATTTTAGGGCTGGTGGAAACACCGACAGGATGTGGATTCTGGCCGATGGTAAAGTGGGTCTTGGAATTTCACCGGTTCGCCAAGTACACATTGCTCAAGGTGGAGGTTCCGGGGCCGGAGGCCACGCTTCCACAAGTTTTCTAGCTGACTCTAACACGAATTGCATCTTCGCAATAACATCACCTGATGCAAATTACTCTGCGCTGTTTTTCGGTAGCCCGTCAACGGCAATCAAGGGTGGATTTCTGAGTGATGCCAGCGATAATCTTTTCGTTAGGGCTGGTGGTAATACGAATGTTTCAGTTTGGCTTTCTAGCGGATACTTCGGTGTTGGGCCATCAGTAACACCGGATACACAATTTGAAGTAACGACTGCATCTGATCTCGGTAAGCAAGCTGTTACTATCGATCAGAATGACGCAGATCAAGCTTTCATTGACTTTCAGGGAACCTCAGCGGCTAACGCTGCCAACAGTGTATCCTCGTGGACAACCGGGAACTCCATTCAGGGGTTTACCCGACAAGAGATCAACGGCACGACCTACTGGATGCCCTACTACGACGCCCCAACATCATGAGCGGTGCATACACAGCAAGAGCAGAGCAGGATCTCAATTACTCTCTCGTCGTAACCATGGCGGCAAGCTTCCTTGCTGGTGATTCACTTCCGATAGTCGGCTCTTTTCGTCTTAATGATACTGCGAAGACTATTGAGCCGCCAGATCCCACAATCACCTGGACGGCAACGATTGATGCTGGCGCTGCAAACATTCGCATTGCAGGAGTTGGCAGCTATGAATCCAGTGTAACATCTGAAGCTGCCGATAGTGGTTCGTATTGGCAGTCTTCTGTTTCATTGGAGTTCGAGGATATTGGGGCCGCAACAGATCGAACACTAGCAGTTACCGGCTCCGCAACTATGGAAGCGGTCGCTGTTAGCGACATTGGTACTGCTACTGTACCGGATTACTTGCTCAATGTTACTTCCTCGCTGGGGACGATGCTTTTCAGCGCATCACCGACATGCACGGCATCATTTAGAGCTGATTCAACAGATAAAACTGCGGAGCCGTCCAATAAGACGATCACCTGGAGTTCCACCATTGATGCCGTTGCTGTTGATTTACGAATTGGCAGTAGTGGCGGCTATACTGCGTCGGTAGGAGATACGGTTACTGATGGTGGGAGTTACTGGGAAGTGGCATCGAGCTTAGAATTCGATCTTTCTAGGACTTTCGGGGATCGGACACTGGTTATCACTGGAGCGGGGATCATTGATGGGTTGGCTGTCAACGATACAGCGACGGTCACAGTTGAAGGTTGGTATGATCTTGAGTATTCGCTATTTGTGGATTACTCAATTTTAACCTACGCCGGAACAGGTGGTAAAAACTACAGGGCGAGAACCTCCATTGAATTATGGGTGATTGATCTTCCATCTACTGAAGACTGGTACAAGGGAACAGAGTATTTATTCTTAAATGATGGAACGTACGACATAGATGTCGTTGCGGAGAGGGGTGTGGATCCGGGCAACGTCGAAGTGGTGACAAGTCACACCAGGGAACCAACTTCTGGGACGCAAACCATTACAGTTAAGGTTGGAGCACAAGTTGCAAATAAAAAGTATCGAATTAAAACCCATATCTGGTTAGGCACAGCCCTTAATAGGTGGCAAGTAATACCGTACGTTGCAACGACCAGAGATTCGGTTGGTGATGTAGCTCAAACTGCTACCAACACTTCAATTGTTACCAATCTCGTAGGAACTGTTGATATCAACGTAACTGGCGAATCATTTACCGTAACTGAAACCGGCACCATGTGGCCGTAACCGAGAGGGAAGAAGATGGCACTATCATTCGGCGGAAAGAAAAGGCAGGGCGGCGAGATCGGTATCGATGGAGGCTTCGGCACTCCGATTGGTGGTCTCGATACGCTAGGGCCTGGGGGTGGGCTTGGCGATCCGCTTGACGAACAAGATCCCGGCGGTATTTCAATTCCCCCGCAGGATCTATCGCAGGGTGGAGAGCCAGAGGGGGCCATCGACTTCGTTGAACTCTATAAGCAGAAGTCTCGTGCGGCAGCAGGGTACAGACCGGGGACCTTCGATCCGGGCGGCGGAGACAAACCTGAAATAATTTCTCCACCAGACGACGATCTGCCGAACGTGCATCTTGGCACTGGCCTTGCGGGGACGGGCACCGGCGGCGGCGGATTGGCTGGGGGCTCGGGCGGTGGCGCTGGTGGCGGCGGGGGAAGTCGAGGCGGCACCTTTGGCGGCACCGGGCTCCCGTTTGGCCCAGAGGGCTTCGACTTCGGTTCCGGTGGCAGCGTCGGCGGGCCGGGCCAGGGCGGCGGACAATCAAGGGGAACGGCCATAGGCGGGATCAGCGACCTCGGTTCTGATCGTCGCGAACGTCAAGAGTACCTTGAGGATCTCAAGAACTATCGCACACTCGACCTGCCGGATGAAGCTGTCGGTGGTGTCAATAGGCTAGTGGAGTCCTATAATCAGGCGTACGGCCAGGCGAGGGGCGCGAATGAAGCTCGGTATCAGCAGCTTCTCGGAATCGCCGATCAGACCACTGGGCAGCGGGCCGCTGATATTCGCCGCGAGGGTGTCGAAGAAAGATCCGATCTCCTTCAGGGGCTCGGCCGGACTGGGCTGGCGAATACCACCGTCGCCCCGACTCTGACTGTCGGCTCTAAGCGACGGGAGCAAGAGTCGCTAAATCGCCTCGCGGATCAAATGCAAGGCACGAAGCTCGGCATCATCGAGCGCAGGGAAGATGCGTATCCGGACTCCGCTGCACTGCAATCTTCCTTGTCTAGTCTCGGCGAAGGCTACGGTGGCAAGGGCGTCTCGGCGCTTTACAATGCACTCGGCAATGTGGAGCAGGGCGGCAGCTTCTCTGCTCCAGCCGCGGGTGCTTCCGGAGGACCGGCTCCTGCTCCTGGGGCCGCTGGGAATCCGATAAACGAATCCGGGCTTGCACCGGCAATTCCTTCAATTCCGACATTTGGTAAACAGAAAGGTGGAGATGTCTTCAGGACTCTCTAAAGAAAAATGCCAATCGAAGTAAAACATGGCGGTGGAATCGACGCACTCGCTGGTCTCCTTCGCGGGCAAGGGCAATACGCCACCAGGGAGTCTCAGCTTCGCGGGCAGGACTTCGCACGGATCTACGATCAGCAGTCCAGACGGCGGTCCGCCCGGGAGGGGCAGCGTGCTCAGGCCGGTATTGCCGCGGCGAACAATGCTGCTAGGCGATCAATGCACGCGCAAAGTCTTCAGGCCCAGCGTCAGAGGCAGATGCAGCAGATTGACGCGCAGACTGCACGCGATAAGCAAGCCGCTGATACCGCCTACAAGCGAGCAGCCGTCGGTGCTGGACTTCAAAGTGAGCTTCAAGAGCAAGCTTTCGATCAGCGGATTCAGGCGATGGAGGAACAAGCTAGGATTGAAGCCCAGAAAACGAAGCTTGAGTATTCAATGGAGACGAAACGCGAGATGGCTAAAGATAATGCCGCTCGGAACTTCGTTGCTAATAGCGACGATTACAGTGAAGGGGAAAAAGCACAAATCTTTAAGCAACTCGACAGTAAGAAATATCACCTAGATAAACTTCCTGATAACAGGCAGAAGCCGCCGAAGGGTAAAGAGCCATTCTCTTCAGGATTACTTCAAGACGGTAGACCATTTTTTATCAATCAAGATGGAAGCATGACGGTCGGTAAGTTCTCTGACACTAAGGCTGGTGTCGAGACTGCCGATAGAATAAAGAAAGAAGAAGCAGCATCCAAAGAACGCAAAGAGAGAGTAGATAAACAAAGAGAGTGGTCTAAAGATAGAAGTATGTATGTCTTGAAAAGAACGCAGGATACCGGCGACGATAGTGAAAATATATCCGTTAGGCAGGCAGGTCGCGAGTTTGATGCGGCGCGTCCCATGCTTGGGCCGGGTAGTCCTTTCAGGCAACCAGAGGATGATTCTCCTGCGAGGCCAACTACCCCTCAAGCACCTCAAGCTCCGGCCGCCCCTGCGGCCTACGAAGGCCCCTGGTTTGAGAATCCTGCACTAAAAGGAATGGAGATAACAGAGGCAGACAAGACTCTCGAACCTGAAGTTGGATCGTTTCTCGTTATGACAAGGGAGAAGTCGAAAGAGTGGAAAGACAAGAAGATGTCGCCCGCTATGAAGCAAGCCATGGCGGATGCCATAGAGAAGCTTCGTCGGGCTGGTGTCGGTACGCACGATATGAAATTGCATCAATAGATAAGGAAGCTTAACTTCTAATGCCAATATCAGATGACGCTTTTTTTTCTATGGTGTCGGATATGCCGTTAGGCCAGGAGGAACCGTTATCGGATGATGCTTTCATTTCGATGGCGAGCCCCCCCATACGACAACAGACTACATCGAACGATGTATGGGCCATGGAGGCATCAGGGAAAACATATTCCGAATTACTAGGGAGTGGAATAAGCGACAAGAGAAAGAAAGAACTTCAGCTATACACGACGGGCCTTACGAACCCGGCTCTCGGTTTTCGCCAGATATTCGCCGGTAGAGTCCAGGAAGAGATTAAAGATCCGGATGAGCGCGCGTACATACTTGAGAATGTTCGTGGGCGCTCAATACTGAAAGAGCAACTCAGGAGCATTAAAGAGAGGGATGCCAGCTTATTCGGGAAAGCGGCCACTATCGCGGGTGAAGCTATTAGCGGCATAACTGAGGGTGCCGCCAGGACACAAGAAGCTTTCTTCGGCCCGAACAGAATTCTGCCTGGAGTCAGGACGCCAGGGTTTAATGTCAATCTTCCGATTATCGGCGGCATGACCCTTGGACGGCGTGGCGGTGGGCTTGGCGGTAGAAAATATACAAAGCAAGACTTGAAGTTTCTCAAGGATCTTGAAGAAGCGAAAATCTCTGAAAATCCGTTTACCCCCAAGGGTTCTGGGTTACTCCGGCGTGCTCCTGGTGGTGCCGGGGCACTGACTGCCGATATTGCCGGTGGTGGCCTTTCCGCATTGGCTGGCGGCCCCCCGGCGTTGATGGCCTACTCCGCAATGCGACTCGGGGCAGAGTCCACCGAGGAAAGTCAGGAGCTTGGGCTTTCACCTCTTGCTGCGGCCGGTGCTGGTGTCGCTATAGCAGCGGTGTCCGGCGTTATTGAGGGAGGTTTGACTGTCCTTCCGCTTGGCGGCCTCAAAGAGAAGGCTCTTAGTCCACTGGCTCAAGCCGGCAGGAAAGCGCTCATTGAATTCGCTCAGAAATTTGCCCCAGGAACAGTCAGCAAGGCGGCCGGTGTTCTCAAGAAGGCGCCTAAGAGCAAGAAAGCCTTGAAGGAGTTCGCGGAGTATCTTTATCGCGGTGCAGGAGAAGTAGGAGAAGAAGCTGGGCAGGGCGCGTGGACTGAAGCTGTCAAGCAAGCGGCCTCCATTATGAGTGACAACGTCGACCCGCGAGATCCGTGGGATATTAGCCGAGAGGCTATTTCGGCTGTCCAAGAGAGTGCCTTGCCTGTTCTGATCGCTGGCGGTGCTGGTCCTGCACTCTCAGCGATCAGCAAAGAGCACATCGGAGCGAAGGAACTTAAAGAGAAGGTCAGGAAGCTAGCCGAGCAGGGGTCGGTTTCTCGCAGGGAAGCGAAGGAACTAAGGATGAGATCAAAAGACAGCGAGACAGGAAAAAAATATACACCAGCGGAACGCCTTGAAGCAATCCAAGAGCAGGCGCATGACGACGCACTGGACGACAGGGCAGCCTGGCTCCACAAGAATAAGGGTGACAGTGACGCCGAGATAACCGAAGAAGACGCGAGGCTTATGGAGCTACCCCCGGAAGCCGGAGAAACCCCGGAGAGCCGCCGGGCCTGGTTACGGGCAGAGTTGGCTGAGGCCCAGCAGAGCCAAGAATCGCCGCAGCCGGAGCTAGATCCACTCCAGAGCACCCAGATCGACACCGGAGCGCCACAGGAGGCGGTTCAGCAGCCCGGGGCACCAGAAGTCGCCCCTAGGCAACAGGTCGCTCCTGAGGCCCCTGCGGCCCTTGAGCCCCTTTCTGCGGACACTGAGATCCCGCCGACTCAGGACATGAATAAGGCCGCCGGCAACGAGTGGCTTGAAAGGGAAGGTTTGAGTCCCACGGAAGACCCTAATGTAAGGCCATTCGCGGAGGCGGTTGGGGATGCTATAACTCAGAAACTCCCGCAGCGAGCCGGAGAGCGAGCAGCGGAAATCATAGCGGAGGTGGACGCCGGCAAGCAACCCAAAATGAATAGCGACACGCAGCATGCCGCGTTTAAGGTTAGAAGTAGACAAATCTCCCAGCAGCTATTAGATATCCGGCAACGTAGAATTACGCTACCGGAGGGCGCTGAAACAGAAGGGCTTAGCGGCAGGGAGCTTCAAGAGCGATATGACAGGCTGACCACGAACGAGAATACGCTGATGCTTGAGTTGGATGATCTCGTAAGGGCTTCGAGATATTCTGGAACCGAGGTCGCCAGGGCACTCAGTATCATGAAAGACAGAGAGGCCCAAGTAAGATTCGATCACGAAGGGTATCTGAGACAACTCCAGCAAGCCTCTAAGGTTCCGGTTAGTGAGAGGGAACGGAAAGCTGCCGCGGAGGCATCCGGGGAGTACCTCGAAAAGGAGTCTGCTGTCAAGAATGAGATAGAGCAGGATTGGGTAGAGCGCGACGATGCAACACGCAAAGAGGCCGAGAGGGTACTTCGCGCTGCAAAGAAGCGAAAAGGTAAAAGGCGATCCACCAGGGAGGAAACGCAAGCAAAGAGAGAGGGTCTCTTTGAGCAACTTAGGCAGCGTGGAGTTCAGGCCCGTAGCGGCGCTGGTTTCCTGTCTGAAGAGAGCGGGGCGGCTGACGTTGAAACCCTTCGACTCATCGGGAAGATTGGATTAACTTACGTAGAGGATGGCATTAGCGAAGTTTCTGCTGTCGTCACAAAACTGAAATCTGATTTCCCTGGGCTCGAACTTACGGACGTGGAAGTCTGGGAGTCGCTCATTATGCAAGACCCCAGGCAGAAAGCCAAAGACAAGACTGAGGCGCAAAAGAAAGAAAAGTACGTTAAGGCAGTTGCTAGGCAACTCATTAAAACCGAAAAGGCATACCGCGGCCTTCTGGAGGAAGTCAGTAAGCGACCCCCGGCCAGCAAGAAGATCCTGGCGCTCCAGAAGGAATACGCTATACTCAGTCGTGCGCTCGCAAGACCCGGCCTTGATGTCACTAAGATAGAGCGAGCACAAGCTAAGGTTGATGCCCTCCAGGTCATCCTAGACACTGGACAGCAGCAAATCAAGGAGGAGCCGGATGTAATTCCGTCGGAGCTTTTAAGGCTCCGCGAGGAAGCGAGTGATCTTCAGTCGCAGATTAACATAAGGGATGAGCTAGCTGACATTAAGAGACAGCATGAAACCGACGACTACCGAACGACCCCAAGGAAAATAAAGCGGAAGATATCTCGAAAGCTGGAAAAAGCGCAGATTGAGCTATCCAAGCAACGGGCGAAGATGAAGCGGGTGATCAAGGCCCGTGAGCCGGACATTATGTTCCGCAAGTTCCGGGCGGTTACCGCCGAAATGAAAGCCATGGCGGCCACTGCGGACGCCTCGTTTGCAATGCGGCAAAATATGTGGCAGATGACTGCTCACCCGATCCGTAACTTCAAGCCGTTCTTCAAATCCTTCGCGCATATCCTCACTGAGAATAGCGCCCTAAGTTTATCGAATGCCTTAGAGAATGATGCAAGGGCAGATATTCGTGACATATCCGGCCTGAAGATAATGGACCCCAACTCAGTCGGCGATCAAGATAGGTCTGAAGTCTTCAGGGGGCAATGGATTGAGAACCTGAAATGGAAGGTTCCGTATACGTCAACGAAGTGGAGGCAGACGCCGTTCGGATATGTCATGTCTGTTTCGTCGCGTCACGCAGTCGCAATAGGCAACCTTGTTCGAGTTACCGCATTCGATGCCTTCATGGATCTAAACCCGAATGCAACCCAGACAGAGCTAAGGGCGATGGCTGACTACATTAATAAGTCCACTGGCCTCGGCGATCTGTCTGGAATTGGCCGAGGGGCTGCGGTTGTGAATGAGCTTATGTTTTCTCCTAAGTTCGTTGTGAGTAGATTCCAGACCCCATGGGCAGTCATGAAATACTGGAATCTCCCCCGTGTACGTAAGCAGATTGCAACAGACGCTCTAAGGATGGTCGGAACTTCAACACTTCTCGGTTTCCTTGCAGCACTTGCTGGCCTTGATGTGGAATGGCAAGACCCAGAAAGTCCTGATTTCCTAAAGGCCCGCTTCGATAACACTAGGTTTGCCTTTGGTGGTGGCTTCCTTCCGAATATTCGCCTTGCTGCCAGGCTTAGTGTTGGCACCGTGAAGGGCCTCACGCCTGGCGTGGAAAACGAAGACAACTTCAATATGTGGAATTTAGTTAGTAAATGGCTCTCGTACAAGATGGCCCCAGGTCCAGCCGCAATCCGTGAACTGATTGAAGGCAGAACTCCGGTGGGTCAAAAGACGACTAAGCTTGAGACATTAGGACGAGCCCCTGTTCCAATTCTAGGCCAAGAACTTATCGATTCATTTAGGAGTAGCTGGGCTGCCTTTGCTACCACTGGAGTCATGGGCGGCATCGGTGGCGATGTCGCTACCTATCGGGATAGCTTTACGGCTGCCCAGCGGAGACAGAAGAACTTCCATGAGCGAGGGCAGCACGACAGAGAGCGAGGCGTGCGGCATGAGCACAATAAGCTGGTTAAGGGGAAGGAGCGGAAGCTCGGGGATCTTCATAGATTCAAATAATTCCAAGAATTTCCTGTTTTCCTCCCGGTGGTGTGCTACAATACAGACAGTCACCAGAAAATCCCTAATTGAGGTACAGAGATGAATGATTTCACCCGCGTGGTCATAAATGAAATCGATCAGTTTATTAGTGCTCCCGACAAGCGGGAGTATATCATTAACCTTTGCGAGGATCTCTTCGACGAGTTCCTTGTCCCCATCGACCTCCCCGGCCCGGACGCTGTCATCGATCCCCTTCTCCGTTCCGCTGTTCGACCCGTCGTTGGTCGGATTTACGACGAGATCCTCAAGAAGATCAAGAGTGAAAACTGATGAGGTGGCTCGGAACAATAGTTTGGGGGCCGGATGTAGCCTACTATCTACTGGCTTCTGAGTCTAACGGAAATAACGAAGCTATCAAGATAGTATTTCCAACTGGAACGTACACTCCGGGTGTACGTGACCACATCTTGCGGTTCCTGAGGCGTATGTCCAGGTTCCTTTTCCCATTCAGAATTAGCATCAAACGAAGGTAGTGAAAGTGAATCTTGAACAACTGAAAGAGTATGCCCCGTTCCTGGCGGTTGCCGCCGGAGTCTTGTTGTTCGCGTGGAGCCAGAAAGACAAGGTTCTCCCGTATCTCAAGAAACTCTGGCCGAGTTTCACTCAGAAGCCTAAGCATGATTGCCGAATGACCCCGCCGGATAGGTTCGCTACGTTCTATGCGTTGCGAACATGGTGTGATAAGTGGGCTTATGAAGATGCAGTTGCGGCCCTTGACGAAAAGGTTCTCCCTTACATCGTCACGGATGTTGACTCAGAGGCTCCACGATGAAACCAATAACGATCTTAGCTGTTGTGCTCGTCGCGGCGGGTAGTTTATTCTGGTGGAACCCGCAAGCTAAAACGCCTCTCGTGCCGGCGATTGAACCGCCTAGTGTAGAGTACAGAGCATTGGTAGTTCCAATTACCAAGAAGCTGTCCGGACACTCCGCAGAGGCAAAAATACTTGCGGCCTTTTACTATGAGGCATCAGAGACTATCCGCCGCGATGGGCTCAACGCTAAGATCGTTAAAACGAAGAGGCACCTCCGCACATTCTGCGAGCGAGCGGCGACCTTGCGGTTCCAAGGGGCATTTAAGAAGGTTCCGGGGTTGGCCGCAGTAATTCACGGGCCGGAGGGCGTAATCGCAAAAGTGCTAGGCCTTGAGCCCTTCGATCTGGATCACGCGAAGTCTGCCGAAGTTCTCCATGCAATCGCGTGGGCTT
>Ga0114923_10002278_pt1 | contig 13054 bp, 10 predicted proteins | sample SumtaG_FD_89578 | JGI IMG/M metagenome (GOLD analysis project Ga0114923, IMG submission 89578) | Deep subsurface microbial communities from Indian Ocean to uncover new lineages of life (NeLLi) - Sumatra_00157 metaG | ecosystem: Environmental > Aquatic > Marine > Oceanic > Sediment | place: near... | reverse complement strand
TTTGTCTGGTTTCATCAAAGCCAGTGGCAATGACGGTAATCCTGATTTGATCAACCAGGGCTTCATCTACGTTGGCGCCAAAGATGATATTGGCATCTGCATCAGTTGATTTAGAGATAATCTCGGCGGCTTGGTGGACCTCGCTCATGGTTAGATCAGTGCCACCAATAATGTTGAAAAGCATACCTTTAGCGCCTTCAATGGAGGTTTCTAGAAGCGGTGAAGAAATGGCGCTTCTGGCAGCGGTTAGGGCTCTGTTTTCACCGACGCCACTACCAACACCCATTAAGGCAGTACCAGCATCAGCCATGACTGATTTAACATCAGCAAAATCGACGTTAATTAAACCAGCGGTGGTGATGAGGTCAGAGATGCCTTGAACACCTTGGGAGAGAACACCGTCAGCCAAATCAAAGGCTTCGATTAAGGTAACATTTTTGTCAATCACATCCATGAGGCGTTGGTTGGGAACCACAATTTGAGTGTCAACTTTGTCTTTGAGATTTTCAACGCCTTCTTCGGCGGTGACCATTCGGCGAGTACCTTCGAAAAGGAATGGTTTGGTAACCACAGCCACAGTTAAAGCGCCGGCTTCTTTAGAGATCTCGGCAATAATCGGGCTGGCACCGGTGCCGGTACCACCACCCATGCCACAGGTTAAAAAGACCATATCAGAGTCAAAAAGGAGTTCCTGAAGTTTGTCTTTGGATTCTTCGGCTGCTTCCCGACCGATTTTTGGATTAGCGCCTGAGCCGAGACCGCGAGTAAGCTTCTCACCGATCTGGAGTTTGGTATCAGCTTGGCATTTGAGGAGAGTTTGGGCATCGGTGTTAACTGCTACAAACTCAACGCCTTTAATCTTGCCAGATTTAATCATGGAGTCAATAGCATTGTTGCCACCACCACCAATACCTAAGACTTTAATTTTAGCAAAAGTATTAAGATCTGGTTTAACTAAGGCCATAATTTAATCATTTAAAGTGGGCAAACAGGGCAGAAGTTAGCAACAATACAATAGCGTATTTTTAGACTCAAGGCAAGAATGATTTGATTAACTTAACGCCTTTATTAATAACACCTTTAACTGGGATTTTGCTAATGACTTTACTAACCGCCTTAAGAGAAGAATCAGATTTAATGCCTTTAAAGTTTTTAACACCGTAATCAATTAACCCCCAAGAAGCAGCATAGGCTGGTGATTTAATTTCATCAACCAAGCCAGCTAGGCCTTTGGGATAACCAATTCTGACTGGTAGAGATAGGGAGCGTTTACAGGAGGTTTCTAGGCCAACTGTTAGGGCACCACCACCAGTAACCACCACACCGGCTGGAGTGGCAGCAGCAAAACCTGATTTTTTAAGCTCTTCACCGATCATGATAAAGATCTCGTTAAGTCTGGGTCTGATAATGCCTTCGATTAAGGTTTTTTTGGAAAGCTTACCGACCTCTTCAGCTAAGCCAAGCTTTTTAGCATTGAGTTCATCTTCATCTTCATCTTCATCTTTGTCTTTAGAGAGCTTGGAAAGAGCCAGTTTAATTTTCTCAGCGGTTTCCAAACTGACTCTGAGGCCAATGGCTAAGTCATTGGTAATGTTTTTAGCGCCAACTGGCAGGACTGAGGAGTAAGACAAGGCGCCTTCAACAAAAACAGCCACACTGGTGCTGCCACCACCCAGATCAACCAAGACCACGCCCAGTTCTTTTTCGGTGGGAGTTAAAACAGCCTCAGCACTGGCTAGGCCAGAGAAGACCAGGCTATCGATTTCCACACCAATTTCAGAAACACATTTAGAGATGTTTTTCATGGCAGTAGAAGAACCGGTAATGATATGGGCTTCAGCCTCAAGCCTAACCCCACTCATGCCAACTGGATCTTTAACGCCTTCTTGAGCATCAACCCTAAAGTCCCGGGGAATAACATGGAGGATTTCTCTAGAAGAAGGCAAGGAAACAGCTCGGGCAGCTTCAATGACTCGACTAACATCATGGTCGCTGATTTCACCTTCTGGCTCACTCACAGCCACCACGCCTTTGGAGTTAATGGATTCAATATGGGAGCCGGAAATTGAGGCTAAACTGGAGGAAATGGAGTAGCCAGCCATGCGTTCAGCGGCTTCAACGCTTTGGGTGATAACTTCAATGGTTTCTTCAATGTCGACTATTTGGCTTTTTCTGAGGCCTTTGGTTGGTTCATTGGCAACGCCAATGATGTTGATTTTGTCTGATTCTTCGGAAAGAGAGGCAATTAAGGTAGTAATCTTGGTGGTGCCGATGTCGATAGCAGAGATAATTTGGTTTTTTGACATGGTTAGTAAGTTATTACTGGTTTATCAAACCTTAAATCAATTTTTGCGGGCAAATTCTCCCCTATTTTAATGCTGGATAAGATGTATTGTAAAGAGGCAACCTGGGAGTTAAGGGTTTTGGTGGAATCCAGAACTGCATAGCTGCCAGCGGTGGTTTTGATAATGATAAGGGTGTCTTTAAGCCAAGCGAGAGAGTCAAAGCTAACATAGTAAGCGTTTAAAGCATTAACTAGATTAGCTAAGGTTTGGGTGAAGTCAGTTTTGCCGATGTCTAAAGTTTGACCATCAGGAAGCATAATCGAGGGTAGCTGAGGATCAGGTTGATCAGTAATGAGAAAGATGTCGCCGGTTTTATCGAGATGAAAAAACTGATCTTTTAGCTGACCAGAGAGGCTGGCTGATTGAGTGCTGGTTAAGCCTTGAAATTCCAGGTCTAAAGTGGGGCTAATTTGAGCGACGGGGAGGCGGCGCCTCATGGAGATGATTAAGGAACTAGGCAAGCGTTTACTGAGATGAATCTCGCTCAAAGTCGAGTCAAATTGTTGAAAAGTTTTAGCAACAGTTGACTGGTTAAGTTTGAAGATATTTTGACCATGAAGACTAACCAGTAAAGGCTCAAATTCAAGAGAACAAGGGTGATTGTCTAGCTGACAGGTAATTTTCTGAAGAGTAAATAATTGAGAGCGGGAGAGAAAAATTGCCAAGAGGAGAAGGAGGCCAGCGGGCAGTAACGGCCAAAGGAAACGCAGGCTAAAACGTTTAAAGCGGCGTTTAATTTTTTTGGCGGTCACTTAAGAGCTGAGTAATTGCTTGATAAAGATTATTAGTGGCTTGCTTAACCAGATCTTGAGGGAAATTCTGACTAGATTGACGAGGCAACTGTTTAAGGGCTTGATTAATGGCTTTGAGTAAGCTATCAACTGAAAGCTGGCTTTGAGGAAGAATCAGAGCTAGACCAAGGCTGTTCAGAAACTGGGCATTGAGTTGCTGTTCGTGCTTTTGGGTGTGAGGTAAAGGAATGAGCAAAGCGGGTTTTTTTAGATAAGCCAGCTCGGTAATGGTGTTAATGCCGGAGCGACAAATAACCAGCTTGGTTCGGGGGAGTAAAGAGGCTAAGTCCTGGGTGGTGAACCAACGTTTAAGAAAATAGCGCTTTTTCAGGTCGCTAGGTAAAGAGCGACGAAGATTCTGCTGTTTCTGCCAGTCTGACTCTGATTGAGCTAAGCCAAATTGATGATAAAGGGTATATTGCTGAAGGAGTTTTAAGATAATCTGGTTAAGGGTGTGGTTAATTATTTGCGAACCTTGGTTGCCACCGGTGATATAGATGGCGGGAGGTTGAGATGGAGAGGCTAAGGGTTTTAGATTGAGTAAGGCTTGGCGAAGAGGATTGCCAGTCAGAATGGTTTTGTTAGCCGGAAAATATTTAGTGCTGACAGACCAAGACAGAGCGATTTTATCGGCTAGTCTAGCAGTTAGTTTAGAGGTTAGACCAGCAGCTAAGGTTTGTTCATGGATGATAAGGGGGATTTTAAGGAATTTGGCGGCTAAACAAACTGGAACAGCCACATAGCCACCAAAGCTAATGACAATGGCGGGTTGGAGTTTTTTCAGATGATAAAGAGATTGAGTTAAGCCAAGAGGAAAGCGAAAAAGATGGAAAAGCGAAGCCGGTAAATTATGGCGTTGGAGCTTGGGAGAAGTGATGGAAATGAATTTGATTTTTTTAGTAGGTAAGAGTTGTTTTTCAATGGCCGGTTGATGAGAGCCAGCGAAGGAGGTTTGACGACCAAGATAGGTAATCTGCCATTTTTCCTGCTTTAACTTATCAATTAAAGCTAAGGCAGGAGTGAGATGAACGCCGGTTAAAACAATTTTCTTGGTCATAGTTTTTTCTTAGGACTAAGTTGAAAACGAGAGATATTTAATAGTAACCCAACCGCAGTTAAGGTGACAATTAAGGAAGAGCCGCCATAGGAGATAAACGGCAGGGGGACGCCAGTCAAAGGCAGTAAGGCTAGCATGGCGGCTAGGTTGATTAAGGCCTGGAGACCAAACCAAGAGGCAATAGCGGTAGCTAGAAGACGGCTAAAGCTATCAGGGGCTAAGCGAGCAATGCGAAAAGCTCTTAAAACAATGGCAAAAAGAAGCAGGATAACTAAACTAGCACCAAAGAAGCCGATTTCTTCAGCAATAATGGCAAAGATAGAGTCGGTGCTGACTTGAGGTAAGAACTGATATTTTTGGCGGGATTGACCTAAGCCTAAGCCCCATAAACCACCTGAGCCAATGGCAATTAAGGCTTGCTGAATATGGTAAGAACTGCCTAAAGGATCGCGAGTGGGATTAAAAAAGGTTAAAAGGCGTTCTTTACGATAAGGCGAGGAGAAGATTAAGCCTAAACCAGAGGTAGTACCGAGAACACCGAGGAGAAGAAGGTAAAGTAGGGGGGCACCAGAACTGTAGTAAACCAGGATGGCGGTAAGAATGATAACAATGGCGGTGCCTAGATCTGGTTGGAGCATGATGAGACCTAAGATAACTATGAGGATGACCAGATAAGGCCAGAAGGGCCGGTCTTTGGCTAGCCAGGCAGCCAGATAAAGACTGAGGGTGAGTTTTATTAATTCACTGGGTTGGAGAGAAAAACCAAAGAGATTAATCCAGCGACGAGCACCAAAACTAATCTCGCTAATGTCAGGAATGAGAACCAGGATTAATAACAGCAGACTGAAGACTAAAGCAGCCAGAGAGATTTTTTTAAAGAAAGACAGGGGCAAAAAGGTGGTGAAAAACAGAGCCATAAAACCAAGTAAAGCCCACAAAGCCTGGAGTTTGAGAAAGTAGTATTTGTCACTAAAAAGCTGGAAGGCTTCAACCACCGAGGCATTGTAAACCATGATAAGGCCAAACAGGGTGATAGCGACGACTAAACCGAGTAAAAGCAAATCAGGTTTTTTAGCCTTAGGACTAGACTTAAGCAACCTCATATTAAATTCTTGACTGCTTGTTTAAACTGATTGCCTCTATCTTGATAGTCTTTAAACATATTAAAACTGGCAGCTCCGGGGGACATCAGGCAAATTTTGCCTTTATTAGTGTTTTTAAAGGCTAATTTCACAGCCTGTTTCATTGAAGTCGCCTTTAAAAACTTTAGCGGCTTTTTTTTATGTTTTTCAATTATGACTTTGATTGTTAAGCCGGTATCAGGCAAGACAATAACTGTGGGAATTGAGCTATTTAAAATTGATTGAGCTAGATGAGATTGATCGACACCTCGATCAAATCCGCCGACGATAAGAGAGTCTATGTCTGACTGAAAAGAATTAATGGCAGCAATGGTAGCTTCTGGAACTGTGGCTAACGAGTCGTTAATAAAAGTTATACCTTTGTATTTGCCAACTTTTTCTAAACGATGACTTAAGGATTTGAAGCCTTTAATTATCTGAATGATTTTCTTCTCGGAAATTTTAAAATATTTCCCAATAATGACTGAGGGTATGATGTTGATCAAATTAAATTGGCCTATCAAGGGCGAGTCTTTGATAGAGATAATTTTTTCTTGGCTGGAAAGGGGAATTTTTCTAGCCTGGCTGGTTTTGGCGATTTGGCTGACAAGCGGATCTTGGGAATTAAAAATTAACAAATCTTTTTTTGTTTGAAACTTAGTAATATTAGCTTTAGCGGTTACATATTGGGGAAAACTAGAATAATAATCCATGTGTTCGGAAAATATATTTAGAAAAACTGCTATCTGGGGGCTTTGGTGAAGATCGCTGAGCTGGTGACTGGAAAGTTCAAAAATAACTTTAGAGTCTTGGTTAATCTGCCTTAAGTGATCAAGCGGAGGAGAACCAATATTGCCAATTAAGTGAGTTTTATATTTTGATTTTAAAACTTGATAAATTAGTGAAGCAGTAGTGCTTTTGCCTTTAGTGCCAGTGATGCCAATAATAATGGCTGGGCAGAGATCAAAAAAGAGTTTTGTTTGAGAGGTAATTACAGCGTTGGTTTTAGTAAATTTTTTCACTAATGTTACTGGAATGCCAGGAGTTCGGAAAATAACATCATAAAGTTTTAAGACTCTTAAATAATCCTTGCCTGAATGAAGTTTAATATGTGCATCATTGATTGCTTTAGGTTTAATATCGGCGATGCCAATAGTTTTATTTGGAAAAACTTGTCTGAGGAGCTTGAGGGTTGACTCCCCTTCTCTACCAAAACCTAAAATACAGATTTTCTTATCTTTAAATCTTTGAAATATTTTTTTTTCAAAATTAAGCATAAGCAAGTTCTTTTAGAATTTGTTTTTGTTTTGGATTTAAGAACTGATCATTGCCCCAGGATTGAAGGAGTTTATTTGTTCTTTGCTTTAAGTTTTTTTCTTTACTAATAATTTCTTTATTGGCAAAATCAAGTAGTTTCGGCAGCTTGTCTTTGTATGTCCGAATACTAAGATAAAGCCCGATAATAATTTCTTCACGAGTGCCAACACATTCAAAGGGCTTGGGCTGTTTAAGGCCTGAGAGTTTTTTAAGAAGAGGTATTAGGGTGGTGTCTTGATATAAATCTTTGCTAAAGATTTTGACGGTTTTTTGTTTTAAGAAGGGAAATAAAAGAATAAAGACTGACAGGCATTTAGGACATTGATAACACCATTGATTAGTCTTTTGTCCCTGATTACAGCTTTTAAAAATATTCAGATAGGCAGGAAATTGGGTAAATATTTTGGAGATTTGAATTTCCCATAAAGGACGAGATAAGCTAAAGTAATTTAAAGCTGGAGAGATATATTTAGTAGAATACTGATTAAATGATTTTTCGAATTCTAGTGATTTAGAGTATTGATGATTGATTTTTCTAGCTAAATAGACAATATTTTCTTCCTCTGAACTTCTTTCATTAGAAACAACAATATAGCGACGTTTGAATAAAGTAGCGATTAATAAACTTAAAAAGGCTAAGTAGGCTGAAAAAGGAGTATGGCCATTTAAATAGCCTGTTTGATTAAGACCTAAAAGCTGCTTATCAATCTGGCGAGAGACAACGACTGTTTTTATGTCTGATTTTTTAGCAATTAAGCTTGAGGCTTTGGTTGGATTAAGCATTAAACCCAACTGATTAATTTTAAGTTTTTTTAAGATTTCAAGGGAAACGGCTGAGTCTTTGCCGCCACCAATGAGAGTTAAATGATTTTCTCCATCGACTTCCATGCTTTTTGGAGCATTGAATTTATTGTCCGAGCTAGTAATTGAAACAAAATTATCTTTAGTAAAATCAATCTTATTCTGGTAATAAAACTCTCCCATGCCTTTTTCAATTAACTGACTCCACCAGGAAATTTGATTTTTGTCTAAAGCCCCTGCTTGAATTTTAATTTTAGGAGAGCAAGCTGCTTTCCAATAGCTTAAGATTTCGATTAAGCCTAAATGGAAAATTAAGTTGTCTAAAACTTGTTTGTCAACTGCCTGGGCTTGCTTAGCTGCGTTTTTAATAATTAGCTGTGGATTAAAAATAATATTGGGGTGGAGAATAAAAACAAAGCTGATGGTTAAATCATTGCCTTGGGAAGAATAACTGAAGCTTTTGTAGGTAAAAGTATGGTGCTTTTCTCTTAGGCTTTCTATGGTTTTCATGATTAATGTTTAAATGACCGCCAACCAAACACCGAAGATGGCTAACATAATACTAGCAAGTAAGGCTCGGGCGACAATCTTGGGTTCTTCCCAACCAATGTGTTGCAGCCAAAGGTGAAGGGGAGCCACAGCAAAGAGTTTCTTTTTTCTAAATTTCTTAGATAGAAGTTGAAGGGTGCTGGAGAGGACTTCGACAATGAAGATACCGCCAATAACTAAGAGGGCCATAGCTTTACCAAGAAGCAGGCCAACGACTGCAAAGGTAGCGCCAAAAGCCAAGGCACCAACATCACCTAACCAAATACGAGCGGGGTAGACGTTAAAGTAAAGAAAAGCAATTAAACTACCTAGCCAGAGAGTAAGAAAAAAAGATAAAGGGGTATCAAGAATTGAGGCAGATAAGAACCAGAAAGCAAACAGAGCAATCATTAAAACGCTGGAGGCTAAACCATCAAGGCCGTCGGTGATGTTAACGGCATTAGCAAAAGCGACAATGACGGTGGCGGCAAAAGGAATATAAAGCCAGCCAAGTTTAAAGGTTTGAATAAAAGGGATGTGAAGAATATCGATTTTAAGGTTAAAAAACATTAAGGAAGCAATGATAAGGGCTAAAACCCATTGGATAATAAACTTATGCCTGAGTCGTAAACCAAAGAAGCCGGTGCGGTCAAAATGAAAAAACTTCATGATGTCGTCGTAGAGGCCTAGGAAGGCAAAAGACAGAAAAGTCAGGAAGATAATGTGGATCTCTTCTTTAATGGGGTAAACATGGGTGACAAAAATACCTAAGTATTTGGCTAAAGGAAAGAGCAGGAAGAAAAGCAGGCTGACGACGGTGATGACCAAAAAGCCGCCACCAACAGGAGTGCCTTTTTTATGCTTATGAAACTTGTCAAAGATAGGGGTACGACGATTGAAGGCATCCTTAGTTTTTTGAGCTTGACGGGTAAAACGGAGTTTGTAAAGGAGGTTAATAAAAGGCACTAGGCCAATGGAGGTAATCACAAAGGAAAATATCAGTAAACTTAAGAGTAAAGCCATAATATGATTATAAATGACGGGATTTCCTTCTGAAAGCCTCAAAAAGATGAGTTAGCCAGTAAGTGGATTTTAAAGGCAAATCATGGGCAGGTAAGTAATCAAGTTGATGGCCGCCAAAACCTTTTTTAAATAATGTGACGCCGGCAAAGCGGTGCTTAGGATCATCGGTCTTGGTAATGCCCCAGAAATTGTAGCGTTTAAGACCTCTCGCTTTAGCGGTTTTAATCGCCTGCCATTGAAGCAGGTAGGAGGCGGGGATGTGGCGATGTTGGTTGCTGGAGCCAGAATAGTGATAGACCGCTTCTAGGCCATAGAAAATGATAAAAGAAATAGCTAAAACTTGACCTTGATAGCTCGCTTTAAATAATTGAATTTGATTAGAAGATTTAAAGGCTTGGAGCTGTTTAAGAAAATAGTCTTTAGAAAAAGGTACAAATTTATGACGCTTGACAGCTTCAAGCTGCAGCTGATAAAGCAAATCAACATCTTTTTCGTCTAGGGATTGAGTAACTTTAACACCGAGTTTTTGAGCTTTTTTAATAGAGTAACGAGTGTTTTTGCGCATGTTGGTTAATAACTCTTCTTCAGATTTATCTAGCTCTAGTATCCAGGTGGTTTCAGCATGAAGATGCATAGGAGATTTAATAAAACCTGCAGCTTTAAGGATTTGGCGATTTTCCGGAGTATCTAGAATATTAGGCCGAAGGCGAAGAAAACTGATGTTTTCAGTTGATTTAAGAGTTTTAAGATTGTGAATAAGAGCCTGAAGGTGAGCTGGTTGAGTCCAGTTAATGATTGGGCCGCCAGGACATTCCAGGTAAGTACCGCGTTTGGCTTTAACTTTAATGAGTAAAGCTAGGCCTTGAAGTTGATTATGCTGATAAAAACCCAAACGAAAGATTTTTTTGCCTAAACTTTGATGAAACTCACCCCAGTTCCAAGATTGAAGAAAGCTGGCTTGAGGCGAACTGAGAAGGAAATTCTCCCAAGTTTGTTTAGAATCAATTGGTTTAATGGTTAACATAGCTTTTAACTATTTTAACAACTCGGCTTGCATGTTTAAGAGTCATTTTAGGGTGAGTGGGTAAATTAACGACTTGCTGACTGCTAGTTTCAGCATTAGGGCAGCTACCCGTTCTATAACCCGCCTTTTTTAAATCAACGCCTTGAGGGGCGATGATTGGCCGGTACCAGTTACCGAGTAAAAGATGGTGTTTTTTAGCTTGGTTAATTAAGTTTTCAGGCTGATCAACTAAGAGAGGTAAACGTAGGTAAATTGAACCTGAAGGGCTTGGTGGTAATCTAAGGGCTTGCTGATAGTGTTTAGCAATCTGCTGTCTTTGCTGATTAATCTTGGTTAGTTTATTTAACTGATGAAGAGCTAAAATAGCTAAAGCGTTAGGGAGTAATTGAGGTTTTAAGGACATTTTACAAGCTTTTTCCTGAGAACTGACAGGAAAGGTCAGAAGGCGACTTTTTTGGTAAAGAAAAAGCAGAAACTTGCCTAAATTAAGAGTGAAATAGAGGGGAGTAATGATGGCCATAATCAAAGGGTGAAGGAGTTGTTTACCAGTCCAGCAATTAGAGGGTGATTTTAAATTGCTAACTAATTTATCTATTTTTTTAGCTAAAGCCTGGTTACTGGTTAACAGAGCGCCGCCAAAAACAGAGGAAATGACTTTATCTCTACCAAAGCTGAGCATGGTAATATCTCCAAAACTGCCAACAGGCTTAGCCTGATAAGTAGCGCCTAAGGAATGGGCGCAGTCTTCAATGAGAGTCAGTTTATGTTTTTGGCAAAGCTGCTTAATAGCCTGAAGATCATCTGGTTGGCCAAAGGTGTGTTGAACTATTAAGACTTTAGATTTGGAAGTAATTTTTTTTTGAAGATCTTTGATGCTTAGGTTAAAGCCATTTTTAACGGTGTCGACGAAAACAGGTTTAGCGCCAGCCCAGAGAATGGCATTGGGAACAGCCACACAAGTAAAGGCTTGGCAAAGAACTTCATCAGTAGCTTTTAAATTCAAGGCTTTTAAGGCTAAATACAAAGCGCTACGACCGGAGTTTAATAGCCAACAGTGCTGAGCTTTGAGTTGGGATTTTAATTGAGCATTTAATTGGCTCAGTGTCTTGCCTGTTTGCCAGCGCCAAGGTTGAAACAGAGTTTTAAAAGCTAATGCGATATCAGAGCAGCTGGTATTGGGTGAGATAGAGATTAAGATGGGTTTTGGCATAGAGATTTAATAAATTTCTGGGGTAAACGGCTGGCAAGTAAAACTAGAGTGGTTGAGTTAAGTTTTGGCTTTAAATCTTGAAGGAGTTTTTTAAAATTAGGCTCAAAAATAGCTTTTTTAAAAGCTGGTTTAATTTCTGGCTTGGTAATGTAGATTAGATCAAAAACTGGTTGGGCTTGTTGGTAAATATTTTGATGAATGGCTTGAGATTCTTGACCAAGTTCAATAATGCCTGAGGTGATTAAGATTTTTTGTTTAAAGTTTTTTTGCTTAGCTAAATTAATGGCTGCCAGAAAACCTTGAGGATTGGCATTGTAGGTATCATCGATAATAACTGAGTTATTAATGCCCTTTTTCTGAATTATCCTGGTTTTAAAACTGGGAATGGTTTTTAGTTTAGATTTAAGGGTTTTAGCTGAAATGCCAAGTTTTTTGGCAACAGTTATGGCTGCCTGAAGATTTAATTGCTGGTAATCACCAAGGAGGTTGGTTGGATAAGGGGTTTTGGGTTGGCGGTAGGTAAGGGTTTTAACAGACTGGGTTTGGTTAGCTAGCTTTAGAGTGCGCGGATCCTGGCCATTAAAAACTGCTAAGCCATCCTTAGGTAAAGCCTGGATTAATTCATATTTAGTGTTAATGATGTTTTCCAGAGAGCCAAACAAGCCCAGATGCTGCTGAGTAATGCCGGTAAGAATAGCAATGGAGGGTTTGACAATTTGACAGATTTGTTTAATTTCGCCTGATTTATAAGCGCCCATTTCAACTACAAAAATTTGATGAGATTTTCTGAGGTTTTTAAGAATGGTTTTGGCCACGCCAATAGGTGTATTGTCAGTGCCTTTAGTTTTACAGACTTGGTATTTAGCAGAAAGGAAATGAGCTAAGATTTCTTTAACCGAGGTCTTAGCGTAACTGCCGGTAATGCCAATGACTGTTAAAGATGAAGACATGATTCTCATCTTAAGTTTGGCAAGAAGAATAATTAGGTCTTTAATTAAGCTAGTGAGAGGGCTAAGCAAAAACACGGCTAGACTAGTACTGAAAGGAATGGCTAAGTAGGTGACAGGGGTAATAATTATCAAGTTAGGCAGTCTTAAGATTAAAATACTGAAGTAAAAAGATAAATAGATTAAGAAGAAGATTTTTAAGGTTAAGCGAGGACGGAGAAAGTAACGGGTAGGTAAAAAGTACTGGCGGGCTTGAGCGGTTTTAAGAAACTGGCGAAAACGATCCCAGCGATATTCTTTCAGCTGCCAGAAGTAAAGACAGCGAAGAATGGCTTTAAGGATAAGAATGAAAAAGATTAATTCTAAGAAATGAACCATAGGATTTTTTTAGCTACAGCTTGAGGCTGATGAAAAGGCAGACCATGGGTAGCTTTAGGGATAACTTTGAGCTGGGATTTTTTAATTAACTTATTTGTTAGCTGGCCATCAGCCAGGGGTGTATAGGTGTCATGTTGAGACCAGAGAATTAAGGTGGGCCGGGTAATTTTTCTCATCTGATCTTGCTGGTCTTCAGTTAGAATTTTTTTCAAGGTTTGCTTCATGGCTGGACTGGCTTGATAGTAGTCAGTTTCTCTTAAGAAGCGGTAAAAAGTATGTTGGGCGAGAGATTTAATAAAGCAAAAGGGAGGTAAAGTAAAAAAGATTTTACCCAGTTTAGCGATAGGAGTAAACACCAAACGCTTGAGGCTGAGTTTGTTTCTAATGCCAGCGGAATTGATAAGGATAAGCTTATTAACCTTTTGGGGGTAATTAGCAGTAAAGTTAATGGCGATTTGACCGCCAAAAGAATGGCCAACCAGGTTAATTTGAGAAAGTTTTTTGGTGGTTAA
>Ga0114923_10002277_pt1 | contig 13057 bp, 11 predicted proteins | sample SumtaG_FD_89578 | JGI IMG/M metagenome (GOLD analysis project Ga0114923, IMG submission 89578) | Deep subsurface microbial communities from Indian Ocean to uncover new lineages of life (NeLLi) - Sumatra_00157 metaG | ecosystem: Environmental > Aquatic > Marine > Oceanic > Sediment | place: near... | reverse complement strand
TGAACTTCCGCATCGAAAAGTTGGGGGCAGCATTACCAGGGCCTACGAGCACGCGTTTCTCCACATGGCGAACCACCTCTCCGTTGTGATAAACGCGGGGCTCGACATCACTACTGTGTCCGACTAGAACCATGTTTTCTCCTTCCAGCAAAAGGTGTCCTACAAGGGGGCGATGATGAGGGGAACGAGCATCTCGTCTTCCGTCAATCCGCCGTGCATGCCGCGGAGCAGCACCGCGTTCGGATAGTCCTGGAACGTTCCGGCCGATCCGGTGGAGAGCAGGGCGAGATCTCCGATCCGGTTGGCGATTTCGCGATGAGGTGTGTTGATTCCCAGCAATCCGGTTTCGACAAGCTCCCTTGATTCGATGCAAATGAGGCCGTCGTCTCGAGTTTCGGAAAACGCGTTGAGGATGGCGTCCTTACCACCATCTCGTGTGAACAGATACGATGCCCGTGGCTCCCCCACCGGCGGCAGCAACAGTGCTCGATCGGCGTCGAATTCAGAGTTCAACAACAGGTAATCTTCCGGTGCCATCGGCACGAAGCCGTGATCGGACGTTACGATCAACAGAGTGTCCTTGACCTGTCCCACCAAACCGCGGCGAATGGCATCATCCACGGCACGGAATTCGTCGCGATACGATTCGGAATTCGGACCCAGGGCATGGGCAACCGAATCTAATCCCGGCCAGTAAAGCGATACAAATGTCTTCCCCCGGTTTTCCTGGAGAATCTCGCGCGTCCTGACCAGCATGTCCGGCAGGCTGACGGCCGGATGCACTTCCGTGCATCCCCGATAGAGCGTCGTAGACAAGCCACTGGTGGAAATGTGGTGCGGTAGTACCGAATGGGCGGAAACTCCGCTGGCGTCCAGGCGTTCGTGAAGTGTGGGTTGAGGAATCAATGTTTCGGGATCCAAGCCGATGGCGAATGCGCTTTCGGGGCGAGAGTTTCCGAGCGTTGTGAAACGAATCATGTTGGTGATGGTGGCGGTCTCGCGAAGATAGAGGCGATATCCGATCATCCCGTGCTCCAACGGCGTCAGGCCCGTACTCAGTGACGTGAGCGCGGAAACCGTGGTCGAGGGATAGACAGACGTCAGGGGAACCTGACATCCAGATTCGCCCAATTCCCTCAGTGCAGAGTCGGGATACTCCTGGAACAAAGCCTGCGCCTTGCGGTATCCGAGACCGTCGAGGATGAGAAAGACAACGCGTTCATAGTCGCCGAATCGCCTTCCAAGCGCGGCTGTGGCCGAGGAGCTTTCATCGATTCCCAGAACAGAGCAGACGAGAGATGGTATGTTGGTGATGCAATAGCCGGTGTAATCCGGGAAAACCACGCTCCGGCCTCGGCCGAGAGGGTTCTCGCGATGAAGTAGCAGTTGCTCGATGGACTTGTCCATGACGCCGGATTATACGGTGCTCAAGCCCGTTGCGAAATCGGCCGCGAGTTACTTCCCACCGACTGCTGTTCCCTGTTCGTCCATAGTGTCAGCCAAAACCGCTCCACACCAGAGAATGAGTCCTCGACTCATTCTCCAGCTTGATGCGGGGTTCTTTACTTCGAATCCTCATGAGGCCTTGATGTATTGGATCTTACCGGCGTTATGCTGCTTGATCCCAGGAGCATCCAGCGGCCTCATCTCATACGTGAAGGGACAAGGGTTTGCTGGAAGCGTGCGCGATGACTTGTCGGCAGAGGACAGAGGCCCTGGATCTTTGTTACAGAATCAGCGTCGATAGAGCGACAGTAATCGTCATTACGTTCGTTGGACGAGCTCCGGGTGGTGTACAACGAACGAAGAACGATCGTGTCACCTCCTTGTGGAATGCGGCGGAAGTGTCCAGTGTCCGCTAGCACGGCGCGAATGGGGTTCGTAAACGACCTCAGGATTCGCCTCTTCCGCCGCGATCCCTTCTGCCCTCGCAGGCCGTAGTCATGGCACCTTCTTTGGTAAGAAGAATCCTGCTTCACTCGGGCCGGATTCCCGATAAACCCTTGCTCCAAGACTTCTTCTATGCCCTGTCCGATCGGTCGGTTAATCAGGGGTTCATTTCGGCCGGAGGAGATGTGCTGCACGAGCCATTGCAGGAGCTCGTAATCGTCGATTACCGGTCGGAAATGGCGATTCCGACCGCGCAGGAGACGGGCAACATCCAAACAATGGTTGAACTGGTCCAATCTGGAATCGAACCCGATTCGAACACAACTGAAGCCGCAGTTGTCGTGCGGGACGATTCCCGACATCGGGGTATTGTGACGGAACTCCTAGACTATGTTACGCTGCTCGCAAAGCGAGCAGGTTCGCTCGGATTCCGTGCCGAGGTGCTGATAGAGAATCAGACCAAGATGCCATCATTGAAGCGGCGGGACTATCGATCGAGAAGAAACGAGGTGCAGGCGTTGATGAACTACGGATGCTGTTCTGAAGGTTGTGGTGATACGGCAGCTGGAATGGAAAGCTTGTTTCAGCCTCGCACCATCGCTGTCTTTGGAGCCTCAACCAATCGTGCCAAGATCGGGTACCGCATCGTTGAGAATCTATTGCAGGGCGGATATCGGGGAAGGATCTATCCGGTCAATCCCCATGGTGGAGAGATACTGGGGTGCTCCGTCGCCCGAAGGCTGGGCGAGATCCAAGACGACATCGATGTGGCCGTGATGGCTATCCCGGCCCGTTTTGTGTATGACGCTGCCGTAGAGTGTGCCGAGAAGGGCGTCAAGCATTTGGTGGTGATCAGCTCAGGATTCTCGGAAGTGGGCAACGCCGATGAGGAAGAGCGCATCGTTGACGTTGCGCGTCAGCACGGCATGCGCGTGCTCGGCCCCAATGTGTTCGGCGTTTTCTCGGATGCCGGCTCCATGAATGCGACCTTCGGCCCGAGCGGCATCTTGCCCGGCCACGTGGCCATCGTTACGCAGAGCGGTGCGCTGGGAATCGCCATGATCGGGAAAACGGCCGCCGAATCGCTGGGCCTATCCGCAGTCGTTTCCGTGGGCAACAAGTCGGACATCGATGAAGCTGATTTGCTCGAGTACCTGGGTCGAGACGATCGGACCCGCGTCATCCTGCTGTATATCGAGGGGGTGAAAGACGGCGACCGCTTGGAACGAACGCTTCGTTGGGTCACCCGCCGCAAACACGTGGTGGTGATCAAGTCGGGACGATCGAAGCGCGGTGCCATGGCGGCTGCCTCGCACACTGGGTCCCTTGCCGGCGCGGACGAAGTATTCGAAGCCGTCATGAAGCAATGCGGTGCGTTACGTGCCGAAAGCGTGCAAGACGCCTTCAACTGGGTGCAGTATCTGGCGACGGCTCCTGCTCCCAATGGGAAGGAAGCAGTCATCGTCACCAACGGTGGAGGCATTGGTGTGATGGCCACGGATGCCTGCGAGAAGTACGGTGTCACGCTGTTCGACGATCAGAGATGCCTGCGGGATGCATTCTCAGATGTCATGCCCGATTTCGGCTCGTCGAAGAATCCGGTCGATCTGACGGGACAAGCCACTGTCGATGACTATCAGCAGGCGCTGGAAGCCGCTTTGGAAGAGGATCGAATTCATTCGGTCATCGCGTTGTACTGCGAGACGGCCTTGTTCGATACGGACCAGTTCGGTCGCTTGCTTCGGGAAACCTTCGCTTGGTTCCGCGAGCGAAAACCGATCGTGTTCACGTTGTTTGGAGGAGGTAAGATCGAGGCACTGGTCCGCGAACTACGGATGGAAGAGATCCCTGTGTTCGCCAATGTCTATGAGGCGGTTTCATGCCTCGGGGTTCTGTATCGTTCCTGGCGCAATCACCAACGGGAACGGAAAGACGCACCGCCCTTGTCGCTTCCCATCGATCGCATCCTCTCCGTCTTGCGGACTGCGGGCAGCGAGCAACGTGGCTCCTTGTTGGCTCAGGAGGCGTCACTGGTTGCAGCGGAACTAGGACTGATCATGCCCCAATCGATCGTTGCCGGGAACCTCGATGAGGCCATCCAAGCCGCCGAGCGCATCGGCTATCCTGTCGTGTTGAAGGTCGTGTCCAAAGACATCATCCATAAGAGCGACGCGAGAGGCGTTGCCCTAGACCTGGAAAGCAAACGAGAAGTGATCGATGCCTACCAAGCGATTCTGCGGTCCTGCCGGGCCTACAAGCGCGACGCTAGAATCGAGGGCGTCGAAGTGGCGGAAATGGTGCAAGCGGGTGTGGAGATCATCATCGGCGCCAGACAGGATAGGTCGTTCGGTCCGACCGTCATGGTCGGTTTGGGCGGTGTCTATGTTGAAGTGTTGAAAGACGTAGCCTTCCGAGCGGCACCGGTGGATCGAGCGACGGCGCTGGAGATGATCGCCGATCTTCGATCGTTTCCTCTCCTGCTTGGCGTGCGAGGAGAGAAACGTAAGGACATCGAAGCGGTCGCGGACGTGATCGTCACGCTGAGTCATTTGGTGGATCAGTGTCGCGAAATCACAGATATCGAGATCAATCCACTCGTTGCTTACGATGTCGGCGAAGGGGTGAAGGCGGTCGATGTCAGAATTCTGTTTCAAACCCCCAAGGAGGTGAGGTAGCGTGAAATCGCTTATTGTGGCCTCGACGCGTGAAGACGCGGGAAAGACAAGCACCATCATTGCATTGGCACGTATCCTGGGCAAGCGGTTTGGATATCTCAAACCACTTGGAGATCGATTTCTGTATCGCAAGAAACGCCTCTGGGATTACGATGCCGCGCTATTGATGCAGCTCTTCAGTTTGGGGAAGGAGCCCGAGACCGTCAGTATCGGATTCGACCACTCCAAACTACGATACTTGTACGATCGCACAGCCATTTTCGAGGAATTCAATCGTATCGTGAATCAAGTGGGCGCCGATCGCGAAGCCGTGTTCATCGAATGCGGTAGGGACCTCGCCTATGGTGCATCGGTATGCCTCGATCCGCTGACCATTTCGCAAGAAACCGGTGCCCCGGTCTTGATCTTGGCAAGTGGTGGCGAAAACGAGATCGGTGACGACCTGGCGTTCATCCATCGCTTCGTCGGCAGTGATGAAGCCAATGTCGCCGGCGTGATCATCAACAAGGTCGTACAGATGGAAGGCTTTTGCCAGGTTCACCTTCCGGAAATCGAGAAACTGGGAGTTAGAGTTCTGGGTGTACTTCCGTATCAGGCTGAGTTCTCGACGATCTCGCTGGCCACGGTTGCTGACAAGCTGTTTGCCAAGGTTCTAGCAGGAGAAGACGGACTTCGGAACAGGGTCAAGTCGGTGGTTGTGGGGGCGATGTCGGTTGGCGCGGCCTTGGTGGATCCCCAAATCAACGATCCGGACAAACTCGTCATAACCAGCGGAGACCGAAGCGACATGATTCTGGCTATGATGGAAACCGAGAGGACGGCTGGAATCGTGCTGACGAACGACATCATTCCTCCCGCGAATATTGTGGCCAAGGCAAGTGGGCAGAATGTTCCCCTGCTGGTGGTTCCAGGAGACACCTATTCAACGGCACTTCAAATCGAGAAGATCCGTCCCCTGTTGCGAGCGGAAGATGAAGTGCAGATTTCCAAATTCACCGCCATGGTGTCCGATCACGTGGATATGGGAGCCATTCAGGAACTTCTGTAGAGTACAAGAGGCACACGTGTCTCGTTTCTGACGAGACACGTGTGCCAAATGAGTCCATGCTAACGTAAGGTTAGCTTTTGGTTTCTTCTCGATCCAGGTACTGGAGAATGGCATCGACGACCAGGTAGTTGATCGACCGATCCCGTTTCTCACCAAGCTTAATCAGTCTTTCGACTGGCTTCTCCTCCATCTTCCTCTGAGGAATGTAGATCGATAGCTTATCCAGAATTTCTTTGTTGGCCATGGAGTTCACCCCCTCCCGTCATCAGTGGTATCAATCTGGGACGATTGCTTCGCATCTCCCACAGTCAATGAACAATGATAGAATACTCAGAAAACACCAGGGTTCTATGGAGATTACTAGAAACGAACCTGGAAGAAACCTGGAAGGACGCAGCCCTCCTTAGAGCACAGGGCATTCACGAGCCTGCTTCAAGTACAATATACCATCAGCATTGGAGGAGGCAGAGTGTGTGGATGAGACATCGGCGAGAAGTTCTCATATTCTTGGGCTCACTGTTGTTCTTTCTCAGTGGCTGTTCACTTCTCACTTCAACGGAAGCTGTGATTGAGGTTTCGCTGATGAGTGGAATCGTTCCTCTCACGATTTCGTACGACGGCAGTGCTTCCGAAGGATCGGATGGAATCAGCACCTATCGATGGTCGTTCGGGAGTGGGGCCGACGTCTATGGCATCTCGGGATCCTATACGTTCAATCACGCAGGGCAGTACGAGATCCAATTGACGATCCGCGCAATCGATGGGTCGATCGATACGGAGACGATCAGCATTGAAGTCGAGCCGGCATTTTGGGTGGCGGATGAGAACCTTGATGAGATCTACAAGCTGGACTCTTCTGGGAACGTGGTCATGACTCTGGACTCCCCGGCAACTCAGCCGCGTGGATTGGCGCTCACAGAGCGTGGGGGAGATTGGTCTCTGTACGTCGCTTGCATGGGAAACGGATTTCAGCGATTGTTCGAGATCGATGCCGAATCTGGTGTCACATTGGCTGAATACACGGCGCCGGCTCAAAATCCAGGTGGACTGGCCTTCGCGCCGAATTCTCCCCAACGGCTTTGGCACGTGGATCGCCTGAGTCGGAAGATTTACGAGATCAATCCTACGGATGGCGTAATCCTAAACGCGTTCGGCGCCACCTATTTCCAATCGTCCCCGCATCTGATCGATTCACCGTTCCTGCAAACGCCGGGTGGGATTGCTTGGAGAGAGGGCGCCCATGGCCCGGGATCGTTATGGGTGTTGGAGGCGGAGACGAAGCTTCTCTATGAATTGGAGATCGTTCCCGCTATCAACATCTTCTCCAGCACGCAGTTGGAGCTTCAGCCCGATCCCATTTCCTTGTCGTCCGACCTTTTCCCCATCTCAGGCATCGATTGGTATCAGGGATTCTTGTGGGTGGTGGAGCGCGATCGAGGTCAAATCACGCAGATCGAGCCGGCGACCGGTTTGCCTACAGGACTCGTTCTTCGTGAGCTTCCCGGAGCCGCCGTCACTGGGCTGGCGATCCAGAAATAGATTTGAACGCACAGAACAGAGCAAGGAGGGCTCTTCGTGTCAAAGAATCGAGCAAACATTGCGCCGATCAAAATATTGCATAACGGGTCCGTCTATGGATACTCGGGCGCCGATGCGATTGTCTTGGAACGGGATCGCATCGGTGCGATTGGCAGGGCCGAGGAATTGTTGCCCGGATTGCCGGAAGGTGCCGAGCACATCGATCTTAAGGGCCGAATCGTGTTCCCCGGGTTCATAGACGCGCACATCCATCTGCTCCACACCGGATTGGTGGAAAGCGGCTGGAGGATCGGTCTAATGGATCTATCGCGTGCCGAAGTCCTCGACAAACTGGCTCAGGCTGCGAAGGATCGAACTGGCGAGTGGGTCGTTGGATACGGATGGGACGAGTCTCATTGGGAAGATCGCCAGTATCTGAGCAAGGTCGAGCTTGATGAGGCCTCTCCCACTACGCCTGTGCTGGCCATCCGATTGGATGGCCATTTGCTGGCGGCAAACAGCGTCGCTATGGAACGAATTCCGGACACGGCCCCCGAAGATCTGATCGAGCGAGAAGCCGGCTTGCTGCGCGAGAAAGCGGTCACCGAAATGACCGGCAGTGTGTGCCCGGATTCTACTACCGTTGCCGAGGCGCTTGATGCTGCGGCACTATTATGCAATCGCCTGGGAATTACGACCGTCCATACGATGACAAGGCTTGACTATTTCGAGGCATTCATGATGGGTCGACAACAGCGGCAGCTTCGCATCACGATGTGCCCGGATGTCCGTTCGTTCGACAAGTTGCTGGCGGTCGGTCTGAAAACAGGATATGGCGATGCTTGGCTCCGCTTTGGCGGGATCAAGATGTTTGCCGATGGCTCGATTGGCGCTGGTAACGCAGCTGTCTCCGAGCCGTACATCAAAGGTGGATTGGGAAAACTCAATCATGAAGATGCTGTGCTACGGGGTTGGGTGGAGACTGCGGACCGAGCCGGCTGGCAAACCATCATCCATGCCATTGGCGATCGCGCGATCGAGCAAGTGCTTCGAACACACGAAGATCTGCACACGGATCCTTCGCTACGACATCGAATCGAGCATTTCGAGCTCCCCCAAGAATCACAATGGGAGCGAGTCAAACAGGCCGGCCTCTACGTCAGCATGCAGCCAAACTTCACCACCAATTGGTCCGGACCGAACAGCTTATATGTCGACCGGCTGGGTCTTGAGCGGGATCGAATGAGTAATCCCCTCCGCCCCATCTATGATGCCGGTATCCCGCTAGCGTTCGGATCGGACGGCATGCCGCCGTCTCCCCTCTATGGTCTGCATGGAGCGATCCACGGCGCCTATCCGGGACAGCGGTTGACGATCGAGGAAGCCCTTGCCTGCTACACGGAAGGCGGTGCTCGATTCGCGTTCGAGGAAGACGACAAAGGAAGCTTGCAGCCGGGGAAACTAGCGGACTTGGTTGTGCTCGATCAGGATCCTGGGCTGGATCCCGATCATGTATCGGACCGCTCCATCGAGATGACATTCGTAGGTGGGGAACTCGTTTACTCGAGCAATGATGAAGCGTGAAGTCCAACATGGAAGTGACAGTATGGAGATAGCAATGGCGAGAATTGGGGTGTTGACGAGTGGGGGCGATGCGCCTGGAATGAACGCGGCTATCCGTGCTGTCGTTCGCTGTGGAACGGCAGCCGGTCTTTCACTGTACGGAATTGCAAGAGGCTATGCCGGCTTGATCGACGGGGACGTCTTTCCGTTGAGCAACCGCGCGGTCGGCGGGATCATCGAACGCGGAGGAACGATGCTTCGCAGCGCCCGTCCGCAGGAATTCAGGACTGAAACTGGACAGCAGAAGGCGCTTGCCACCATCAGGGAGCATACTCTCGATGGCTTGATCGTGATCGGCGGGAACGGCTCGCTTCGAGGAGCGCGGTGGCTGAATGAAAGCGGAGTGCCGACGGTTGGGATTCCCGCATCCATTGACAACGATATTCCGGGATCGACGATGGCCATCGGAGTGGATAGCGCACTCAACACGGTGGTCGGATGTCTCGATCGAATCCGAGACACTGCGGTAGCTCATGAGCGGGCGTTTGTGGTGGAGGTGATGGGGCGAGAATCTGGCTACATAGCGCTGATGGGGGGATTGGCAGGCGGAGCCGAGATTATCCTCCTACCGGAAATGCCGGTGTCACTGAAGGATGTAGCTCGCAATGTCCACGATGGATTGACGTTGGGGAAACGTCACTCCATCATCGTGGTGGCAGAAGGATTCACTCCGACGGACGAGACGCTCCATTCCGGATCTTCTGCTCAGGTAGTTTGCGGCTACTTGGAAACGTTGGGAAGCTTGGAGACTCGGTTGACTATCCTTGGTCATTTGCAGCGAGGGGGATCACCCACGGCGTTCGACCGCATCTTGGCCAGCCGGTTTGGCGAAGCCGCTATCCAAGCCTTCGCTGAGAACAGGACAGCGATCATGCTGAGCTACGATGGCCGCGACATCGTAACTTCACCCTACTCAACCCTGGATGAGCCATGCGGCAACGTGAATCCGGAGATTCTCAAGCTGGCGGACACCATCGCGCACTAGAGCGGCTCGATCGTCGGCGTCGCGGCCCTGGCGGGATTCCTCGGCCGATCGGCCTCAATTCACCGCCACAAGGTGGTGTAATGGGCGAGCAGCGGTGGAGCAGCAGCGCTATTCGGACGGCTACGTTCGAACAACAACGTTATTCGGACGGCTACGTTCGAACAACAACGTTATTCGGACGCGCGCGGAATGAGAAGATCCCTCAGCCGGTCGACGTTGGGTCGCCGCGAAAGTTAGCCCAGCATACGCCGAACAGCGAATCATTCAACGGTTACCGTTTTAGCAAGGTTTCTTGGCTGATCGACGTCGGTTCCCCGCCACACGGCAGTGTGGTAGGCCAATAGTTGAAGGGGAATCGTGAACAGGATGGGGCGCGAAATCCCTTCGACATCAGGAACCGGAATGACGAAATCGGCCAACCGGGTCACCGCAGGGTCAGCGGGGGCATCTGTAACGGCAATGATTTGGCCGTTACGGGCTTTGACTTCCTCCATATTGGAAAGCACCTTCTCGAACGCAATGCCGCGCGACAGAAGGAAGATGACGGGAGTTTGCTCGTCGATGAGTGCGATGGGGCCGTGCTTCATTTCGCCGGCTGGATAGCCCTCGGCATGGACATGGAGATCTCCTTGAGCTTCAAGGCCCCTTCCAACGCGATCGGGAACAGCTCTCCTCGTGCCAAGAACAAGACGTCGGTAGCGTGATGCAGTTTCTCGGCGATGGCTTGAATCTCTTCTTCCCTTTGAAGACCTTCGTTGATTCGGCCGGGAAGCAGTGCCAAGCGTTCGAATTCGGCTTCAATCTCTGCTTGCGATAGGCGTTCCTTTCCAAGCTGGAGGCCCAACAACCCCAAGGCCGCGATTTGGGCGGTGAACGTTTTCGTGGCCGCAACACCGATCTCGATGCCGGCGCGCGTGTAAACGGAGGCATCCGCTTCGCGATCGATGGTGGACTGTTCGTTGTTCACCAGGGCGATTACTTGGGCTCCCGCGCTCTTGGCACGTCGAAGGGCCATAAGTGTGTCGATCGTCTCCCCGGATTGGGAGACGGCGATCACGAGGGATTTCTCGGAAAGGTGAGGAGACCGCATGCGGAACTCCGAAGCAATAATCGATTGGATGGGCACGTTTAGGTATCGTTCCCACATGTACTCGGCGGTTAGACTGGCGTGAAATGCGGTACCGCAAGAGATGAGATAGATGTGATCAAAGGGAGCGATAGCCTCTTGCAGAATTGGCAAACGCGATGGGCCGAAAGCGGTTGTCTCTCGAACGGTTTCGCCCACAGAGCGATCTTGCTCGTGAATTTCCTTGAGCATGAAGTGCTTGTAGCCGTCCTTTTGGATTGAAACCTGATCGGTTCTCACGCGGTGAGGCGGACGGCTGATTTCAATACCGTCGAAATCAACGATCCGAACTGCATCGCGTGTCAGCTTGGCCAGTTCATCGTCGGCTAGGAATATCACCGATTCGGCCTTCCCAAGGAGCGCCGGGATGTCCGAAGCAACGAAACTGGCGCCCCGAGATTGGCCAATGACAAGTGGACTGCCGCGTCTTGCTGCGACGATGCAATCAGGTGTTTTCGAGCAAAGGACGGCAACTGCGAACGCTCCTTCTGCTCGGCGGACTGCCGCTGTCACCGCTGCCAAGAGGTCTCCAGTGAAGTAGTGCTCGACGAGGTGGGCCAGCACTTCGGTGTCGGTCTCCGAACGGAACTTGTGCCCCTCGGCAACCAGTTCTTCTTGCAGTACTAGGTAGTTCTCGATGATGCCGTTGTGGATCAGGGCGATGTTCCCGTGACAGTCGAAGTGAGGGTGCGCGTTCTCCTCGGTAGGTGCGCCGTGAGTAGCCCAACGTGTATGACCGATCCCGACAGTAGCGGCTGGAGTCGCGTTTTGAAGGACTGCTTCCAGATCACGAACCTTGCCTGCGTTGCGGAAGCGAACAAGTTCTGCCTCCTGGATCGTAGCGATGCCGGCGGAATCGTATCCCCGATATTCAAGGCGGGACAATCCCTCCAGGAGGAAAGGGACAACGGGTTCATTGCCGATGTAACCGATGATTCCGCACACGGGGACCTCCTAGTGTCGGGAAGCTTAACGGATGAACAGAGCGAAGCCAATGTCCGGCACGGATTGTCGATCGACAGGCAAGCAGCTATACTACGGTTGTGCGTTCGCAGGACCAACATCGGCAAGGAGCAAGATATGCGAGAAGTTGTTATCAAGGCACTGCTGGTAGATCCATCCAACAACTCCCCCGTGGTTCTGCTGAAAGACCGCGCTTCTCGAAAGGCTCTTCCTATCTGGATAGGTGATTCCGAGGCCATCTCCATTGCTTTTGGTCTCCAGAACGAAGAATTTCCGCGTCCGCTGACCCATGTTCTGATGAAGCAGATGATCGAGAATCTGGATGCGAAGATTGATAAGGTCATCATCAAGGCCGTGCAAGACGGAACCTTTTTTGCATCAATCTACATCCGCAGTGCTCAAGGCGATGTGATGGAATTCGACGCTCGTCCGTCGGATTCTCTGGCTCTCTCCTTGAGATCGGGATGCCAGATTTTCGTAGAGGAAGAAGTATTCCGATCCGAATCCATCGAATCTCCGTTTGCCGAAGAAGATGAATTCCAGAACTTCGTGGAAGAGGACTTGGATTTGGGCGAATTCCGCAAATGGAAAGAGTGGGCGGAAACGGAAGAGTCCTAACCGCGGATATTCTCGACGCCTGCCTGGGGGGGCGTAATGATCTCAGCCTGGGTTAGGCCCTGGTCGATGATTATCAACCGAACCAAAAGCGTGGCGCTACGCTGACCGTCTTTGAAGGTCACAACTTTCTGAATGAAATAGGTCTCGCGATCGATCCAGACCATCCGCACCAGATCCAGGGTATCCGAGTCGCGAACCTCGAGGATATAGCTGCCGGGAATCGAGTTCCCGGTTCCGACGTCAAGCGACTTAGCCAATCCAAGGCTCAATTGCGGTCCTCCCTCCTGGAACTCGGGACAGAACGAAAAGCAGAGCGAATAGGATTGAGACGATTGCCACTCGTGAGCAGAAAAGAGGTCGGAAGTGACGGTAGACGTGTGGCTAAAAGACTTGAGCATCGAGACGGATATCGCAAACGGGAGTCCGGTAAATCCGGAGATGTCTTGAAGAATCTTGATCTCCGTTCTTCCGGCGATCCAATCCAGCCGGAGTTGGGTCATGTCAAAAATGCCCAACCCAATCGCCACCAGCGGCACGCCCGGCCACCGCTTGGGTTGGGCATTTTTGACATGACCAAACTCCGGCTGGATTGGATCGCCGGAAGAACGGAG
>Ga0114923_10002275_pt1 | contig 13063 bp, 11 predicted proteins | sample SumtaG_FD_89578 | JGI IMG/M metagenome (GOLD analysis project Ga0114923, IMG submission 89578) | Deep subsurface microbial communities from Indian Ocean to uncover new lineages of life (NeLLi) - Sumatra_00157 metaG | ecosystem: Environmental > Aquatic > Marine > Oceanic > Sediment | place: near... | reverse complement strand
GTCAGTCCAGATGGACCAGAACCAATCACTGCAACTTTTTTACCTGATGGTTTTGGCTTTGGAGGAATCTCTACTGTACTGTTATTCCTCTCGTAATCAGCAACAAACCGCTCCAAAGCTCCTACAGACACTCCACCATATTTCTTGAAGAGTGTGCAATCACCCTCACACTGATCCTCCTGCGGACAGACACGACCAGTAACTGCGGGACGAATGTTAGTTTCCTTGATGAGCTGAGCGGCTTCCACAAACTTTCCTTGTCCCACAAGATCAAGGAATTCAGGTATTTGCACACCAACAGGACATCCATGAACGCATGGCTGCTTCCTACAGTCTAGGCATCTCTTTGCTTCTTCCATTGCCTGTTCAGGTGTAAGTCCCAATGGGACTTCCTCAAAGTTGGATGCACGTGCTTGTGGATCTTGCTCTGGCATTTTAGCCCTGGGAATTGCCATCCTCTCTTTTGCCGTTAGACCGTCTGTTCTCCTGCTCATCTAAACCGCCTCCTGACTTTTGGCTTTCTGTGATTTCGCTCCATCAACTCTGCATTTGTGAAACTGGTATGCTAGGTTCTCTTCACCTTCATAAGCTCTTTTTCTCGCAAAAACTATATCCCAGTTAACATTATGCCCATCGAAATCAGGTCCGTCTACACACGCAAATTTCGTAGAGCCATCTACCAAAACCCGACAGACTCCACACATGCCAGTACCATCAATCATCAACGTGTTAAGGCTCACAATTGTTGGAATTCCATGAGGCTTTGTAGCCTCTGCGGAGAGCATCATCATAAATGTACATCCGACGAAATGCGAATGGTGTATCTTTTCGCCTCTATCTGAAAGTTCTTTCATACCATCCTTGATATGTCCCTTCACTCCACGGGACCCATCAGCGGTCACAATGATTATTTCATCTGTGACTTCACTCAGTTTTTCCTCATTGTAGACTATGTAGGTTGTGCGGGCTTCAAGCATTGCTATAACTTTGTTTCCTGCTTCTTTGAATGCTTTTGCCAGAGGGAAAATTGCACCAAGTCCATAACAACCTCCACCAAGAAGGACTGTTCCATGCTTTTCGATTTTCGTTGGTCGACCTAGTGGTCCTACAACCACATGAACAGACTCCCCAGGTTTCAGCGCTGTTAACTTCATCGTTGAAACTCCTGCTTCTTGGTAGAAGATAGTAATTGTTCCAGCTTCGGAGTCCCAGTCGGAGAGTGTGAAAGGAACTCTCTCTCCTACAGCATCAGGAATTATCATAATGAATTGTCCAGGCTGCGCACGACGAGCAATCCTCGGTGCATCAAGTACAAGCCTGTGTACATTCGGAACTACTTGTTCGTTAACTAGTATCTTTCCTGTCATTCTAGATTGCCTCCTTTAATTGACGCTTTCGTTCTTTCTCGACATGTTTCACTAGTTCCTCTAAAGTCAATTCTGAGGGTTGCGTGTCGCGTTCCGGTAACTTTTCGATATACCTTGCGAGGTCTTCAATTCGTTCAGCGATTGTCGCTCCACGATATTTCGGATACCACTCATTCTCCTCTTTGGTTGCTGGTTTCCATGAAGTCCTTCGACTCTGACCTCCAACCTCAATACTTCGAGTGAATCGCGACAACTCATCCCAAACATCATTGGATTCAACAAAACTGAAGCCTTCATCCACAATCTTGCTACCAATTTCTGAGAATATTTTCCAATCTTCTTTGGCAATGCCAGGAGGTTTAGCGACTGCAAGCAACTTCAAGACCCTACGCTCAAGATTGATGAATGTGCCATTCTCCTCAACGAAAGTTGTAGATGGGAGAATTACCGAAGCTTTATCCAACCAGTCAGAAGGATAAGGTGATTGATAGATGATTGTCGGGACTTTTTCGAATCCTTCTAAAGGAATTGATCCATCAGTCACATAGAGTACATCAAATTCGCCTTTCTTGGCTTTTTGACGCATCTCAGAAAGATCCAACCCATCTGTGAGATTCCCACCGCCCCAGGTTTTTTCAATTAGTGACTTCGTTTCCTTGACAGTTACTGATGAGGGTCCTGGTAGAAGTTCAGGTCGAAGTCCAGCCTTGATTACACCCGCCTCGTTACCCAGAGAGTAGAGTGGGACCAACGCGCCTTCAATACCAGCAACTCTGACTAGTGATCGTAGAATTTTACTTGGTTCAGATGATTCAAAGATCCTTGTACCAATGAGAATAGCGCCCTTGCCATTCTGTGTTATCTCAATAATTCGCTGTGCTTGGGAAGAGTCAACTCCTGGAAGTTTGATATCGTGTTCAGCTAGCTTTGCTACCAACTTCTCAAGGTCTTTCGAAGCAAGAGGGACATACTCTTTAGCCCATCGCTGAAGGTTTGCGCCGACCTCTCCTAGTACGATTAGGGGCTTATTCTTTCTAACTTCGTGGTAGACGATTTTTGCAACAACTTGATGAGTCTTTACGAAGTCGCCTCCAACAACGATTATCCAGTCTACTTCCTTGAGATAATCCAAGGTTCTAATCCTGTCAAAGTCTTCATCAACAGCGAGTTCTTTGTGAATGAGTGCTGGAAAGTCTGAACCTTTGAAATCAATATTCGCGCTCTTAACAGCAACTCTTGCCAATTTAGTTAAGGCATAAGCTGATTCAGTACTCAAATTTGGACTTCCAACAAAGCCAATCCTTTCAGGGGTGGATTCTGAGAGGATTCTAGCTACTTCATCAGTTGCAACATCCCATGAAACAGGAATATGGTCTCCATCTTTCCTGATATGAGGAATTTTGATTCTATCAGGAGCATTCACAAGAGATGGAATACAAAACCTTCCTAAGACACACATGTGGTGATTATTGGGCGGGTTTCCATTTTTTCCGGGTTTTGAGCTCATGATTCTTTCCCATTTCAAATCAAACTCAACTTGACATCCGAACCCACACAGTACACACGTTGTTTCTTCAATAGAATCTGGAGCTCCGGTCCATTTTGTTAATCGTGGAAAAAGTGAACCTGTTGGACAGACATCGATGCATGCACCACAGAACCAGCACCCGCTATCGATATGTGACCCCCAAATGCTGTATCAACTCTTGTTTCATGCCCTCTATTGGCGAAGGTTATTGCAGAAGTGCCTCTCACATCATCGCAGACCCTAATGCATCGAGCACATAGTATGCAAAGATTGTAGTCACGGTCAAAGAACGGGTCATCTCTTTCAACATGTACCTCCTTGTATTGAGGTTCGTAGTCAAGTTCCTTGATTCCGAGATTTTCTACTACACTCCGGAGATCACAATTGTATCTATTCGGGCAGGTTGTACAACCTGTGATACTACCAGACTTGTAAGGTTGGGGTCTATATTCAGTACATCTTTCAGTTTCTTCGCATATGATACAAGCACTTGGATGTTCCATGAGAAGAAGCTGTAGTATGTTTCGTTTGAGATTCATGAGATCATCTGTGGATGTTTCGACTTCCATTCCATCTTTTGCTGCAGTTGTGCATGCTGGTGGGAATCCTCTCATATCCTTGACTTGAACAATGCATAATCTGCAACCGCCATAAGATTCAAGCTCATCATGATCACACAATGTTGGAATGTAAATCCCTGCTGCTCGAGCGATATCAAGTATTGTTTCGCCCTTACCATCAAACTCTATCTTCTTACCATCGATGTAAATTCTTGGCATTATTGAGCACCTCCCTTGCTTGACGTCCCATAAGATGGAACCTTCATTACTGCATCTGCCTTTGGTGGGCATACCTCAAAACAAGCCCCGCATTTTATACAGAGATTTTGGTCAATGGTGTGAACCTCATCTCTCTCTCCTTCAACCGCACCTGATGGACAAATTCTCTTACAAGCTGTGCACCCAATGCACTTGCCGGGTTCAATAGTAAACTTCACTAGATCACTACATACCATGGCAGAGCAAACTTTCTCCTTGATGTGAGTTTCATATTCATCTCGGAAGTACTTGATTGTGGTTAGAACGGGATTGGGTGCATTCTGACCAAGTCCACACAACGATCCTGAAACAACTGTTTCACATAATTCTAGGAGTTTCTCAATATCTCCTTCTTCACCCCTTCCCTCTCGTATCTTATCGAGAATCCTAAGCATTTGCAGAGTACCCATTCTGCAAGGAGTACACTTACCACAGGACTCTTGCTGTGTAAATGACAGGAAGTATCTAGCAACATCCACCATACATGTTGTTTCATCCATCACAATCATTCCGCCGGAGCCCATGATAGCACCTGCTTCTCTGAGTGAGTCAAAATCTACTGGTAGGTCAAGTTTGTCTGCAGGTAGACAACCTCCTGCAGGGCCTCCTGTCTGTACAGCTTTGAATGTCCTATTCTCTTGGACACCTCCACCTACGTCAAAAATGATGTTGCGAAGAGTTGCCCCCATGGGAACTTCCACCAGCCCTGTGTTTCTCACTTTACCTGTAAGAGAGAAGATAGCTGTCCCAGATGATCCTTCAGTGCCAATCGATTTGAACCATTCCCACCCCTCACGTAGAATGATTGAAGCATTCGCCAACGATTTGACATTATTAATTACTGTTGGCTTACCCCACAAACCCGATTCTGTTGGAAATGGTGGCCGAGGTCTTGGCATTCCTCTTTTACCTTCAATTGAGGCCATTAGAGCAGTTTCTTCACCACATACAAAAGCTCCAGCACCTTCCATAAGGTGAATTTCTAGATTGTAGTTTGTTCCAAGGATTCCCTGTCCCAAATATCCTCGCTCATATGAATCTTTGAGTGCTTTCTTAAGAGATGCGACAGAGGAAGGATACTCATGTCGTACATATATGTAGGCCTCATCTGCACCAATTGCATATGCACAAATAGAGAGACCCTCTAGAACAGAATGTGGGTCTGCAGTAAGTATCGACCCATCCATAAATGCACCAGGGTCTCCTTCATCAGCGTTACATATTGCATACTTCTTGTCCCCTGGAGAATTTCTACCAAGTTTCCACTTCAAACCAGCTGGAAATCCAGCTCCACCTCTCCCTCGAAGTCCTGATTGCAATACTTCGTCAACGACCTCTTCAGGAGTCATCTCCTTTAGACTACGGGTAAGTCCCTTGTAGCCTCCCTCAACTATATAATCGTCAATACTGCCCGGATCAATATGTCCTGAATTCTTCAAAACAACTCTGTGTTGTTTGGAATAGAATGGAATATCCCTGTAATGTGAAATCGTTTCACCTGTTGGAGACACAAAGAATAACTCTTCAATAGGAATATTGTTTTTGAAATGAGATTCGACAATCTTTTTGATATCATCCGGTTTCACTTGACAATAGAATAATCCTTCAGGTTCGATAGCAATCACAGGTCCCTGCTCACAGAGTCCATGGCAGCCAATTCTCTTAATTACGACCTTCTCTCTCAGTTTGTGTTTCTTGACCTGTTCTTCTAGATTATCAAACAATGCATTAGACTTGGAAGACTCGCAACCAGTTCCGAGACAGACAAGAACTTCGATTTTATTAATATCAGCCACGCTAATCACTTCTCTTTCTGAACCTTATCTAGAAGTCGTTTTAGTAACCTCTGTGTCATCCTACCGTGAACATCCTCATCAAGAACCACTGCTGGAGCTAAAGCACACGCTCCAACGCAAGCAACTCGTTCCAAACTGAATTTGCCATCTGGAGTGGTTTCACCAGAGTCTATGCCAAGTTTCTCTGAAATTGTACCAAGGAGCTTCTCTCCTCCACCAACATGACACGCTGTACCGAGACATACCTTTATCTCATGTTCGCCAGGAGGGTTCTGTCTGAAGTGATTATAGAATGTCACTACACCATAGATTTCCTGTTTGCTTATCTTGAGCTTTTCAGCGAGCCAGTCAACACCCTCACACGGAATATACCCAAATTGCTCCTGAATCTCTTGGAGCATTGGGACTACTCGATGCTGTAACAGCTCTGCAGAGGAAGGTTCGAGCATGGGACCGTCCGACAATATGTGTCATAAAAGCTTTGCGAATCGTAGCAACAATTCAAGTTAAGATGGTGTAAAAGATTTCAGCTCGCTAGCAATATTCCAACAATCGGAATGAATGAAGCAAAGGAATTAGGAGGGAAAGCGTATGTTGTTTCTATAGGCATTCCGCGGAATGACATTATAACAAAGGTCTATGTACCGTGAGAATAGGTACGTTGGACTTCTGAAACAACCAAACCAGGGAGGTCTTTAACAGACGATACTGGAATGACTGTTGCACCTGCTATTATTAAATTCCTGACAGTTTTGCCAGGTTTTTCTTTCTGTTTGGAACCAATATGAAAGATGAATATTTTGTGTCCTTGTCGAGAAAGAATTTTCACAGTGGAGAGGAAGGGCTCAAGATTTGCGACTTCTGCATCGGTAAGAATTAGCACCATTGTATCTGCATTAGCTTCATGACAGTATTTTGCAATCAAATCTACAGGTACAATTGTCCCTCTGCCTTGGTAGGAAAGAAGTACGCGCTCGAGGTCTTTACGGTCACGTGTCCACCTGCATTTTCTGGTTCCTACTGAGAAGTTTATTGCAGCAAGCTGTTTGCCTTTTCTAAGAGCTACATCCATTGCAGCAAATGCAGAAACTAAAGCTGTATGATAGTCTCCTGAAATCTTCCGTTTCCCCATCGACCAAGTCATTGATCCGCTTGAATCGATAACTAACAGAAGATCTGGTATTGATTCATTGATTTGATCCCCATGCATATCAGTTCGTAACCAACGTCTAGTAGACATATTTGGAACAATCACCGGAAACGCTTGAAGAGATTGAACAAGATCAAGTTCCTCAATCGGGTCACCCAATCTCCAGGTCATTGGCGTTAAGGGAATTGCTCCAGTTAGTTTCTTTTTTGAAACATCAAATCGTAGAAATCTACGAGTTTTTGCTCTGTACCAAAAACGAATCCATGTTTTATCATGACCACCAGCTCCTGCTAATATGTAAACTGATTCCAAATCTTGAAGGTCGCCACCTCGACTTTCAACTTCTATAGCAAGTTCTTCCATCTCTCTATCGAGGTCTCTGGCAGAGTCTGAATCCAAACAACGTCTCGCTAAATCACCATTCCTATTTTCAACGGGACTTCCCATAATCCCGTCCACATCCAAAGGTATTCGAACAGTTACACTTTGACCAGAACCATCACCCTCATCATTGATGAGCTGCTCTTCATCATCAGGCATCCAATCAGCAATAATCTTAGCAATCTTACCAGTTGCTGTTGGCCATTTGGTTTCCTGAGCGATAAAATTCCTAGCAACCGTTGTAATCTCTTCAGATGCACTAAAGGTAGCAGTATCAATATCGATTCCTGAAGGGACAGGAAATCCCCACATTGCCCGGTAGGTAGAAACAATGAGCTTCCAGAGAGGACTATGATCCCGCGTTCGAAGTGATGAATCATGAATTGACATTTTTATTCGCTCATGCGTTAAAGTTAGAAATCGTTTCAGTAATGCAGAATCAACTACTAAATCAGCGAAAATGTTACACACAAACATTGCCATCGAATCGCTAAGATGCCTACGCGCTGCAGAGAACATCATTCCATTGGTAACGCCATCATATGGACAAAGTAGGTAATGTTGAATTTCGTGATGGCAAATAGAATGGAGGAAAGCCTCAGCGTTGTTCGAATCTAGATTGAGGGGGACGCCAGCAGTGTTAAGATGAACAGTCCAGTCATCAGAGGTGATATAGAAGAAACTAGTTGCTTCCTCTGAATATTCTATAACAGGATCAGGTAACGGAGGATGATAGAAATCTGCTACTGCAAGAAACCATGCTCGCTTTGCAGAAACCTCTAGATTATCGCTTTCTGAGGTTGATTCCTTTTCTCCAATCATACTTTTGAACAACCGTTATTTTAGAAACTCTTCAATATCCTTTGTTATTTCGATGGCAGTCGTTCCTCCAGAAACTTCAAGAAAAACCGGGGACTCAGCTGAATTGCCGGTCACATAAATTACCAATGTCAATCCATCGGTTCGGATGATTTTTCGTTTTGGAGATTCAAGCGTTTCTTTCAGTATACTAGTCATCTTTGGAAATCTGAGACTTATTGTGGACCACAGATCTTGCCATTGCTCGAAATTCATTGTAAATTGCGATAGGGTAAGTTTGTGCAATGCATCGTTTATCCGTCCAAGGAGCATACTCCGATTTGGGAAATCGGTATTTTCTAGGAGATCAGCTTGAAGCTGTGACAATTTCTTTACGTCACGCGATTTTATACTACTCTCAACATTCTGAACGATTTTAGCATACTTGGATTTCGTGAATTCTTTTGCTAAAGATAAATAATCGATTTTAACTAGTAGGTCACTCTTAGCCATTTCTTTCAATTCATCAAGAGAGGTCTTGTCTGCTTCACCTCGCTTCAATGAGGTCATAATAGAAATCGCAGCCTCACGTTGAGCAAAACGAGTAGATGCTAAGTCAACAAGATGTTTTGTAAAAGCAAACCCATCTCCATAGAATGGAGATTTATCAATTGTATCTCCAGTATATCTAGTTCGATGCCAGAACACCAATGGTGCTAAAGATTTCACAATCTCAACACTAACTTCTTTTGCTCCTATCAACCATGCAGCTGCTTTACTGTAGCGATTGAGGTCTTTTGCAGCTCTTACACTCAATGGAATTACAACCTTGTTACACACGCTTTTTGCAGTGTTGAAATGACACCCATCACATAGCCCTGTTTCCACCGTTAGGGTGTGTGATTGACTCTTATCTGCACGGATGCATGCCCCAAATTCTCTAACAATAGAACGCATGAATTCAGACGCCATTTCAGAAACAGGAATCTTATCCGCAAGGTTCCAGATAGTGAGCAAATCTTCTTCCTTTGTTAACGCGGGAACTTGCCAGAGTTGATCATAACCAAATAGACGTTCATCTCTAGTAGCAAGAATCAATCCCAAATCATCAACTGATGGCATTGTAATCGGTACCGCAATTCCAAATCTATCAAGAAACGGAGGTGCCAAATCGAAAGTACCACCATCAGAAGGGTTCATTGTTGCATATAGACAATATTCTTCGCAACGTTTCACTTCATCGTAATACTTCAACTCTCCTTCAGCAAGCATGGATAGCAGAATGTTTTGAGCGTGCGGAGTCAATCGATTAATCTCGTCAATAATCTTCCAAAAACCTGTGACAAATCGACGCCATACAACAACCTCAACACCTTCTTTCATAAGAGGACCCGGACGAAGTGTTGCCACCATTTTTTCTTCAGTTAGTTGCGGGTGACCTCGCAGCATTCCATCTTCAATCTCTTCGAGAGACCTACCAGTAAGCATCCTCCCGAGTAATTTAACTAAAGTTGTTTTGCCACCACCATGACCTCCAACCAACAACATTGCAGAACGGGGGACTAGTGCATTTAGTACACAACACCCTGCAATCAGAGGTAAGCGTGTAGTAGAGGTCTTATCAGCGCCTCGACTAGTTACGCGGTATTTTATTGGCAAATCCTCTGAATGCACAAAAAGACCCCTGCTTTCAACAGTCGTAATCACAGACCAAATTTGTTCCCGAAGTTTGTCACTTGCGCTCATGAATTGTCACATCTGATACAAATTAGAGGTAGGGTGCAGCTACTAAAAACCTTGACGAACCTAGACATTCATTAGATACTCCTTTGAAGATACTCATATTTTCGGTATCACCAGAATCCCTCCTCTGCAATCATTTCCTTGGCATCCCCCAATCGCCACATAGTTTGTTCAAGGGCACTCTTGTTCGAATAACACCCCTCGAAGCTATGCACCAAGTCCAATTCGAAAGAAGGTACCTCATCATTACTCGCCATATTGAATTTGAAATGATTCAATCTACCGTATCTACAATGAATTGAATAGTCAATGAATTGACTAACGATATGCAGGTCTGTCGTGGAACTGTCCTGAATCTTGCTATGTGGAGTCTGTGTAGAATACGGTTGGATATTCGTGAAGAGGAACGTCGCTCCTGTCCTCTTGGTGAATCCTCTTAGCTTGGTGAACAATTGCATAAGCTGGACCTTATCTACATCGAGATTCTCATATCCATCCTCTCTGCTGTCGATGGGCAAGAACAAAGAACCGAGTGTGTTTAGAATAACGAGTCCGTAGTCCTTCGAGGAAGGCTCTAGAACCTCGGAGCATCATCATACGGGTCACCTGTTATCACAAGGACCGACAGGTCACAGTTCCTTGACATCTCAAACAGCTGGTTGTTGAGCCGTGATTTGTTGTAGATGGAACTCAAGAAATCCTCAGGGGACTTTCGCTCTATGACCGTTCCATTGACAATGTAATCACCCACAGGTAAGGTCTTTCTTATGAACTGGAAACCTGTAAGATGTCGTGAGTTCTTCAGTTTGTCAATGTATCTGGCAACCTCGCGTGAATCATAGATGATGATCTGGCCTGTGGCGTCCATTGATAACAGGTCCAATTCCATGGCCTGTTCTAGGGGTTCAGCCTCGGTCAATAACAACCCCCCATTCCTTTCTAGTACCTTATCTTGTTCTTCAGTTACCATCTCGTTTCTCTGCCTCCTCTATTTTCCTGTTTTCTTTCATCAGTTCCATCTCTCCAAAATTGCTTCTCCTTTCCCGAATCCCTTCCATAATTTCACCATCTCCTTGGCGTACTTCTCAGCTCTCTCCGCACTCATTATTGGATTCAATATCTCAAGCACCCTTGATACAACGGGTGGAGCCAGCCTCGCTTCTATCCCGTTGGTCGAAAGATAGTTAGGTTCATCGAATACCTCTCGTGCCCTGACAAATATCTCTCTTTCAGAAACCGAGAATCCCTTTACCCTCAGTAGCCCTTCAAGTCCTCCGTATCGCTTCAGTTGCACTGAACCCTTCTTAGGACCAATCCCTTTGATACCGTCATGGAAATCGCAACCACTCACTATGGCAAGGTCCCTTAGTTGGTCTATATCAAGATCGATCGCATTCTGAATATCATTCATGGTGCAACGCTCGATCGTACATTCTGTAAACACGAGTGACTTTGATACATGGGGGCTTCCAAAGAGAATTGCATCGGCATCGTTTGATAATACCGTTCCAGCAATCCCATCCCTACAGAGAACAGCACAGAGCATCTCAGCCTCGGATGGTGCTATTATAGCAGGGATTCCCAGAGCACAAAGTAGTTCCTTCAGGTGGTTCACGGAGAAGTACCATCTTAATGCGGGACTTGCGATAAGTTGTTCAGCAAGAACCTCGTTGTAAACATCATTGTTCTTTCTAAACTCTCTATACAATGCCCCACCTGATCTCACAAGCTTAGGGTTGGGAGCACGTTTCAAGGATTCAGGAGGACCGTCAAATATGAACATGGGAAGGATGCTTGCCTTTTATGCCTGTTTCACAAGACCCATGGTAATTGTGATGTGTGCTGTGGGGATACGCGTGTACCTACGCTTGTTCTTGAACTCGAATGATTTCATCCTGCGCATGAGATAATTGGGAGCGTCAATCGCTATGACCCTAGGTTCCACTTCATCAAGGGAAACCTTTCTCCAAGGTATGAAGTTCCAGTTCTTTACCCCCATCAATATCCCCCATGGTTCTTGATAAGATCATCAGTCCGTTCGCAGAGTTCAGGGGATTTTCTTAAGTGAACCAACAATATCAGCTGATTGCCAACCTCAGTTGTGTTCATCAAACATACTCTCCTTTCACTCACGTAGACGTTGGTAAATTATATTATTGAACTCTTCCAGAGGAACAAATGAGAAAGATTATTATTTGAACACTGTATTTGAGAGTGATGGATTGTGTTACCAGAATATTATGCTAGTATAACTCCTAAAGTGTCGAATTGGGCATTATCATTGCTCACGATACCTTCGCTATGCGCAATAATGCACGCAATTTGAAAAAAAGTAGTCGATTCTTTAGATTGAAAGGGAATATCCGTTCTGTGCCCTCAATTTCTTTAGATAATTATCTCAGATCGATTCAACGGTTTTCTGAGTTTGGAAATCAGGTAATCCTCTGTGGGAATATATAATGTCTCAATTTGAACAAACCGAAAACAGATAAGTGCAGACAATCAATATTGTAGCAGAAATTGAACTATTTCGGAAATATGGGTTTGTCATTGAGGGAATGAACATTGATTAATAAACCTCGCATAATATCGTTCCTAATTCTTTCTATCATTGTATCAAGCAATATCAGTGTTGGGATAAACTACTGTCAAACCTGAAGAGTTGGGTTGAGGATTATTTCAGAACACAGCCACAACCGTGAAGCATCCAGTGTTGGTACTGAGATCTGTGATGCAAGACGCATGGTATCCAGAAGAGTGTCGGTTCGCATTGATTCATTGACCAGACAGATTTACTCCATTTCTTTTATGAACTGTAACATTTTTATACGATGAGATATTTGTTTATCCATTTCACACGTAGTAGGAGAACAACAGCAATGAAAGAGAAAACGTTAGTTTTGATGTTTCTGTTAGCAATGCCACTTTTTATGGTGGGTGCTGTTGCAATTGTCGAAAATACACCAGACATTCAACTCTATGAGGTAACTCCAGAGATGAGGGAACGGTATCTTGATGTGACAAATAACAAGAAACTTAAGAAAGTAGTGATGAAAATGACCGAATGGGGTGTTGTCTTTGATGAACAGCCAGACCCAGAAGCAATGAGGTCAGAGACAAAATACATAGATATATTGGTCTATTTCGACGAGGATGCCTACGATTGGTATTATGATAAGGGCTATACATCACTCGCAGCTTGCCAGATTCAGATTCGACAGGATGTGCTCTTGGCTGCTGCAATCTTCGAGGACTACAATCAAGAGTATTGGGATGTCAACATTGATATCGTCATGCCATTTAGAAATTGGGCACACTATGATTATAATGGTCCCAGTGACGATTGGGAGGCTCCAAACCATCCTAATGATGATTGGATGCACAGTCTATTCACTTGGTCCAAAGATAAAGGCTTTGGTGACAGTTGGTGGCAAGAAGTTACGTATAATAACAAGGAATTCTCACAAGGTGAGAAGTCAGTT
>Ga0114923_10002274_pt1 | contig 13068 bp, 9 predicted proteins | sample SumtaG_FD_89578 | JGI IMG/M metagenome (GOLD analysis project Ga0114923, IMG submission 89578) | Deep subsurface microbial communities from Indian Ocean to uncover new lineages of life (NeLLi) - Sumatra_00157 metaG | ecosystem: Environmental > Aquatic > Marine > Oceanic > Sediment | place: near... | reverse complement strand
TGATAATATTGTCCGGTGGTGCAATAAATATAAGGTAGGATTGATCTGGGACATGCATGGAGCACCGGGTGCACAAAATGCAGCGAATATCTCTGATAGTGACGGGCAAGCGAGGCTATGGACAGAAAAGGAGAAATATTGGCCTCGATGTATTGAGCTTTGGTATAAGATCGCAGAGCGCTATAAGGATGAAGAATGTATTATAGGTTATGACTTTTTAAATGAACCTTTGCTCAGGAGGTATGAAGGAATAGATGTCGGGCTTCTCAGGCAATTGTATGTCGAACTCACAAAGGCTATAAGAAAGGTTGATAAGGACGGTATTATCTTTATAGAAGGTGACGACTGGGCGCAGAACTTTGATATGCTGGAACCAATTGACTGGGACAAGCATCTTGTTATTGCATTTCATTCATATCCGCCAACTTCTAATGAAGGAACCTTAGAAAGATGGGAAAAACTAAGACAAAAATATAATGTTCCTTTATGGCATGGGGAGACAGGTGAGCAAGGGCCGCCCTATATTTATGTTATGGTGTCAACAGAGTTCCTGCAAAAGGCAGATGTCGGCTGGAACTGGTGGACACATAAAAAGTTTGATCTTGTGCGACAGCCCTGGAACTGTCCTAAAACAGAAGGATTTCAAAAGATAATTGATTACTGGAAAGGTAAGGGTAAAAAGCCCACAAGAGAAGATGCAAAGAAATGGCTTTTTGAGCAGGCCAGGAAGTCACGCTCGGAATACTGTGAATTTCTTGATGATATGGTTCGCTCATTAATAGGTCTTGACCCAGACGGATATATAGAGGCGAGAGGGTTATTTGCACCTGAGATACTAAAAGAACTTAAAGACGTGGAGCTTGAAGCTGGTTACTCAGCAAGTCTTTATATTACAGTACGAGGTCATCCTCTGAGTTATCAATGGTATAAAAACGGCAAAATATTAGCAGATGAAAACAGTATAAGGCTGAAAATTCCCCCTGTTTCAATCGGTGACGACGGGGCAAGATACAGCGTGACAGTCTCAAATGAAAAAGGATCGGCAAAAAGTAAAGAGGCTGTTCTTACTGTAAAACCATATTCGAGTCCTGTCATTTCAAAAACGACGGCTAAAATAAAAATAGACGGCAATATCGATGACGCATGGAACGATGCCAAAACTATGTTGATAAATAAATTAGCGTTAGGAAAAAGAGATTCGCAGAACGACTTATCAGGCAGTTTTAAGGTGCTTTGGGACCAGCAGAACCTATATCTTCTGGTTGAAGTTACTGATGATTTAAAATTGCATAACAGTGATCAAGGCTATGAAAATGACGGGATAGAAGTTTATATGGATTATGACAACAGCAAATCTGATTTTTATGAAGAAAATGATTTCAGGTTTAGATATGTCTGGAGCGAAGAAAAACTTCGGGCTAATTTTGGGCAATTAGGTCCGGGAATTAAAGGAGCACAAAAAGATACCCAAGACGGATACATCATGGAGATAGCTTTTGCCTGGAATGATCTGGGTTGTAAACCAAGAGAGGGTAAATTTATAGGGATAGATGTCCATGTCAATGATAGTGATGGTCACAGCAGGGAAGGAAAAATAACATGGAAAGCCAAAAGAGACCGTTCTTATCGAAGTCCATCTTACCTGGGGGCCTTGAAGCTTTCTTCAAATGATGGTAATTAGCAAGGAAGATTAAAAACAAAAGGCTCCTGCCTAAACAGCGCAGGAGCCTAAATATCCGAAGTTGTGTTATGCCTCCCCCCCGAGGGCATATATCTATATATAAACTCTCATCGAAAAGAGAGTATTTCTACCGCTGCTGCTCAGGTTCATCCCCCCCCTAAGCAGCCAGCACTCTGTCGGAGTAAAATGGGTCAAGCACTCAGCAAGAAGAGAGAAAGATACTGAATACTTGCCATATTTTTTCTTACCGACACCAATATAAATTTAATAAATAAAACTCTTAAAGCCAAATTTTGAATTGAATTTTTTAATTTATATTTGAAAATTCATAAAATAACTCAAAACACGTATTTTTCTCGGTCTTTTAAGGGATAAAAACCGTTGATTTTAAGTAATGCTAAATAAATCAGTAACCACTTCCTGCTGACGGATTTATTTTTTTTACACTTTTCGGCAGAGGCATGAGCAAAACTTCTAAAGGAAATTTTCAAATTCTGTCGATACACCAATCACAAGTTTGTGATTTTTTGGGATTTTGAGTATGGATACATTAAATGAGCAAAGGAGTGAAAGGAGGTTGTATTATAATTGGCCTTTAAGATTTGCCAGGCAATTAGGAGAGAATCTTTGCGAAGGACAGATGCTCGATGTCAGCAGTAAAGGCGGAGCATTTATTTATAAGGCTGACGAGAACTGTCCCTATCCAGACCAGCAAATAACCGCTTTATTCGGCGTACCGCGTTTTGAATCGGAAATGGAGAACTTTATCCGCAAGTGCCGAGTCTGTCGAGTAGATAATATAAGCAGATTCATGCGTCGAGTGGCAGTTGAATTTTTGGAACCGTTATCATTCGAACCTGCAAAAGAGAGCTTTAAGTTGGACAGCCATAAAAAACCTGAAGCCGTTAAAATATAAATTCAGCTATATTTTCTAATATTTCAACACATCCGCCCTACTCTTATATTAAGAATATCATTGGTTTTTACGAAATTAAGCATCTTCCTCATGTTAAAAAGGTAGTCTAAATATAAGGTTATGTTGTCAGTTTTAAGTTAATAAGTTATCATCTGAATAGGTTTTTAGCTTAATTTCTGACAAATAATGCACGGGCAAAGCAATGAAATCTTCAATTGATGGGATTGTCATCTTTTTAATTCTTTCGCTTATCGGAGGGATTATCTTTTTATCCTCAAAAAAGAGTATTTCATCAAAGAAAGACCCTGTTGAAAAAGGCATACATAAAAAACTGACAGAGGTCACAGGAGCATCTCGAAAGAATTGGGATATCTTTCGGGCAGATCCGGGGCTATCTGGTAAAATAAGTGGTCGATTAGCAGAAAAATTTGAAATTATCTGGAAATTTAAGACAGAAGGAGAGGTCAAGTCTTCGGCGGTCGTAAAGGATGGAGTAGTTTTTATTGGTTCTTCAGATGGAAATATTTATGCTATAGCTTTGGAAAGCGGAAAGCAAATATGGAAATTCAAGACCACAGATGCCGTCGAGGCGCCAGCGATCGTTGTTGGGGATATCGTTGTAGCTGGATCATATGATGGTTTACTATACGCACTTGATGTAAACAGCGGAAAACTCAAATGGAAATATCAGACAGAGGGAAAGGTCTTAGCATCAGCGAACCGGTTAAAAACAAGAAATGGGAAAGAAAAGATTGTTGTCGGCAGCTATGATGGGAAATTACATTGCGTTGATATGGAAAGTGGAGAGGCTGTTTGGCGTTATGAAACAGAAAGCTACGTAAACGGCTGTGCAGCGGTATTTGAAAACAGAATAGTTTTTGGCGGCTGTGATGCAAAGATACATGTAATCTCTGGAAAAGACGGCAGCAAGTTAAGACAGATAGATAGCGGTTCATATATTGCAGCATCAGCAGCGGTTGACGAGGGATTTGCTTATGTGGGCACTTTTGACAATGTTTTTCTAAAAGTTAATATCGATACAGGAGAGGTTGTGTGGCGTTATGAGCAGACAGATGACCCATTTTTTTCCTCTGCTGCTGTTGGTGATAATGTCGTTGTTTTCGGAGGCAAGGACAATTTCGTCCATTGTGTTGATAAGAGAAGCGGAAAATTAGTTTGGAAATTCAGGACAGGCGGCGAGGTTGACAGCAGCCCGGTCATCTGCGGTGAAAAAGTGGTGGTTGGTTCTGAGGACGGCAGGCTTTATCTGTTAAATATTGCAGATGGAAAAGAGATATGGTCGTACGAGATTGGAGAATCGATAAGCTCATCGCCGGCCATAGCTGAAGGGAAAATTATAATCGGCAGCGATGATGGTTATGTTTATGCGTTCGAAGGTAAATAAAAACAACCGGAGTAAAGGATAAGAGGATTAAAATGCTTAAACTTGTTGGAATCGGCAAAAGTTATGAATCTGGTGGCCAGACGGATAATTTTGTCTTGAAAGATATAACGCTTGAGGTCAAAGAAGGAGTGAGTATCTCTATCGTCGGCCCTTCGGGCTGCGGTAAAAGTACATTACTTAATATTATCGGTGGGCTGGACTATCCAAGTTATGGCCAGGTGCTTTTTGACGGCAAAGAGATTTCGAAATTAGATGAGGAGCAATTATCAAAGATTCGCAACAAAGAGATAGGTTTTGTTTTTCAGCTTCATCATCTATTACCACAGTGCACGGTGCTGGAAAATGTTTTGATACCGACATTGGCTTACAAATCCAAAGAGACAAGGTTAGATATCGAGCAAAGAGCAGAGGAATTGTTAAAACGAGTAGGTCTTGATGAGCATAAAAACTTCACACCCGGACAACTTTCAGGCGGACAAAGACAAAGAGTAGCTGTGGTCAGGGCCTTGATAAATAAACCAAAATTATTGTTAGCAGATGAGCCGACGGGCTCTTTGGATAGAAAGTCAGCAGATAATATTTTTGAGCTTTTGATAGAACTCAACAAGAGTGAAGGCGTTACATTAATAGCAGTGACACATTCAGTGAGACTTGCAGAAAAACTTGAAAGAGTTTTGGAATTAAATGACGGTGTTTTGAAAGACTGGAAGGGCTGATAGTTGAGTCTGTGGAAACTTATAAAGAGGAGTTTGTTTTTTTACTGGCGAACCAATACAGGCGTTTTTCTTGCAGCAGCAGTCAGTACGGCAATTCTAACAGGAGCATTATTAGTCGGCGACTGTGTCGAATACAGTCTCGGCAGGTTAATAACAGAGCGCCTTGGCAGGATAGAAGCATCATTAAACGGTAGGAACAGGTTTTTCAGAAAAGAGTTAGCTGACCAGTTATCAAGAGAGCTTCAATTAACAATAGCCCCGGCAGTAAATGTCAAAGGTGTAATCAGTGACAGCACCGGTAATAAAAGAGTTAATCGTGTTGAGATATTAGGAGTAGATGAGCGGTTTTATAAATTAGGGTCATCTGGCAACACTGTAAAACTGGATTTAGATGATGGTATTATTTTAAATGAAAAATTAGCAAAAAAGATAGGAGCTGGTGTCGGTGATGAGGTAGTATTAAGGATAGGTAAGCCCGGTTTTTTGTCACGTGATCTGGTTTTGATGCCGGAATCTGACATGTGGGAAGTTGTCCGATTAAAAGTAAAGGCGATTGCAGCCGAGAAAGAATTTGGCAATTTCGGCTTACAGGCAAATCAGGTGTCACCATATAATGTTTTTGTGTCCATTGACTGGCTTGCTAAAAAATTAGACAGAGATGGTTATGTAAATACTTTATTAGTTGAACAAAGAGAAGAAGGCAATTTTTCAATCGAACAGGCAGACAAAGCATTAAATAAATACCTGCAAATAGATGACTTAGGCTTAAAGGCAAAAAAGCTTCAAAGAGAAGGTTTTTTAGAGATTAAAAGCAAAAGAGTCTTTATAGAAGATACATTAGCCCAGGCAGTGATGGGGGCAGAGAAGAAATCCATAGGAATATTGACTTATTTCGTAAATGAGCTTGTCAGCTCAGAGCAAGTGACGCCATATTCTTTTGTCACTGCCATGAGCTATATAGGAAACCAAAGTTTGATACCGGAAGATTTGAGAGATGATGAGATAATTATAAGCTCATGGCTTGCAAAAGACCTTAATGTCGGAAAGACAAATTCAATAGAGCTTAGTTATTATGTGGAAGGTGATAATGGCAAATTAGTTGAAGATAAAAGCAGTTTTAAAGTTCGTGATATAGTTAGTATCGATAAAATTGACAGAGAACTGATGCCTGAATTTCCGGGACTGGCCGATGTGGAAAACTGCAGGGATTGGAAGCCGGGAGTTCCGATTGAGCTTTCCAGGATACGTAAAAAGGATGAGGATTACTGGAATAAATATCGAGGGACACCGAAGGCATTTGTTACTCTAAAGGCAGGTCAAAGGATGTGGGGCAATAGATTCGGAAAACTAACAGCTGTAAGATATCGGCTTGCAGAGGGAGTCGAAGAGAAGATAACAAGTAAAATTTTAGGCAGGGTCAAAGGCAGCTCGACGGGACTTTTCTTTGAGCCTGTGAGAGAAAGAAGTATCAAGGCATGGAGAGAGGCAACTGATTTTGGTGAGTTATTCCTGGGACTTAGTTTTTTTGTTATAGCAGCAGCGGTCATTTTGTCAGGACTTGTTTTTGTATTCGGAGTTGAAAAACGAACCGAACAGACTGGGATGCTGATGGCAGTTGGTTTTTCGCCGAAACTTTTAAAAGGTTTGTATTTGATCGAAGGTCTAATTATAAGTGCAGCAGGAGCAATTTTGGGAGCTGTTGGAGGAATGCTATATACGAAGGGGATGATATATGGGCTTGGTACTTTCTGGCAGGAAGCGGTGACTTCTACTGCGATAGAATTTTATGCAAAGCCCGCTACGTTATTTACAGGTGCATTGTGGGCAGTGGCAATTTCTTTAGTGACAATATGGCTCACATTACACAGTCAACTGCGAAACAGTGCCCGTGAATTGTTGTCCGGACTGAAATGGCAATTTTTTGTTACAAGAGAAGGTTTAAAAAGAAAGTTTAGACTTTTGACCGGAGTGATAATTATAATTTTTGCAGTGGTACTGCTTCTTGTCAGCAGAGGAGGTGACAGTGGAGAACTGGCAGCAGCATTTTTTGGAGCAGGCGCATTATTTTTAATCGCAGAAGTTATTCTTTGTTACTGGTTTTTAGGACAGGTAGAAAGCAGATACAGAGGTGTCGTTAGAAAAATTTCAGGATTAGGGTTGAGAAATTCAACAAGAAGAAAAGGCAGGAGTGTTGCGGTAACCGGTCTGCTTGCTGCTGGTGTTTTTGTCATTATTGCTGTTGGAGCAAACAGAGGGGACATTCTGGAAGAAGCTAACCGGCGAGAATCCGGTACGGGAGGCTTTAGTCTGATGGGGGAATCGGCTATAGGTATCGGCCTTGACCTGAACAGTCATAAAGAGCAGAACAAGCTTGGAATAGATAGAGTAAAATTTTTAGGACTTAAAGTTTATGATGGAGATGATGCAAGCTGTTTTAACTTGAATCGCGCTCAAAGGCCGGGCTTATTAGGAGTTGATGAGCAAGAACTTTTACAGCGAGGCGCTTTTAGTTTTGTTAAGGTACTTGAAGGATTTAATAAAAAACAGGGCTGGCAGATATTAAGAACAAAGTCAAGTGACAGTATTGTGGGAGCTGTTGGTGATGAAGCTACAATTCGATGGGCACTTGGTAAAAAAGTCGGAGACCATATCGAATATGTTGATGAGAGTGGAAACCGATTTCAAGTAAAAATTGCTGGCATGCTTAAAAATTCAATTTTGCAGGGAAGGCTTGTTATTTCAGAAAAAGATTTTGTAAAACATTTTCCATCTGAAGAAGGTCATCGAATGTATTTAATGGATGTTGAGAATGAAGCAAAAGTACAAACAGCTGAGAAACTCTCTTTAGGATTGAGAGATTACGGTTTTGATGTGGTGACAACGAAAGAGAAGTTATTATCATTTAAAGCAGTTGAGAATTCATATCTTGCCATGTTTCAACTGCTCGGAGGACTGGGTTTGATATTAGGCAGCATCGGGCTTGGCCTGGTTGTCTTAAGAAATGTGCTCGACAGGCGCGGTGAATTTGCAATGATGCAGGCTTTGGGATTTGAAAAGAAAAAATTAAAACAGATGGTATTATTTGAACATGTCGGGCTTTTGGCTGCGGGATTGATCGGGGGAACAATAGCAGGATTTGTTTCAGTTTTCCCTGTCATTCGAACATCAGCAGAAGAAGTACCGTATATGTCACTTATTTTAACGATAACAGCTATTGGGATCAGTGGTATAATATGGATATGGATCGCTGCTGTAATGGCTTTAAGCGGTAAAGCTTTGGATGCATTGAGGAACGAATAAATATTACTTATATGAAAAATTCCTTTATAACAAAATTGATTCCGGTATTGCTTGGACTATTGGCAACCGGATTAATATATTATTTAGTTAGTACAGACACAGCAATAAAACTAACACAGCGTTTACCCCGAGCAGATAATGTACCCGAAGAATTATTAGCAGATGAAGGTGAAATAAAAATAGAAGGTCACTTCGAACTATTTGACGGAATTGCGTCAACTTTACGTGGTAAATGGCCGAACTTCAGGGGGGAAAACTTCGATGCAATAAGCAAAGAAGACATAACACTTAAGAAGAGCTGGGCCGCAGAAGAGCCTGAAATAATCTGGAATATCGATGTCGGCGAGGGCTATGCGGGAGCAGCGGTATTAAATGGCCGAGTTTATGTATTGGATTATGATAGAGATAGGCAGGCAGATACTATTCGTTGTTTATCTTTCGATGATGGCAAGGATATATGGCGGTACTGGTATCCAATTAAAGTGAAACGCAATCACGGAATGAGCAGGACGGTGCCGGCTGTGACTGAAAAACATATCGTTACTATAGGGCCTAAATGTCATGTCACTTGTCTTGATTCAGTAACAGGCGAATTCAAGTGGATGATAAATCTTGTCAGAGAATACGGAACTGAAGTTCCGCTTTGGTATACCGGCCAGTGCCCTTTGATAGACAATGGCAAGGCAATAATAGCTCCCGGCGGTAACGCTCTTATGATAGCAGTAGATTGTAACAGCGGGGAGATTGTCTGGGAAACAGAGAATCTGAAAAAATGGAAGATGACGCACTCATCTATAATACCAATCGAATTTGAAGGTATGAGAATGTATGTTTACTGCGGCAGCGGTGGTGTTGTCGGCGTGTCAGCTAAGGATGGTAAGGTATTATGGCAAACTACAGACTGGAAGATTCGAACGAACATTCCATCGCCGATATATGCAGGTGATGGACTGATATTTTTATCAGGCGGATATAACAAAGGCAGCATGATGATCCGTTTGATAAATGATTCAGGGAAAATAAAGGTAAAGAAAATTTTTCAGTTAAAACCGGAAGTTTTCGGGTCACCGCAGCATACACCTGTTTTTTATCAGGATTATATCTATGGAGTACGTCCTGATGAGCAGTTGGTATGTCTCGACTTAAATGGCAATGTGATATGGAACAGCAGCAGTGCACATAAATTTGGCTTAGGCCCTTACATGATAGCTGACGGATTAATATTTTTGATGAATGATACAGGAGTTTTAACAACGGCCAAAGCAAGTCCCAATGGATATACACAATTGGCCCAGGCAAAAGTTTTAGATGGGCATGATTCGTGGGGACCTATGGCATTGGCTTCAGGCAGGTTGATCTTGCGTGACCTTAATAAAATGATATGTATCGATGTAAGCAAACATTAAATAGGCCTTGTTGCATAAGAAAGTTATATTTGATAAAATGTTCTTTTAAGGAAGAAGGGCAAAATATAGGGGTTATAAAATGAAAAAGCAATTCGGATTAACACGGTTTGAGATACTTGCTGTTATCATTGTCTGTTGTGCAATAGTAATTGGAGTTGCAGCGGTTGTACTGCTTGATACTACAGGCAAAAGCGGCAGCGGATTAGGTAAAGAATTCTTATATGATGTAGAAGATTTAGTAAAGATCGACCCAAACCTTATAACCTATAAAGAATCAGAGAAAAAAATCGATACAGGATTTACACAAGCACTTGCAATAACAATTGATTCTGAAGGTAACCTTTATGTAACAGGTGACAAGTCTATTAGAAAACTGTCACAAAATGGAGAGGTGCTAAAGGAGATTCAGATAGGAGGAGAATCCCGGTGTATTGCAGTTTCAAGTGACGGCAGGATATATGCAGGTATTAAAGACCATATTGAAGTTTATGATAACGATGGCAAACAGATAGAAAGTTGGGAAAGCCTCGGTAAAAATGCGATTTTGACAAGTATCGCAGTTAATGGGAGTGACGTGTTTGCGGCAGATGCAGGTAATCGAATTGTTATTCGTTACAACAAGGAAGGCAGGATAATAAACCATATCGGCAAAAAGGACAAGCAGCGAAATATCCCCGGCTTTGTGATACCGAGTCCCTACTTTGACCTTGCAGTCGGTAAAGACGGTTTGTTGCGAGTTGTTAATCCAGGGACGCATCGAATTGAGGCTTATACATTTGACGGTGACCTTGAGTTCTGGTGGGGTAAGAGTTCTGCGGCAGTTGATGGATTTAGCGGATGCTGTAATCCGATTAATTTTGCTATCTTAGAAGATGAGAGTTTCGTGACATGCGAGAAGGGCTTGATGCGCGTAAAAATTTATGATGCCGAAGGCACATTTACCTCTGTAGTTGCCGGCCCTGAACAATTGAATAAAAAGAAAGGTTCGAAGATATGTTATCTGCCGGCAGAGTGTCAGGCAGGAGGATTTGACATCGCAGTTGATAGCGACGGCACGATATTTGTCCTTGATACTATAAAAAATACCGTCAGGATATTCACAAAGAAAGACCTGGGTTAATGAAAAAAAAACCAGAGCAAAAACAAAGCAGAAGAGAGATACTTACAGGGACGTTGCGGTATATAAGTTTGGGAGCTTTAGGTATATTTGCAGGGAAAGCTTCAAGCAATAGAAAGAAGTTATTGCGAGAAAATAAATGCATCGACAACCTGCCTAAAGTAGCGGGCTGTAGAGATTGCAGGATATTAGCAGATTGCAGGTTGCCGCTGGGATTGTCTGCAAAACAGGTATTATTGAAAAAGGTTTGATGGCCAAAAAAAAGGAAAAAATTAACAGGCGCCAATTTTTACACAAAACTTTGCGCGGGACCATTTTGGCAGGCACAGGTGTAACAGCTGGTTTTATGTGTACCAAAAATGCTAAGGCTAATATGGTCTGGCAAAGTGACCCTGAAAAATGTATCGCATGCGGCAATTGCGCGACTTACTGTGCGCTGGAGACCTCAGCGGTCAAGTGTGTTCATGCATTTGCGATGTGCGGTTATTGCAAGCTTTGTACCGGTTTTTTTCCACCAGAGACAATAGCATTGGATACCGGCGCAGAGAATCAGCTTTGTCCTACCGGAGCAATTAAGCGGACATTTGTTGAAGACCCGTATTTCGAATATACGATAGATGAGTCACTTTGTAACGGCTGCGGCAAATGCGTAAAAGGTTGTAACGCATTTGGCAACGGGTCACTGTTCCTCCAGGTACGTCACGACAGGTGTGTTAACTGTAATGAATGCTTGATAGCTGTGGCTTGTCCATCGGGGGCATTTCGACGGGTGCCGGCAGAGAGTCCTTACTTGCTTAAGGGGATGGACAAGACCTGATGAGACGTTTCGCTTATATAATAATATTAGTATCACTTTTATTTTTGTGCGCCGAATCATTTGGGATAGAGCGATTCCCTCCTCCTGATTTTGTCGAAACTAATCATAAGCTGCCCGAGGCAACGACACCGGCTCCGAGAGAGGCGTTTTATGAATATCTGGATATTTTCGTACTGTTGAGCGGATTGATATTGGCCAGTTACCTTGTTTTAAAAAAGCGAAGCAGAAAATTGATATTCTGCCTCATGATATTTTCACTTATTTATTTTGGATTCTGGCGAAAAGGATGTGTCTGCTCAATAGGTTCAATTCAAAATGTAGTACTGTCAATCTTTGACAGCAGCTATGCCATACCAATAGGTGCCTTGGTCTTTTTCATCCTGCCGCTTATCTTTACACTTTTTTTCGGAAGAGTTTTTTGTGCAGCTCTCTGTCCGTTAGGTGCCATTCAGGATATTGTATTACTGCGTTCGATCTCTGTGCCTGCATGGCTTGAAAGTTGTCTTCGGATATTAGCATATACTTATTTAGCAGCGGTCGTACTTTTTGCAGGAACGTCAAGTGCTTTTATCATATGCAGATATGACCCGTTTATTTCATTTTTCAGGTTAAGCGGCAGTTTGAATATCGTCATACTGGGGATATGCTTTTTAATTGTAGGAATTTTTATTGGTCGGCCTTACTGCCGGTTCTTTTGTCCTTACGGAATAATATTAAGACAGTTGTCACGCATATCGAAATGGAAAGTGACAATTACACCTGATGAATGTATCAAGTGTAAGCTGTGTGAAGACAGTTGTCCATTCGGGGCGATTAAAGAACCGACAGCACAATGGATTGACAGTGATTACAAAAAAGGCAAAAAAAGGCTCGTCTTTTTAATAATCCTGCTGCCGATACTAATTGGCTTAGGGGCATCGGGTGGAAATCTCATGAGCCCTGCAGCATCGAAGGTTCATGAGACGGTAAGATTAGCTGAGAGAATATATGCTGAAGATACAGAAATGGTAAAAGATACTACCGATGCAAGTACTGCATTTAGAGCAACCGGCCAGGAGACAAAAGAGCTTTACGAACAGGCGGATTTAATAAAAGATAAGTTTGCTGCAGGAGGCTGGCTATTTGGCGGATTTATTGGTTTCGTGATAGGTCTTAAATTAATTAGTCACTCTATCAGACGTGTAAGAGATGATTACCAGGCGGAAAGAGCAGGATGTCTCGCATGCGGCAGGTGTTTTGAATATTGCCCCAGAGACAAAGAAAGATTAAAAAAATTAACTGAGTGCAAATGACAACCGAGCTTGACAAGAATCCAATTAAAGTCGAACGCAACCAATTATGGTATCAACTGGCTGTTCGCTCTGCCATCATTGCAGGGGTCTTCTCATTAATTGTAACAGGTCTTATTATTGTAAATTATATTGAAATTAAAATTGTCGAGCCTTTGAGAAGCGAGAGGCTCGAACAGATGAAATTAAAGATACTTGAGATGCCTGATGATGAGCAGCTGTTTAAGAAAATAAGGGAACTTGACCTGCAAATAAGAAACGAGAGAATCGAGCGACTGGGATTTTCTGAGAGAGGTAAATGGCTTTTACTTGGTGGAATAGCAGTATTTTTAATAAGTGTCAAAGCAGCAGGCAGTTTGAAAAAGAAGCTGCCCATGCCAATAAAAACAGAGGACATGCGAAGTGAGCAAATTAAAGAGGC
>Ga0114923_10002270_pt1 | contig 13086 bp, 13 predicted proteins | sample SumtaG_FD_89578 | JGI IMG/M metagenome (GOLD analysis project Ga0114923, IMG submission 89578) | Deep subsurface microbial communities from Indian Ocean to uncover new lineages of life (NeLLi) - Sumatra_00157 metaG | ecosystem: Environmental > Aquatic > Marine > Oceanic > Sediment | place: near... | reverse complement strand
TTTATAAAATTAGAATACTTCAAAAATGAACTTAAAGAATATCTCCAATTCATTTTTAAACTAAAATTAAAAATAAAGGCAATTTTGCTCTATGGGTCGGTTGCAACAGGAAAAGCACGAGATGATGATGATTATTTTAGTGATATCGATTTATTTATAATCTGTGACGATTTACCTGAGGATTATTGGGAAAGAAGAGAATTAGTGTTTGAATTAACTAAACCTGTGTGTTCAGGTAAACAAGCACTTTGGCGAACTTCAAAAGAAATGGAAGGCTATGTAAAATCGAAATATTATCTGATTTTAGACGCCTTTGATGAAGGGAAAATTCTTTACGATCCTAAAAATTTTCTTTTTGAATTAAGGAAAGCACTCTTTAAAGATTTAGAAGAAAAAGGAGTAATAAAAACGGAGCTTTACTGGCAGTGGCCAATTAAAAAATTTGGGGATAAAATAGAATTTTAATTTAAATTTTTTCATTTCAAGGAGATTTTAATGTATATCTTATTACTTTTCAATGTGAGATACGCAAAACTTCATAAATAGTAAACCTATAATTATTATAGTGATTATAATAACTATAACACTTAACTAAAATGGATGCAATATGGCAACTACAACTATTCAGATTTCAGATAAAACAAAAAAGAAATTATTTCAACTTATAAATGAACTTGAGAAGAAATGGAAGCGAAGAATTACTTATGATGAAGCTATTAAATTTCTAATCAAAGAAAAAGGAGAAAAAGTAGGTAAAAAAGAATTTCTTAATAACATAAAAAAATTTCAGGGAATCCTTGAAGTAGGAGAAGGAACGGAAATACTTAAAGAATTAAGGAGAGATGAACTTGAACGAGAAGAAAAATTCACAATTTGATTCAATAGTAGTCGATACATCAATTTTAGTGGAATATTTAGAAGACACTCCTTTAGGTAAAAAAATTTTTAAAAAAGTTCTTTCAAGTTCACAAATCCAGAAATATTTCATTGCCCCAATTGTAGATACTGAGCTTAAGTACATTCTATGTCGTCAAAAAGGTTATGAAAAAGCAATAGAGATAACCTCTCAATTTTTAAAAGATTTTACTATATACACTGAGGAAAAATTAAGAGATGAAGCTGCGTTCTTTAAATGCAATTTTGGTATTTCACTAGCTGATTGTTATTCGCTGGCAACGGCCAAACTATTAGATGTTCCTATTTATATGAAAAAAGAGACAGAAATTAAAAATGTGGTTGACAAATTATTAGCTCTCGTTAAAATTAGGTTCATTGAAGATTTAGTTTAATAAATTTATTGTTACATTAACCTCAATAAGGACTATTATTAATTTTTTACTGATTTTAATTAATTTCAAAGTTTTCTCAGCTATTATTCTATTTATTTTATAATTTAAAGCGGTGCTCTTTTAGAGGGCGGTTGCTTTTTTATAGAATTTACCATTCGATTTCTTCGCCAAAACTTTTTATTGGCCAAATCCAATAATGTTTCCGTTTTATCACGCCTTTTTCTTTTAATTCTTTAAATAATTTCTCTTTTTGACTTTTTATTAAACTCTCCAGGTCATATAAAATCTTGGAGTATAGGATTTCTCAGCTTTTAGTCCCATAAAACTTAAAATTGCTTTATTTAATTTTTCTACGGCAAATTGGCTTCTAAAAGCTACAAGCGAATAATAGCCATCTTTGAGACCATTTAATACAATTTTTATGTCATTAATAGCTGAAGTAATCCAACTTCTTCCTTGAGTATAATTAGTATCCATTCTTGAACAAAATATTATTTTCTCAGAGAAAAATCCTCTTTATTATATATAATTCGAAATAATACATTTTAAATAATCTTCGCTCTCAATATAATCTTAAATCGAATAAATCCAATAAAGTTATAAAATAATAAATAGAAATGATTTCCTTTTTTTATTTTGTTTTAAAAAATAATTCAAATAAATCTTTATAAAAAAAAAGAATAACTTACTTTCCTTTACGCCGATTTCGATTTATGAAATCTTCTAAATCTTCTAAAAGGAGTTCCTCACTGTAATCTGGCCAATATTCATTTCTAAACTTAAATTCTGCGTAGGAAGCATCCCACAACAAAAATCCTGAGATTCGTGCCCCATCGTCCATTCCGGTTCTAATTAAATAATCTAATTCAGGAAAATGTTTATGACCTTGATATAAATATTTCTTAATAAGGTTTCGATTAATTTCTTCAGGTTTTTTGCCATCCCTAATTATATTTTTTACAGCGTCCGCTATTTCCGCTTGACCATCATAATTGATTAATACATTCACGAACGCCTTATCATGGTCTTTTGTATACTCCAGTAATTCATTAATAGTATCTATTACATGTTGAGGGAGTAGATCTATTCTTCCACTTACCGTAAATCTAATTTTCTCCTCTGTAACAATTGGTTCATTCTTAATTGTTTCGGAGGCAAGTTTAATAATTTCATATATATACTTAAGCTCATCAGGTGTCCGTTTTTGAGCATTTTCAAGAGACAATGCGTAGAGACTTAAATATTTTATTCCCGTTTCGAATAAACTTAGCAGTGTTTTCCTTACAGCTCGATAACCTGCCAAATGGCCCTCATTTCTTGTGACTTCATTTTTCCGGGCCCACCGTCGATTCCCATCAGGAATTATCCCAATGTGCAGCGGTAATTTATCTTTTGGAAGATTATGTAACACTGCTTTTGGATCTCTCTCTTGAAAAGAGATTTCACTTTTTCCTAGTTTTTCCGATTTTTCGATTTTTTTAACACCTAAAAAATTAAATTAAGGACCCTAAAAAAATTTTTCTTTAAAATTTTAATGTTTGAACTCTTTCTCTTCAAATCTAACTCTATTTACGAGTCTTCCACATAGTAATAATATGTTATTATAAAATATTGTGTGTTCAAATTATTTATATTTATTGGAATCAGAAAAAGTGTCCAAATCATTGAAAAACTAGCTTTTTGAGAAAAAAAAAAATAGAAAAAATTTATATTTAAAACATCCTTCCATTACGGATTTCCATCCAGTAGAGATTTAACCAAATAGTCTACTAAGTGTTTCTGCAACCATTGAAGGTTTTTTGTTGCCCTCTACCCATAATTCAACGCTCTGCTCTATTTGAAACCCGGGCATTGGTTTATCTATTTTTGTCACAGACTTAACAGTCGCTTTTGCATGAATTCTTTTACCCACAGGCACAGGAGCCGGGAATCTTACCTTATTTAAGCCATAATTAACACCCATTTTTACTCCTTTGATATTGAAACACGCAAATTCTGGGGCAGCAAGTATAGCTACTGAGTAATATCCATGAGCAATTGGTCCTCCAAAAGGACCTTTTTTAGCTTTTTCTATATCTACATGTATCCATTGGTGATCGCCCGTTGCATCAGCAAACAAGTTAATCTTCTCTTGTTTGACTTCTACCCAATCGGTCCATTCAGATTCCATCCCAACACTGTTTTCTATGTCGGCAAAATCAATTTCAGTTTTTGGCATAATTTATAAAACTCACTTTCGTATTTTATTTTCATTTTTTTATATTTTGATATAACAATTTAAAATGGTATTCGCTATTCAAAAAATTTTTTAATTTATAAAAATTACAGAGATTTCCACTAATTTCACCCTGTCGGATTTATATCTTAAAATTTTTATGTGTTATTTGTTTTTCCAACTCAAATACATATAATATACAATATAAATTAAAATCGGTTTATAAAAGTGAAAAAATACAATCCAGTCTTTCCAGAATCAGCAAATAACGAATATAATGGATATAAAGTAGCTAAATATGTCTTCTTGGGCATTTCATCATATAACTTCACGATATGATTTTCTTTTTCTTCCTTTTCTTTAATATTTTTTCTATAATTTGAGAAAACCGTTTCATTAACAATAAGGACACAAGCGAAAAAGACCGTGTAGATTGGGTTACCTTCAGCAAATAATATATTTAAATAGTATGAAATTATTAGTATAAAAATATATATAATTGCTCGTAAAATATCAAATCGAATTGCTTTTTTCATATTTTTATTGTATTTTCTTTAATATATTATTTTTACATATTTTCTGGTTATTATAATATAGATAGAGAATTATAAATCTATAGAGAGTTCACCTATTTATGGCAAACAATCCAAATGAAATTAACAATATATTATGGAATAATTGAGAGAAATAACTTTTTAATAAAAGGATATATAGACACTGAATTTGAAGCTACTAATTAGTTTTGTGAACTTTTAGAGCTTACCATTAGAGATCGTGTCAGACTCACTCTTTTTTTACGAACTAAATCGGGGAGAGATTCCAATTATTAAAGAGAATAGAGAAAAAAATATATTTCTGTTACTTTTATTATAGATTAAGACAAAAAATAATATCATAATTTTAAAAAAAAATTGTGAATTGAATTGATAACCTTTAAAAAAGGGAAATATATCGCTTATTATCTTGGTAATTCTAGCATAAATTGCCATATAGATGCTGTACATTCTAAAAATCCAAATGGAGAGATTAATACAAAAAACCTAGTTACAGAGATAATTAAAAATACTGATTGCAGTGGCATCTATGCATTAATTTCAAGAAAAAATATGGATTTAAATAGACAATTAAATGAAACTAATGAACCCGCAATTTTAGAATTTCGAGAAGCTATTTTTTCTATTTTAAAACATCTTAAAATTCTTGATAACAGTAAGAAATTAATAAAACCGTATTTGCATTTAGCATTACATGGAATGAAAAATTATAGACATAAAGAAATTGAAATTGGTACGAGATATAACCAAACATGTAGCAATGAAATATTTGAATGGTTTCGTAAAAAATTAGAAGAAAATTGTAAAGAAGTGTTTAATAAAGATCTTATGATTGTCTATAATAAAAAATTTATTGGTGATGCATCTAAGGGAGTTCATCGGAAGAAATACGGTAGTTTGTTTAACACAATTCAAATTGAGTTTAATAAAAGATTACGTACGCACTATTTTAGCAATATTGTGGAAGTTCTAACTAAAATCATCAAAAATTTTTATCAAGAGCAAAATTAAAAACTAGTTCCCCAAATTTCAAAGGAAGTATTAGAGCGAAAAGTGGCTGTAGTTCCAGCTACGTCTTAAAAATAATAAATTTTTTTTTTTTAATTATTTTCGTGAAGTTATTTATATAAAGATTATTTTTTTATAAGTAGTAGGTGTGATATGGTAAAATCTTATGAAAAAAGTAATAAGCCTGTGAAAATAAATCTCGAGGAAAGTTTTGCTGAATCATTAGAATACATGTATAATGGACGGCATGACGAGGCAGTAGAGATTTTCAAGAAGACATTAGCGTTAAATCCATTAAACCTTAACACATGGCATAAAATATCCAATATATATATTATGAAGAAGGAATATGATGAGGCTATAAACGCGATAATTGAAGCCTTACTCATCGATCCTGAAGATGAAACTTTATGGTATTATCTCGGTTTAGCCTATTCACTTAAAAAAGAAAGAAGAAAAGCTGACCACGCTCATTGGCGCGTAAAGTTTCCATTTGAGTTTCATTCTCACATGGACCGGCTGCTTTTGTCAGCTAAACTCGAACTTTCATATGCTTATTTTCAAAAGAATCAATGTAATATAGCCATAGACATTTGTGAGAAAATAATAGCCCAATATCCGGGTTATGTGCGTGCTATTTTGTTTCTTAGCTATATCTATATTAATAAAGAGGAGTATACTAAGGCAACTTCCATGTGTAATTTAACTTTGGATGTAGATCCGGAAAATACTTCGGCTTTGAATAATCTAGGATGTATTTTTAATAACAAAACCGAATATAATAAAGCAATTGAAGTTTTATATAGAGCCTTAAATAAGACCCCAAAATCTTCCCATTCTTTAAATCATATAGGGCTCGCCTATTATAAAATTGGCGAGATTGATAAAGGTATTAACTATATTAAACAGTCCATAAAAGTTGATTCTAAATATCAGCCAGCTCATGACAATTTGGCTATGATATACCAAGAGGTAGGTCGTGAACTCGAAGAAGAGTATAGAGAGAGTGTTGTCCCCGAAGGTATAGCAAAGAAAGAATCAAATCTTAAGAGTTTTTACAAATTAGCTAAATTTCTCTACTACACGAAAAATTTTGAAGAATGTGCTACCGCTTGCCGTAAGTGTTTAGAGTATCGCCCAAGTAGTAAAAAAGCTTTAAAATTGTTGAGCAAGGCTAACAAGAAACAAGACATCAAATTATGGAAGCCAAATACGTCTCATTAAAAATATAATATGACTAGAACTACTATCTAATAAACTTATATTTTTCCTTTTGTGTCCTGTAATTAGGATCTTCAGTAACTTTGTTATTCTCTAAAATTAAAGATTTTAAGCATTTCAAATTTTCAATACCCTTAACTTCAGAAATGTTGTTATGAGAAAGGTTAAGATATTGAAGATTTGTAAGATTTTCAAGGCCCTTGATTTCAGAGATATTGTTGTTGGATAAATCTAAAGCTTCCAGATTTGTAAGATTTTCAAGTCCAGATATTTTAGTAATATTATTGTCCCTTATATAAAGCATCTTTAAATTTGTAAGCGTATCAAGCCCCTCAATTATTTTGATTTGATTTCGGCAAAGATATAATTCCTCCAGATTTTCAATATTCTCGAGACCTTTTATTTTGGTAATTTGATTGCCATCGTAATCACTATGAAGTGTGACAAACGTAAGGAAACGCAATTTCTTTAATTTGGTCAGGTCGGTTATTTTTGAGGGATCAGTAATATTATTTGCTCCTAAATAGAGTTCCTCCAGATTTGTAAAATACTCCAGCCCCTTAATGTGGGATATTTCACAAGTGTTAAGATATAACCGCTCTACGCCCGAGAGTTTTTCAAGCCCCTTAATTTCGGAGATGTCCTCAATATGCGTGCCACTAAAGATTAAAGTTCCCACAAGAATTTCAAACTCTTGCCCCTCATATGTTATGAAATCGAATTGTGTCATTTCCAATTATAAAAATAGCGACAATCATATATAAATTTGAGTAGTGTATGAGTTTAATATAACTATATCTATTTTTTTTTCACAAAACTCGTTAATATTTTCTAACGAAATCATGACTTTACCACCTTTCCGAATATTAACCATTGATATTGGTATTTGTATCCAAATCTTTTAATAGTAAAAATTCTAACTTTGACAAATAACATAACAGTTAATTTAATAAATAAACATTTGATCAAATAATAATAATAACAAAACAAGTTGAACAACGATAATTAACGACGAATATTTATTTTCTAACGTTGGCATTGATTCGATTGGATTTCATGCTCCACGGTATTTTGTAGATATTGAAGACCTTGCGGCAAGACGAAATGTAGATCCGGCGAAATTTAAAAAAGGCTTGATGCTTAAAGAGATGCGTTTAGCTGAAAAGGATGAAGATATAATATCTTTAGGCTTAAAAGCAGGATATAATGCTCTGTCCAGAGGAAATGTATCTCCTAATGATATCGATGCTGTATTTTGCGGTACCGAGACGATTACTTATGCGGTAAAATCAGTGTCTAATATTTTTGCGCAGATGCTTGGCATCTCAGATAATTGTATGACTCAGGATATATATAATGCTTGCGCTGGTGGGACATTAGCTATTCTTAATGCCATAGGATTACTTGAGAATGACATCATAAAAAAAGCTCTGGTTATAAGTGCTGATATATCTTCTTATCAAATAGGATCTCCTAGCGAGGCAACCCAAGGCTCAGGGGCAGTAGCTATGGTTTTATCAAAAAATCCAAGAATTGCCACTTTTGGTAGAAGATTTGGAAAAATTTCGGGAAACGTAAATGACTTTTTTAGAACTGCGGAAGAGAAAGATGCGAAGGTTTTTGGACATTATTCTGTTGATTCCTTTCTAAGTTTTCAGTTAGGCGCTTATGATGACCTGATTAGGCAGATTGGAGACTTTTCTGCAGATTTCTATACATTTCATGCGCCATTTTCTAAACTACCACTAAAAGCTATGCAACACATAATCCTAAAACGTTGGGCAAAACACATTAATAACTCCCTAAGTTTAAAAAGACACAAGGGGCGTACTCTTAAAAATTCAATTTTAAAAAGAATTGATCACATATTACACGATGTAACCATATTGCCTGAATATATATATTTAAAGTTAAAAGAGAAAGGATTCGCTTCTGACAAATTAGAGGATTGGGCTTATTGGATTAATACAAATCTAAAGGATAAAGTCTTTCCTCAATTAAGAGTCCCAATGCATTTTGGAAATATGTATAATGCTGCAGTTTGGGCACAAATTGTTTATATTCTAGAAAATTATGCGAGGACCAATGATACGATCTATTTTGGTTCTTACGGATCTGGGGCAACTTGTATTTCAGGATTATTAAAAATTAAGCCTCATTTTAAACGTATAATGAGCAAAGGACCAAAAATCGACGACTTTATAAAATTTAAGGAACGAAAAACCATTGATGAGTATGAAGAAATTAAAACTGGTTGTATTCCATTAAATCCACGGTTAGGTAAAATCGCTGAACATGAGTTAAACGATCATAGAGGATTTATGTTACATTTTTGTGATGAGGGATGCATAATACCCAATATCAAAGGTGTAAACTATTGTCCTAAAGGGCACTCTGGCTTTCACGAAAGATTCTTTCCTCTATTTGCGGTGTTAGACTCTAATCCCATCAATTTGACTGAACCTAGTAATGGCTACTTGGCAAAAGGCTATGTGAGGGTAGTAGGTGACGCTAAGAGAGGTAGTTCACTCGAATACGAGATCCGAAGAGTAGATTGCTCCGAAGAGGGAGAAGATCCTGCTACAGCTGGTTTATTAAATTGGGCTCCAATTTATATAGCTGTTCAAAATATATATTAATTCAAAAATAAAATCAATAGATTTTATTAAATCTTATTTCTTAATTTAATGTTTAGATCAACCATTATTTTTTTTAAGAAAGTGATTTTTATTTACTTAAAAAAAGTTAATATGCTGTAATATAATGAAAGAAATAAATTCTAAAATATCGGGATTTTATAAGTTATCAGTTGAAGAACGGCAAAAGACGCTCATTCAATTATTCGATCTTACTAAAGAAGAAACGGAATTATTACAGAATTTCGGTTATTTTACTAGTTCTCAACAAGATAAAATGATTGAAAATGTTATAGGTAGTTATCAGCTACCTATGGGTTTAGCGTGTAATTTTAAAATTAATAATAAAGATTATTTAATTCCTATGGTTATAGAAGAGCCCTCTGTTGTAGCAGCTGCGTCTAACTCGGCAAGATTTGCAAGAAAACATGGGGGATTCCATTCAGAAGAAGTTAAGCCGATTATGATTTCCCAAATACAGATTACTCAAGTAGAGGATATTGAGAAAGCAAAACAAATATTATTGGAACATAAAGAAGAAATTATTAAAATTGCTAATGAACAAGATCCATTCCTAAACGAGCTTGGGGGAGGTGCATTTGATTTTGAAATTAGAGAATTGTCTACTAGGCGAGGAGATATGATAATTCTTCATTTATTAGTAAACGTATTAGATGCCATGGGTGCCAATGTGGTAAATACAATGGCCGAGGCAATTAGTCCTTACATTGAGGAGCTCTGTCAAGCTAGAATTTATCTCCGAATATTATCAAACTTAGCCACCCACCGAATTGCGAAGAGTAGAGCTGTGTTTGACAAAGATCTATTAGGTGGAGAAGGAGTAGTTGAAGGAATAATGTTAGCATATGAATTTGCCTATGCTGATCCCTATAGAGCAACCACGCACAATAAAGGTATAATGAACGGTATTTCTGCTTTAACATTAGCAACAGGAAACGATACACGCGCAATTGAATCGGGAGCTCATGCATATGCTTCGTTAAGTGGAAAATATTCTCCTTTAACGAATTTTGAAATTGATTCTAATGGAAATTTAGTAGGTGAAATAGAAATACCCCTTGCTCTTGGTATTATTGGAGGAATGACAAAAATCCATCCTATGGCAAGATTAGCCTTAAAGATATTAAATGTAAAAAGTGCCAATGAACTTTCTCAGGTAGCCGCCGCTCTTGGGTTAGCTCAAAATGTTGCAGCTTTAAGGGCATTAGCTACTGAAGGAATTCAAAAAGGACATATGACATTGCACTCGAGAAATATTGCAAAACTTGCAGGAGTCCCTGATGATTTAATTGAAGAAGTAGCTAAAAAACTGGTAGAGGATAAAAAAATCAGAGTAGATTATGCTAAAGAAGTATTAAAAAGTATTAAAAAATAGATTAAAAACCATTAATTTAACAAAATTTTTTATTATAGTTCTTTTAAAAATTATAAATGATGTAAGTAATTGTATAATTAGAAATAAGTTCTTGAGATGATTGTACTTTATGGGATTTAGGGATTATTTGAATAAAATTGATGGAGAGGGTCAGCTTCGAAAGGTAGACATTGAAGTATCCAAACGTTTAGAGATCGCTGGGATATTGAAAGAGATGGAACCAACACCAGTATTGTTTAATAGCATTAAAGAATCTGATTTTCGAGTTGTAGGGAATGTGTTCTGTACTAAAAATGTAATTGCTTCGTATTTCGGTGTTAACCCTGCCGATCTCATTCCAATGCTTTCAAAAGCAATTAACGAACGTTCTGCACCTGAGATTATTTCGACTGCTCCTTGTCAAGAAGTGATTGAATCGACAGTTGATCTGGATAAAATTCCAATATTACACCATTGTGAAGCTGATGGTGGAAATTATATTAGTTCTGCTGTTGTGGTAACAAGAGATCCAGATTACGGTCAAAATTTGGATTTTCACCGAGCTATGCAATATTCCAAAGATAAATTTGCTGCTCGTATTGTGAAAGGTCGTCATTTTGCTAAATTTTTAGAAAAAAACGGTGAGCTAGACGTGGCTTTTTGTATAGGAAATACGCCAAATATTTTAATTGCAGGAGCTACTTCTGTAGATATTGGTGTTGATGAATTGCATATTGCTAACGCATTAGAACCAATTAAATTAGTTAAAGCAAATTCAGTTGATCTACTGATACCAGCGGAAGCAGAATTTATTCTAGAAGGTCGAGTTTATATGGATGAAAGACACTCTGAAGGACCTTTTGTTGATTTAACAGAAACATATGATACAATTAGGGAAGAACCAATTTTTGAAGTTAAAAAGATTACTCATAGAAAAGAACCAATTTGGCAAGCTTTATTACCTGGAGCTCTCGAACATAAGATTTTAATGGGTATGCCACGAGAACCGACAATTTTCACAAAAATAAATAAAGCTGGTGTTAAATGTTTAGATGTGAATATTAATCCGGGAGGAACTTCCTGGTTGCATGCTATTGTACAGATTGATAAAAAAACAGAAGAAGATGGCAAAATTGCCATAAGGGAAGCTTTTGTGGGTCATACAAGTTGCAAACATGTCTTTGTTGTTGATAAGGATATTGATATTTATAACCCTCTTTCAGTAGAATGGGCTATGGCAACTCGATTTCAAGGGGATGTGGATATGATTGTTAAAGATAAAGAACCTGGGAGCAGTTTAGATCCTAGTGCTGAACCGGGAACAAAAATGACCACTAAAATAGGTTTTGATTTGACAAAGCCACTTGTGGTTAAAGGAAAGAGTTTTGATATAGCAGAATTTCCAAAAGTAGATCTAAATAAATATTTTTAATACACGGAGTGGATGAAAGTGAAATTAACACAAGAAGAGCAAGATATGTTGGATGGGAAACATGGGAATGCTGCCCAAAAATCCATGGAAATTTTAACTACTTTAGGTGAAATTTTTGATGCCGAATGTATGATTGATGTATATGGTGTTCAAATAGCAGGTGTTTCTTATGCCAACCTTGGTGAAGCTGGTTTGGAATGGTTAAGTGATATGGCAAAAGATGGAAAGGTTAGAGTTTTAACTACTCTAAATCCGGCTGGAATGGATCGTGAAAATTGGCAAGCGTTGGGAATTGATGAAGAATTTGCGAAAAATCAAAATCGAGCTATAGATGCTTTTGCTAGAATGGGAATTATTACCACTTGCTCTTGCACTCCTTATTTAATTGGTAATACACCACATTTTGGACAACATATAGCATGGGCAGAAAGCAGTGCAGTTTGTTATTCTAACTCGGTTATAGGAGCTCGAACTAACAGGGAAGGGGGCCCTAGTGCATTAGCCGCTGCTTTGACCGGAAGGACACCTAAATATGGATATCACCTAGATGAGAATCGTCACGGTCAAGTTTTAATCAATGTACATGCACCAGTTAAGGGTACTGATGAGTTTGGTGTGTTGGGAAAAATAATTGGCGATAAACTAGTAGATTTAGAAAAAAAGATACCTTACATCACGGGCATTCAATTAGCTACTGTGGAAGAATTAAAGTCATTTTGTGCTTCTGTTGCTACATATGGTGGGACAGCATTATTCCACATGGAAGGAATTACTCCAGAATATAATAATTACCCGAAACCGAGTGATATTGTTTTTGATATTTATCAAGATGATTTGGAAAAAACACGTGCTGAGCTTATTGACAGCGAGAGTGAAATAGATTTTATAAGTATTGGCTGTCCACATGCTTCAATTCATGAGATTGCAAAAATAGCTCATTTACTTGAGGGGAAAAAAGTAAAAAAAGAGTTTTGGATTACTACAGCTCGTCCAACAAAAAGAATTGCCGATGAAGTTGGATACTCAAAATTAATAGAAGATGCAGGAGCTAAATTTGCCGCTGATACTTGCTGCGTAGTAGCTCCTATTAAAGGAAGATTTAAGGGAATCATGGTAGATTCTGCTAAAGCTTGTTATTATGGTCGAGCAAAGAACAAGTTTAAAGTGAAAATTGGATCCATTGAGGATTGTATTGAGGAGGCAACAAAATGAAATTAGAAGGGAGAAAAATATTTAAAGGAACCGCTGAAGCAGAAGCGATAGTAACTAAAGATGGAATTTCGTTCTATGGAGGTGTCGATCCCGATACTGGAAAAATTGTTGAAGTTGGACATGAACTTGAAGGTCAATCAATCA
>Ga0114923_10002269_pt1 | contig 13086 bp, 13 predicted proteins | sample SumtaG_FD_89578 | JGI IMG/M metagenome (GOLD analysis project Ga0114923, IMG submission 89578) | Deep subsurface microbial communities from Indian Ocean to uncover new lineages of life (NeLLi) - Sumatra_00157 metaG | ecosystem: Environmental > Aquatic > Marine > Oceanic > Sediment | place: near... | reverse complement strand
TACCGGCCGGATGAATACCTTGTTCAACAGTGGGGTTTTGAACTGCGGATGAAAATCCCTATGGTGAAGATCATCGATTTCAAACATAAAAAAGAGTTAAGGGAATTATTGGAAACCTCTGATAATCCCATGGCAATGATCGTGAAGGCACAATTGAAGAGTTATGAATTGAAAAAAGCCGGTAATGAGCAGAAATCTTCGGTCAAATGGGAACTTATCCGGCAGTGTTACGAAAAAGGTTACTCAAAGGAAGATATCCGTGTGATTCTAAAATTCATCGATTGGCTCATCCGATTGCCGGAAGGTCTCAATAAACAATTATCTGAAAAAATAGAAAAATTAGAGGAGGACTATAAAATGCCGTATATAACCAGTTGGGAAAGAATAGCAAAAAAAGAAGGGAAAAAAGAAGGGAAACTTGAAACAGCCAGAGAACTGTTGAGATATGGTATCGATATGGAAATCATTGTCAAATCCACCGGACTGCCCGGGAAAGAAATCGAAAAGCTGGCAAAAGCGGTGGTTTCTTAAAGAATCGAAATAAAGCGGTTTTTTGATTTTTCGCCTGTCCCTTTTTTCTGCCCTTTTTTCTTCGTGTATTCACGGGCCATTTTCAAAACAGTCCCTCATGATGCGAGCCTCACCCGAAGACAATGAAAAGTATCGGGGCTGAAGGCTTCCTTTCTATCTAAATACGAATTCCTTTAGATGCATATTATAATTAGTACTAATATACATTTTAATATGAATCTTATCACTAGAAGAAGCCTTCCGGATGGCCCGAAGGGCCTTCTTAGGGTGGCCACGCCGTGGCCTTTCTACTTTGAAATAAACCGCTTGAAATTAAGAAGGGAAAGCGAAATAATCACCGCAGCAATAACGATCAACGCCAATAGATCCTTATAAAAATACTCGATTCCATTACCCTTTAAAAAAACTTCACGGATGATTTTAATCAAATAAGCCAGCGGATTTATTTTTACCAGCGGTTGAAAAACCGTCGGTACATTTTGAGTAGGCGTAAAAAGACCGGACAAAAGGATAAACGTAATCATAGAAAACCACGCAAAAAACAACGCCTGCTGCTGCGTCGCGGCTATAGTCGAAATCATCAATGCATAAGAAAGAATCGCCGCTAAAAAAACAACAGCCGATATCAACAAATAAAAAAGATTGCCCCGGATGGGAATCCCAAACCAAAGAACCACCACCGCTATACCGACAAACATGTGAATCATACCGATAATTGCCATAGGCAAAGCTTTGCCAATGTAAATCTCAACCGGCGTCAACCGCGATATCAAAAGGGTGTCCATGGTCTGCTGTTCCTTCTCCCGCACAATGGAGATAGAGGTAAAAAAAAGCGTTAAAATGGTCAACAAAAGCGCCACGATCCCCGGCCCCATGTAATTGATGCTCTTTAACCGGGGATTAAAACGAATCAAGGTTTTGTTCTCCACCGGCAGCCGGAACCCCAACCTGTTGATGTCGGACAGGATATATTTCTTGATGATTCCATTAAAATATCCGGCCGCAATAGAAGACGTGTTGGAATCGATACCATCCATCAATATTTGGATTTCCGGATAATTTAATTGTATAGGAATTTTCATTGTTTCCATGGGAACAGATGGTTGAAGCGTATTCCAGCAGAGCCTCCGCATATAGGTCCCCCGCGCCGCGGGGTACTTCAACGGACTTTCCCGTTGGGTCTTTTTATCAACGTTGCTCAAAGAGTCCCTGAACAAGACGACCGCTTTTACTTTCCCTTTCTTAAGGGTCTCTACCACATCTTTGTTTTGATAAGAGATATGCTTTACCTCGAAAAGAGGAGTCTGCTGAATACGGTTGATGATTTTAACGGAGTGCTTGTTTTTGGACAGGTTGATGATCTCCACCGGTACATGCTCGACATCGGTTTTTACCACGTATCCCAGGATGATAATTTGTATAAGCGGGGCAATAAAAAGCAGCGGCAATAGTTCTTTCTGACGAAAAATTTCAATGAGTTCTTTTTTTAACAAGTAGAAGATTCTCATTTTCCTCGTTTCCTGTTCTTGTTGAATTTTATACTGGCGATAAAAAGCAAGACAAAACTGAAAATAGCCAGCGCAATGCCCTCGATGAGAAAATGCTTTAATTCCGCTCCCTTTACCGCTACCCCACGGATGATCTTTAAAAAATAAGTGGCTGGAACCAGGTGCGACAGCCATTGGAGTACAGGTGCCAATGAATCCAAAGGAAATATAAAACCCGACAACATGATAGAAGGAAGCAGTGTGCTGAGCAGCGCAGCAAACATGGCGGTTTTTTGACTGGGAGCTATAGTGGAAATCAATATCCCCATAGACAGGCCGCTGATAATGTATAAAAGAGAAAAAATCAACAGTACCAAAAGATTGCCACGAAAAGGCACCCCAAACCAAAAACGGGCAAAAAGAAGAATTAAAGCACCTACAGCCAACGCAACCGATATGTAAGGAACGGTTTTCCCGATAATGATTTCCCAGGACTTCAACGGCGAAATAAAAATCAAATCTATGGAACCGAACTCTTTCTCACGGGTGATACTGATAGATGTTAATATGGCTGAAATCATTACCAACAAAATAGCTATCAGTCCCGGGATAAAGAAAAAAGAGCTCTTGACTTCCGGGTTAAATAAGATTTTGGTCTTTACTTTTAAGATCTGATCGAGATTTTGAAAATCCGAGATAAAATCCAACAGTACCAACTCATTGTACTGGTAAATAAGGTTGGCTACATTGGAATCACTGCCATCGATGATAATGCCCACTTCGGTCCTGTCCCGGTTTTTGATCTTTTTTGAAAACTCTGCGGGGATAATGATTACTTCTTTCAACCGACCGGATTTTAACAACTTCTCCGCAGCACTTAAAGGGTCCGGGTACTTTTCCCGCAGGTTTTCAATGACAAAATAACGGTTGTTGGAGAATTTTTTTATTAATCGATGGGATATCTCCCCACCGGAAAAATCGATAATCCCGGTTTCGATCTTCTCCAGGTCATAGTTGATGGAATAACCAAAGATGAACATCATTACCAAAGGCATTAAAAATATAATAGTTAAACTGGTGGGGTCCCTTAATATATGTGCAAACTCTTTGACTATAACCGCTTTAATTCGTCTCATACTGACTCAATATGATCCCAATGGGAACAAATGGTTGGAGCAAAATACAACAGTGCCTCCGCATATAGGTCCTCCATGCCATGGAGCCTCCGGCGGCCAGGGGGGCGCTTTTCGAGAATACTGCCCCCCTGGACCCCCCGCAAAAGCTTTTTATTCTTCATTTTCAATAGCATCTTTGAATAAATCTTCGATTGAAGTTTTATTGTGTTGTTTTAATAATTGATCCGGTTCACCTTCTACCAGGAGATTCCCCCGGTGAAGGATCAACACCCGGTCCGCATATTCGACTTCGTCCAGGTTGTGAGTACTGACCAGTATGGTTTTACCCTGTGTTTTTAAGCGGTATATTTCAAACCAGAAATCCCGCCGCACCTCCGGGTCCACACCGGACGTCGGCTCATCCAAAAAAATAATTTCAGGGTCTGGCATCAAGCAAACAAACAAAGAAATTTTTTGCCGAATCCCCGGGGGGATATCTGCAGTGTTTTGTTCTAAAACAGGTAAATCAATACCGGTTTTTATCTCCTCCTGCTTTTCCTTGATCCTTGCCCTGGATAATCCTGAAATACCCCCGAAAAATTCAATGTTCTCCAACGAATTGAGCAGCGGATAGAGAGAGAATTTTTGGGACATATATCCCATTATCTTTTTAACCTCTTTCCCCTGTTTTACCGCATCCATCCCCTTGATTTGAATTTGACCGGCGGTTATTTTTAATAGGCCGTTGATCATTTTAATGGTGGTGGTCTTCCCCGCCCCGTTAGGCCCCAGGAAGCCCAGGATTTCACCCTTTTTAATAGTGAAATTGACAGCATTAACCGCGGTGAAGGAGCCGAATTTTTTAGTCAAGTTGGTTACTTCGATAACATTTTCTACCATTTTAACCTACACCCTCTTCTTGCCGTTCATAATAAATGTAGATATCTTCTAATTTGGGTTCTTCTTCTTCAACGCTGATATGGGGAATCAAATCGATGTGACTGCGTTCCCCGGTTTGCAGGTATTTAATATATTTCCCGCGAATATAAACATTATCCTTTAATTGCCGGTTTTTTTTCAGGTTGTTTATGATCTCGAAAATGTTACCGTCAGGTAAAAGTCTAAAGAGTCTTGCCGGGAAGTTTTTCTTTAAATCTTGAATGTGATTTTTTTTTATCACCTTCCCGTCTTTAAAAAAAACAATAGTATCGCCTTGTTCGGCTTCATCCAGGTAAGGGGTAGACATGATGATGGTTTTACCTTCTGTTTTTAAACCTTCGATGATATTAAAGAACTCGATCCGGGACAGGGGGTCGACACCGGTGGTGGGTTCGTCCAGGATAATGAATTGAGGAGCAGACAGCAAAATAGTGGAAAGGGCCAGTTTTTGTTTCATGCCGCCGGAAAGAGCACCGGCTCTTCGGCCTTTAAACGGAAGCATACCGGTTTTTTCCAGTAATTCTTGTTTGCGCTCTTCTCTCTTTTTAAAAGGCACCTGGTGAATATCGGAGAAAAAATTCAAATTCTCTTCTACGCTGAGGTCCGGGTACAATGAAAAGCGTTCCGGCATATACCCGGTAACGGCAGTCATTTTGCTGTAATCACTGCGGATATTTTCTCCCTTCAAAAAAATATCGCCGCTGTCCTTTTTAACCAGCCCCACTATCATCTTAAAAAGAGTCGATTTCCCTGCCCCATCGGCCCCGGCAACAATGGTAATTTTCGCAGCCGGTATCTCAAACGAAACATCTTTCACAGCTTCTATCTCACCAAAAGCCTTAGATATATTCTCCAGTTTAATCATTTTATTAAAAAGTTTTTGGAGGTGTCGGAACCTTTTTTCAAAAAGGTTCTGACCCGCCGGAGGCAAAAACCACCGTAACCGGCATGCCGATTTTTAAGATACCGGCATCATCTTTAACCCTGATTTTCACTTGATAGAGCAGTGATTTTCGTTCTTTTTCCGAGATAATATACTTGGGTGAGAACTCTGCTTTTTTCCCGAAATAAGAAATCACACCGACCAGTTCATTCTTTTCCCCTTCTATGCCGTCCACACGGATTTTGGCTTCCTGGTTTAATTTTAAATTGGCTATCTCTTTTTCTTCGATAAAAATTTCAATGTAGAGGCTGGAGGTATCCAGGATATCGGCAATAGCAGTGCCCGGCATTATTGTTTCCCCTGCGGACACGAATTTCTCCACCACTACCCCATCTACCGGAGATTTGATCATGTGATCCTCTATAAGTAAATGGAGGTATTCTTTTTTATTTTCGATTTTTTCTTTTTGGATATTCAATGTCTCCAGGGTTTTTTCCAGTTCAAAGCGGGAGGTTTCTGCTTCCATTAATTTCAATTCCATATTTTCCAGTTTTTCACCGGGGATGGAATTTTTCTTTTTTAGCCGGCGGAACCGCTGCACTTGTTTCCGCAGGTAGCGGATGTTAGAGTTCTGGAATCGTAACTTTTTAGAGACCTTTTGGGAATTAATATCGATTTCTTTGCGGCTGATTTCCAGTTCTTTCAGTTGATTTTCGATTTTATCGGGGTTTAAGCGGGCGATCAGCTTATCCCGGGTGATTTTTTCCCCTTCTTTCACATCCAGTTCTTGAATAGTTCCGGCAACAACTGATTTTATTGTTATGATTTCGCCGTCAACGATCCCCGGTGCTTTTATTTCGTTGTCCTCTACTTTTGAGCAATTAAAAAAGCTCATAGAAGAAATCAAAAACAATGCAGAGAAAGCCACGAAGACACGAAGACACAAAGGTTTTGTACATCTTAGTGTCTTTGTGCCTTTGTGGCCTTTTAAAATAATTTCATTTTTCACTTTTCTTCTCCGTATCGGCCGATTAATGTATTTATATTTAACTTGATCAATTGAGATTGAAGCATCAACTCATTTTGCCTGGACTCATATCTTTCTTTGGTCAGCAGGGCGGAAAGATAATCGATATTAGCTACCTGGTTTTCTTTATACAATGCTTCTTTCAGCCCGGCATCTTCATCTGCAAATTTTACCAGGTTTTCTACCATCTTCAATTGTTTTTCAATCGAGCTCTTTTTAGAATACAATTTGGCCAAATTTTTTTCTATTTCTAAGATCAGTTCTTCTTTGCGGTTATTCAATTGTTGGACAGTGAAATCCACTATTGTTTTATCTTTTTTTAGTTGGTTCCAATCGAAAATCTTGAGATTCACGGCAATACCGCCCTGGAAATACAATGACCACTGATTGGCGAAAAAATCAATCCCGGGCCTGCCGTAGTGAAGCTCGGCGAAACCCTTTACCTGGGGCAGGTAATTACCGGAGACAATTTTTTTCTTCAATAAATGCATACGGATATTTTGGTCGATGGTTTCTAATGCCGGATGACGGGTTTTAAAAAATGATAAAGAATCGTCTAAAGTCCCGATAGTTTCCCGATAATCTTTTTCAATCTCATCGATGGTGAAGCCGCACAGTTTTTTAAAATTTATTTTTTCTTCCGTCGTCAACTGATTTAACTCTTCCAGCGTCATCTTTGCTTCGGATATTTTTATTCCTGTTTCCAGCACATCTGATTTTTTCACCAGCTCTTCTTTATAATAATCGCTGAGCCTCTTTAAGTGAAGTTTAAGGTTTTTGATCAGCAGTGACAGGGATTTTTTTTTGTTTTCCAGTAATTGAAAGGTGAAATAGGAAAATTTTATCAATCCTGCCACTTCGATTTCCCGGAGCAGTGTTTTGTTTTTCGTGACGGTCTCTTTTTGCATTTCCAATTTGATGGCATTGGCAAGGATATTCCCGGTAAAGATCGGCTGCACCAGTGCTAGTTTGAGATCGTAGTTGTGTTTTGCGCCTGCGGTGATAGTTGTGCCCGGTATCACCGCAATTTCCATTTGTTGGGATTTAAATAGATATGAACCGCCGAAGTCCAGGTTAAATAATCGTTTCATTTGGACTTTTTGCCGGTTCAAGCGAGTGATTTTGGAATCCAGTAACCGGTTCTTGTATTGGGAGTCTTTTTTGATACCGGTTTCAACGGCTTTTTTTAGGGGAATTTTTCCGGCCGGCATCAGGGCCGAAAAAATAAAAAAAGCCACTGAAATCAAAACCATTTTCCTTTTCATGTTAGCGTACCTCATTTTAGCCCGCGGCGCGGGCACCCTATATGCGGAGGCTCTGTTGCAATATGCTCTAACCATTTTGTTCACATTCAAAAAGTGAAAATTCCTATACGGTCAAATTATAGCTTTTTTTTATGCTTTTGCCAACAGGGAATTTTTTTTTATGCGGAGGCTCTGTTGTAACACGCTTTAACCATTTGTTCATATTTAAAATGAAAATTCCTATGCGATTTTTTTGAAAATAAGCTTGACAATTGCTGCTAGATTTGATAAAAATATGTTTTAGGAGGTCGAATGAGTGTTGATGTAGGAGGAAGTGCATCTACAAAGTCCGAACCGAATGTCGTCCCCCTGTGTGACATTCTGCTTGTACTGTTGATTATCTTCATGGTTATTATGCCTGTGAGCCAAAAAGGGATTGATATCCAACTGCCGGAAACCCAATCGCCGACAGAAGGACAGACTCAGTCAAAATCAGGAATCGTATTAACCCTGGAACGGGATCTCACCCTTAAGTTAAACCAAGAACCGATTGGCCTGGATATGCTGGAAGATAAACTAAGATCTACTTACCAGACCCGAAGCGATAAAACTATATTTATCCGGGCAGACAAAACCTTGTTGTATAAGGATGTCTTAAAGATAATCGACATTGCAAAGGGTTCAGGTATTGAAGTTCTCGGAGTTATGACTCAAACCTACGAGACTGAAACCCAATAATTTTTTACCGCCCGTTGCAAAGTCACACAATCGTTTCACATTTTACATGTCACGTGTCACGTGTCACATGTTGCATGTATAAAGGGATTAGTCGTTCACAGGTTCGAACAAGACAGCACATTTTGGAGGTCAAGGTCAAATGAAAAAAGTGAAGAGAAACAGCTTAAGGACATAACCAAGGAGTTTACAGGAGGCATTAAGTTATTTAACGAAAAGGAATGCCGGCAAGCGGCAAAAAAGTTTGCCGCCATCATCGAAAAGTACAAGGATTCGGATTACTATAGTATCCTGGAGATACAGGCCCGTTCAAAAGTATACAGGAATATATGCGAAGCCCGGTTCGACCCGGTAAAAATTGAACTTCATGATGACAAAGACTATTTGTATAACGGCATTTATCATTTGAATACCGGGGCAATCGATGACGCGCTGGAACGGTTTAATTACCTGGAAAAGAAAAAATTTGACGATCCCTTTTTATATTACCTACTATCACTCGTTTATCTCAAAAAAGACAATAAAAAGGCCTGTTTAAATTACTTGAAGACGGCCATCGATAAAGACGAATATTATAAAATCATTGCCTACAATGAACCGGATTTTGATTCTCTCTCTGAGAATGAAGAGTTTTCCATTTTGTTGAATATTTAAGGATAAAGACTGAATGTTGAATGTTGATCGCATCGTTTGAACAAAAGGGAAGAGATATAAACCGGCCGCAGGTTTTAGTCAGGGGGCGGGACAGCTATTTCTGGAAAAGAAAAATATTCAAAAGCCTGGAATCTTATGATCCTGATAATAAAGACAAAGATTTTCATTTTTTGATAATTTTTGATCCCCTTCGGTTTTTAGCAGCAACACCCTCCGGCATCGATGAAATAATCGATTATTTATCTCACCTGGATCCGGCCAGAGAATATATTTATTCTATTGATGGAAACCCTTTTTTTGCCATCTCTCAAGGGGCTTTTCAAAAACTAAAGATAAACCTTAAGGCAGATAAAGACGTCACCTTGAAATTAAAAAACAATGCAAGCGTCAGGATCATTAATCTAACGGAAGATTTTAAAGTCCTGGATCTAGACAAAGAATTAAAAGTGATTGAAAACACTGTGATTGCTTTCCAGGCAGCGACCTTTATGGCCAATGGTGTTATCATGGAAGACCTAGGCCATTTTTTTATTGAAGGGATGATCCCCATCGGCCCGGGAACCCGGATTTCTTCCGGTGTAGTGATAAAAGGAGACAGTAAAATCGGGAAAAATGTGCACATTTACCCCCACTCATATATAGAAAATTCAATAATAGGAGATCATTCTACCCTTTTGCCCGGCAGTGTTGTCACAGATTCTATCCTGGAAGAAAATGTCCGGATTGGACCTTATACCCATTTGAGAAATGGGGCCGTGGTAAAAAAAGGCGCCAAAATGGGTAATTTTGTAGAGATGAAAAAAAGCGTGTTGGGCGAAGGCTCCAAATCGATGCATTTGACCTATATTGGAGATGCAGAGATTGGAGAAAAGGTAAATATCGGCGCCGGTACCATTACCTGCAATTTCGATGGTGTCAAAAAGAACAAAACCGTTATAGAAGACGGTGTGTTTATCGGTTCCGGGGTCGAATTGGTGGCGCCCGTGGTTATCCGAAAAAACAGTTATGTCGGGGCCGGCTCCACAATAACCCACGAGGTACCGGAGGATTCCCTGGCTGTTGCCAGGGGGAAACAGAGGAATATGCCCGGCTGGGTAAAAAGAAAAAAACATAAAGTGTAACGAAACTGTTGACATTTTTGAATATTTGTTTTATCATATACCAAATATGCAGAAGGAGATAACATGATCCGGAAATTGATTAAGCCTGACCTTAATGAAATAAAGAAATTTCAGAAGAAGGAACAAAAAAAGAAGCCGCCGCCAGCCTACAAGACGCATGCGGAAAACTATTACTATATCAAGCAGATGAATAACCGTACACCGATGGTTATTGAGATGATAAACGGAGAGGTCTTCAATGGCCGCATCGAGTGGTATGATGAGAGGTGTATAAAATTCAGAAGAGACGATGGCGAAAATTTTATTGTGTTCAAACACTTTGTAAAATACATGTATAAGGGCCCGGAAGCCGAAGAAGAAAGAACTGAAAAGAAACCGGAGCCGGAATTAACGGTATAAGAAAAAAACAAAGCGAAGGCAAAGACGAAAAAAAAGATAAAAATTATTGCAATTACCTTGGGCGATCCCCAAGGAATTGGCCCGGAAATTATTTACAAGAGCCTAAGAGAGTACGATCCCACCTGTGCAGTTGCTATTTTCGGCACCATCGATTACTACGACGATAAAACCCTGCAAATAATCTCAAAAATTGCAGAGATCCAAAAGAAGGGGATTTACTTTTACAATATGCAGCAAAAAAACATCGATGGCGACCCTTCGTTTGAATATGTAAGAACAGCCATAAACCTGGCCCTGGAAAAAAAAGTCCATGCAATAGTCACGGCACCTATTGCCAAAGAAAAATGGCTGCGTGCCGGTATCACCTATAAGGGCCACACGGAATTACTGGCCAAAACAGCCGGTGCTAAAAACCATTCCATGTTTTTCTGGTCGCAGGATTTGAAAGTCGCTTTGTTTACCGTACACATCCCGTTAAAAGATGTATTCCAGTATTTAAACCGGGATAAAATAGTAAATTTCATCCGCTTTGTGGATACGGAGTTATCCCGGTTATTTTCAAAAAAGTTTACCTTTCTTGTCAGCGGTTTAAATCCCCACGCCGGGGAGAATGGTTTCCTGGGAAGCGAAGAGAAGGATGTGATTTTACCGGCCATCGAAACGTTAAAATCCCAGTCGAAGCCCGGGATAACCATCACCGGGCCGTATCCCCCGGACATTATCTTTTTGAAAGCCAGGGATATCAAAGACAGTGTAGTGATTTCCTGGTACCATGACCAGGGATTGATCGCTTTCAAATTATTAAATATTCATTCCGGTGTGAACCTGACCCTGGGATTGCCTTATGTAAGAACCTCGCCGGATCATGGTACGGCTTATGATATTGCCGGTAAAGGTATTGCCAATCCCTCCAGTATGAAACAGGCGATAAGGTTAGCGGAGGAACTGTTGGGGACCAGTGGGCAGTAGGTCGGTGGGTCGGTGCGTCAGTGGACCGTGGACAGATTTCGGATTTCGTGCTTCGATTTTTTTCCCAGGGTCTTGACAAAACCCCTAGGATGAAATTATAATACCTTTGTTCCACAATTGGTTTTGCTGCCGAAGTGGTGGAATTGGTAGACACGCAAGTTTCAGGTATTTGTGGGAGCAATCCCGTGGGGGTTCGAGTCCCCCCTTCGGCATTCTTACCCTCGGCAAAGGGGGCCTATATGTAACCAAGATCGCGAAAACATGAAAAAAAAAGGACGGGTTGCTGTTTTATTATCCGGCAGGGGGTCTAATTTTGAGGCCATTTACCAATCATCGTTAAAACAAGACACCAACTTTGAAATTGTCGCTGTCATCAGTGACAAAAAAGAAGCAAGGGGCTTAAAACGGGCGGAAGAATTCAACTTAAACGCCTTTCACATTTCACCCAAAGAGTTCAAACCCAGAGACGTTTACGAAAAAAAAATCCTGGAAATCCTGGAAGCCCACCGGGTGGACCTGGTGTGCCTGGCCGGGTATATGAGAATAGTGGGAGACACCTTGCTTTCTGCTTACGGCGGCCGGGTAATAAATATCCATCCCGCCCTGCTGCCGGCCTTTCCCGGGCTTCATGCCCAGCAGCAAGCCCTTGACCACGGTGTAAAAGTCAGCGGCTGTACGGTTCACTTCGTTGATGCCGGGGTGGATACCGGGCCCATTATCCTGCAAAAAGCAGTGGAAGTTAAAGAGGGAGACAGCGAAGAAGATTTAAGCCGGCGGATTTTAACAGGGGAACACCGTTTGTATTCAAAGGCCATCACGTTGTTTTTTAAAAATAGATTGAAAATTAACGGAAGAAAGGTTATAATTTCACCATGAATATAAAAAACACAAAACTAAAAATATTCACGGCGCTGTGCATCACTGCTTTATTCGGTTCTTTTGTTTTTGCCACCGAGTTCTCCGGGCCAAAGGCAAAAAAAGTCGATTTGATTTTAAAACGAATCGCAAAGACAAAAAAGCATACTCCTTTCTTAAAAAAGGTCACCTTTACCCAGGATGAGTTAAATTCCTATTTAAATCTCGTCTATATCAAAAAATACACCCGGGAAGTAAAGTACATAGAATTAAAATTGGGACGAAAGAATTATGTCAGCGGAACAGTGAAGGTGAAATTGGTGGGGAAAAAGTACAGCCAGGTTCCTTCATTTTTACGGGATGTTGAAATCGACTTAAGCGGCAAAGTGGAATGTCAAAATTACCGGATGCGGTATATTTTTGAAGACTTAAAAATCAACGGCACCGGTTTCTCACCGGAAATACTCGATGAAGCCTTTGGCGCGGCCCAGGTTAATTTCAAGGTGAAAAAATCCATGTATGACTGGTTTAATTTGTTTCCGGGCATAAAAAACATTGTGATCGATCACAAAAAAATCACCCTCTTCTATTAAGTTCACCCGGCATTCCCGGACAGCCTGTTAGTAAAAAGTTTTTGGAAGTCCGGAAAGGGGCTGGCAGCCCCAACCTATTAGAGGGCATGGCGCAGCGACTTTGTTGGCTTGTGGCAACCCAATAAGGTTACCACAGGATGGCCCTAAGGGCCTTAAGAAGGAGTCCGCGCCGCGGACCCGCCGGAGGCAGGTGCGACCGGCAGATTGGATTCCCACCGGTCGCCCCGTTCTTTCTACCCTGTTTTGTTATTTTGCCCCGGATTTGCCGGCTTTACTTTTGGTTTTAGTGATTTTTACGGTCTCTAAAACCTTGTTTTCTTCGTCATCCGCTGCTGCATCATTTGCTTCATCTGTTTCATTTCCATTATCAGTGGTATTGTCTTCTCCTGTATCAGTATCTTCTTTTTTCTTTTTTCTCCTCCGCTGAAAAAGACCGCCGGTGGAGACTTTAAGACCGAAACCTTCGAGAAACTGGGGATCACTGTCACCATAACAGGCGATTAATACCTCTTTATAGATATTCCACTCATCCAG
>Ga0114923_10002268_pt1 | contig 13091 bp, 9 predicted proteins | sample SumtaG_FD_89578 | JGI IMG/M metagenome (GOLD analysis project Ga0114923, IMG submission 89578) | Deep subsurface microbial communities from Indian Ocean to uncover new lineages of life (NeLLi) - Sumatra_00157 metaG | ecosystem: Environmental > Aquatic > Marine > Oceanic > Sediment | place: near... | reverse complement strand
CGTCCTCTGCGTTAGACAGCTTATTCCGCTTTTGTGGAAACCAGGCCTTTCCACATCCCTTTTATCCCCTTCATCCCTGTTAAATCAGCCCTTATCGCCTTTTTGGCAACTGCGCATTATCCAAGACACCGCCTTCTCCGATTTTCTCCGCCTGCCGTGAGCCTGTCGAACGGTGTCTCCAGTGAGTCACATTCCAGTAGTGAGTGACGAACGGGTGGTGAAAAACATCGCTTTTATCCCAACTGGATTCCGGGTCCTCATTTCATTCGGCCCGGAATGACGGCGTGGTGTGTTAGTCTTTCCCCAGATTTAAGCCTTTCTCTGTGCCCTTCCGTCTTCGTTCCTCGAACTACGCCGTGACAAGCTGTGGCTCTGTGGTGAAAAGCATCGCCTTTGCTGTAATCGCGCTTTCCTACAGGTTAAGCGCGATTTCCACAAAGGATCGGGGCATGGTAGAGTCCGTAATTCGTAATTCGTGACTCGTGATTGGTTAAAACAAAACCATATGACCGATACTAAAACAAAAAAACTCTGGATCACCCTCCCTCTGGCCGGGTCGCTCCTTATCGGGGTGTTTCTCGGTGTTCTCCTTGCCGTTACACAGGACCTGCCTCAGGTGGAAAGCCTTCAGACCTATGAACCCTCCTCCGTAACGAGGATTCTTGCCGACGACGGGAGACCCGTACGCTCCTTCTTTGTGGAGCGCCGGATCCCCATATCGATCCAGGAGATTCCCGACGACCTGATCAAGGCAATTATTGCGGTGGAGGACGCACGTTTCTACCAGCATTTCGGACTTGATTTAAGGGGAATACTGAGAGCCCTCTGGAAAGATATCGCCTCCATGCGAGTGGTTGAAGGGGGCAGCACCCTGACCCAGCAGCTGTCCAAAGTCCTGTTCCTGACCCCGGAAAGGACTTTGATGAGAAAGATCAGGGAAGCTTTTCTGGCCATAAATATCGAGCGTCGATACTCGAAGAACGAGATCCTTTCGCTGTATCTGAACCAGATCTATCTGGGGGAGGGCGCATATGGTGTGGAAGCCGCCGCGAGAACATATTTCGGTAAGCATGCCCGGGAACTGACCCTCGCCGAAAGTGCCCTGATCGCCGGCCTGCCGCGCTCACCTTCCTTATATTCCCCCATCAACCATCCCGAGCGGGCAAGGCGACGAATGAGGGTCGTCCTCGACCGGCTGCTCACCGAAGGTTATATCAGTCAAAAGGGCCACGACCAGGCTGCCCAGACCGGTTTTTCCCTGTCCCCGCCCCCTTCCCTGGAGGATCCAGCACCATATTTTACCGAGATAATAAGGCGGAAACTCGAAGAAAAACTCGGGGCCAACCTGCTCTATCGAGGCGGGATTGTGATCGAATCAACACTGAACCTGGAGCTGCAAAAATCGGCAAGAGAAGCGGTCAGCATGGGTATTGCCGCCTATGAGGCGAGGCAACCGGGAAAAGTCGGCGCCCCACCTGTCCAGGCGTCTTTCATCGCCCTGGTCCCTTCGAGCGGAGAGGTGAAAGCACTCGTGGGAGGACGGGATTTCTCCTCGTCTCCCTACAACCGCGCCACACAGGCAAGGCGCCAACCTGGTTCAGCCTTCAAGCCTGTCCTATATGCGGCCGCACTGGCCTCCGGCCTTCCTCCGACAAAAGCGTTGAGGGACGAACCCTTTGAAGTGGAACTGAAGGGGTCTCCTCCCTACATTCCGGTTAATTATTCAGGGCGCTACAGCGGTCCGGTCACATTGCGGTCAGCATTGGAAAGATCACTGAACGCCGCCTCAGTGGACCTTCTCATGCAGATCGGATACCAGCGGGTCATGGATATGGCTCAGAGGCTGGGTATCCGTTCTGAACTGAAGCCCTACCCCAGCCTGGCCCTGGGTGTTTTTGATGTAAGCCTTCAGGAGATGGTGTCGGCCTATGGAACTTTTACCAACCGCGGGATATTGGTCAGCCCCCGATACATACGGCGTGTTCTGAATAGACAAGGGCAGGTGCTCTGGGAACCCCCGCTTCAGCTTTCGGATGCTCTATCACCCGACGTCGCCTACCTCACGACCAGCCTCCTGGAGGGTGTGATCCAGCGCGGGACCGGCAGGCGAGCCGCAACCCTTGGCATGCCGATAGCCGGGAAAACCGGGACCACGGATGATTACAAGGACGCGTGGTTCATCGGCTACACCCCTGATCTTTCAGCCGGGGCCTGGGTGGGTTTTGATAAGCCGGCCAATCTGGGAAACAGGGAGGCCGGTTCAAGGGCAGCCCTTCCCATCTGGATGACCTTCATGCGGAAAGCAGGAGCCCAAATGCCTTCGGACGAGTTTGAGATGCCTTCCGGGATCGAGGTCGTGGAGGTGGACCCGGCCACGGGTCTCCTGGCTGGGCCACTGTGCCCGGACAGGTTCGTCGAGGTGTTTCTCGAGGGAACGGCGCCCGAGGAGATTTGCGGAACAAAACAGGGGAATTAGGAACCAAGGAAAACCGTTTGACACGGCGACACGGGGGGAAAGAACGGTATGGAAGTAAAAATTCCATTCCGTCATTCCGGGCAACGCATACTACCCTTTTTCGTCATTCCGGAAATTACGATGAAGTCGGAATTGCCCGGAACCCAGCATCTAATTACGATCAAAGCCTTAACGCCCTTCGACGCGCTCTGCTTGCTCGGGGCAGGCAGGCAGGGCACCCATTCTCAGGCTGCACCACAGAGGGCCGCTGTTAAAACCTTTGAGATATGAGATCTGAGATTTGAGATCAGCTAGTACGCCACAATTCACTCCTGGCACCGGGAAGAAGTCTTCTCCGCGTCCCGGATAAATTAAGCCGTTCAGTGCGCTGAGCTTTTCAGTTCATTCAGTTCCCTATCCAACTCTCTCAGCTCAAAATCCAGATCCTTTTTTTCCAACCCCAGTTCCCGCTGTTGATCCCAGATCTCCCTGATCTCCTCTTCCAGTTCCCTGGTTTCTTCCATCTCGTCCCTGACGTCATCCCGCAAGTCGTTTATCTCAAAGTTGAACTGACCGATCTCGCGGTCAAGATCAACAATCTCAGAGTTAATATCGCTGATCCTGTCCTGGGGAGGATTGCTCCGCCTGAGCAGCGTGTCACGCTTGTCCAGGAGTTCCTTCCGTTCGGCCGAAAGTTCTGATCGTTCATCTCTCAATTCATCGATCTGCTTCTGAAGATCATCGACTTTTCTCTTGGTAAGACTCTTTTCCCTTCTCAGTTTTTCCTGAAGGGATTTAAGATCGTTTTTCAGACCAACTGATTCGATATCCAGTTCGTTAATAAATTCCTCCAACTCTACTTTCTCTTCTCCGAGGAGTTCCTGTCTTCTCTTGCGATTTTCTTCCCGCAGAAGCACCGTGCGTTCATGGAACTGCTCCCTTAACCGGGCGGCCTCGCTCTGACTCAGGTTGATCCTGATCACCGAGTCTCCTGTCCTCACTTTCAGGAAGTCCTTCTGGTCCAATGGGCCGGACCAGAATCTATCCGTCATGATCTCCTGTGGGAAGAACTCCGCAATCTGCCTTCCGGTAGAGTCGAGAACGGCAAAATTCATTTCCGCGCTGATACCGTCAGAAGAACCCAGTCGAAGAGAGATGCTTCCGGATTCCCTGTTGGTGAAGTCCACGATAAGTCCGTCCGGATCCACGACCTGGCCCGCTGCCCAGACGAGAGGGGGTGAAAGGACAAGGAAAAGGAGAAAGAGAATGAGGCTGGCTCTTCCAGGTATGTGAAGGGAGAGTTTTCGCAAAGCACGTTCCCTCAGGTTTGATTCCAAATTTCAAATCACAAACTGGATTCCGGCTAAGTCGGCCTTTTCTTACAGGGATGAAGAGGATGGAGGGGATGGAGGGGATGGAGGGGATGGGGAACAACCTGAAAACACAGCTTCACATTTGTTGATCTACCACTTGTTTTTTCCTGTTTATCCGTTTTTATCCCCTTCATCCCTGTTAAATCCGCTTTTGTGCTTTGCCTCTGGACATTGGACCGCTCCTAGACGCCAGCCGGTGGCTGGAGTTCCAGGTTCCAGGTATCAGGTTTCAGGTGTTACGTCGATACTTCGACACCTAGATACCTAGATACATGGGCTCTTTCCCCGACACTCCGATATCCGCCAGTCACGCCCACGGCGTGATTACCCCGATACGCTTCCTTCCTCCTCCGCCCCTTTTCCGAGACTGATCATCCCTTTCACCATACCACGGAATGAAAAGGTCTCGGTAATGGAATACAGCACCGGCACCACGATAAGGGTCAGCAGTGTGGCCACGGCCAGGCCGAAGATGACGGCAACAGCCATGGGACCCCACCATTGGGCCGATTCTCCGCCGACCTGGAGGCTCAGGCTCCTGAAATCGAAACTTATCCCTATGGCCATGGGAGCCAACCCCAGGATCGTGGTTATGGCAGTGAGCATGACCGGTCTGAAACGAACCGTACCCGCGGTTATCAGGGCGTCGTACAGCTCCATCCCTTCCTTCCTCAGCAGGTTGATGTAGTCAATGAGTACGATAGCGTTGTTCACGACGACCCCGGCAAGGGAAATAACCCCAATGCCGGTCATGATGATCCCGAAGGGCATACCGGTAACCATGAGACCGATGAAAACCCCCATGAGGGAGAGGATCACTGAGGAGATGACGATCAAGGATTGCGACAGGGAGTTGAACTGCGTGAGCAAGACCAGAAAGATGAGAAAAACCGCAATCAGGAAAGCCCTGCTCAGGAATTGGGAGGATCTTTGCTGCTCCTCCTGATCCCCGGCGTAATTAATGGAATAGCCTGCAGGTAGTTCAAGTCTGTCCATGTTAGCCTGAACATCCTTTAACACTTCGATGGAACTTCGCCCGGCCGTGTTTCCCGAGATCCTTATCAGACGTTTCTGGTCCAGGTGTCTGATGGAACCATAACCGGTCCTCATTTCCAGGGTGGCCACCGAGGAAAGTGGAACGGGATTTCCCGAGGCAGTGGGAATGAGCAGACTTTCTATCTGAGCCATTGTCTGACGGTTTTTCTCAGGGAGGCGAGCGATAATGTCGAATTCATCCTCCCCTTCACGATAATCCCCTATCTTCCAGCCGTTGACGGCAGCCTTGATGGTGTTTGAGATCTCGATAGTGGACAGTCCAAGAAGGGTCGCCTTTTCACGATCAATATGAAAGGCGATTTCCGGCTTGGCCCGGGAAAGATCGTCCTCTACATCAACGAGGCCCGGTACGCCGGAAATGAGATCCTTTGCCACTTCAACAATTTCAGACAGAATTTCCACATCGGAGCCGATGAACTCAATCTCCACCGGGGCTCCCACGGGCGGCCCCATCCTTTCCTTTTCCACCTTGATATCGGCCCCGGTGATGTTGCGAAGCATTTCGCGTATTCGGTCTACCACGATTGCGGAACTTTCCGTACGTTCATCCCGCTCTACGAACTCAACGGAAACGGTGGCCTTCCTGGAATCGCCGCCCTCGCCGAAATCCGAGGCCACTCCCACCTCGCCGGTCACATACTTGAGATCATTCTCGACCTTGATGATCGATTCAACCTCCAGAGCAAGCCCGTTGGTGGTGTCAAGGTTGGTGCCCTGCGGGGCTTCAACCTGTACGAATGTGCGGTTGGGGTCAGTTTCAGGGAAAAGCTCCACCTCCGGGTCCGAGGCTATATAGGCGCCGATGATACCGATGAGCATCGCTACGGCGATGGCCACCACTGCGAGCTTGCTCATCCAACTCCTGAGGGCCATCTGAAGGACCTTCCGGTACCAAAGGACGACCATTGTATGCTCGCGGTCTTTTTTCCGGGGCTTTGGCGCGGACCGCATGGCGACCGTCGCAACCACGGGGTTGATAACCAGTGCCACAAAAAGCGAACTTGTCAGAACAATAATGAGCGTCTTGGGCAGGTAGCTCATGAACTCACCCATGATATCGGGCCAGAAGAGCATAGGTCCGAAGGCGCAAAGTGTTGTGATAGTCGAAGCGATGATCGGCCAACCTACTTCGGCAGCAGCTATATTTGCGGCCTCGATACGGTCCTTCCCCTCCTCAATGTGGCGGTAGATGTTCTCCACAATTACGATGGCGTTGTCCACCAGCATGCCCAAGGCCAGGATGAGGGAAAACAGGACCACCATGTTGAGCGTTATCCCGAAAGCCTGAAGTATGGCAAAGGATATGAGAAAGGAAAATGGTATGGCCAGGGCCACAAGAAAGGAGCTTCTCACCCCCAAAAACAGGAAAAGTACCGAAAGAACAAGGACCAGGGCGGTAAGGATGTTGTTCTCAAGCTCATTGACCATCCGTCGGATGTCTTTGGATTCGTTGAGAGTCACCGTAAAATCCACGCCAGGGGGAAGAACAGACCGGGCTTCGTCCAGCAGAGCGAAGACCTGGTCGGAGACCTCGATAATATTCTCTCCTGTACGTTTTTTGATAGACAGGGTCACGTTGGAGCGACCATTTATCCTTGAAAGGTTTGTCTTGTCCTCGAATGTGTCCCTGATGGTGGCAACATCCTTGAGATAGATGGGCCGTCCTTCCCGTACCACGAGAACCAGGTTGTCGATGTCGGACGGATCAGTGAACTCCCCAAGGACACGCAGCATGTACTTTCCACGACCAAGATCGATACTGCCTCCCGGAACGTTGACGTTCTCGCGCTGAACCAGGGAGAGGATCTCCGTAAAACTGAGTTTATAGGCGGCCATGCGGTCCGGATCAAACTCCACACGGATTTCTCTTTCCCGCACGCCGGTGACATCCACCCCGAGCACTCCCGGAATCTCCTCGAAACGGTCCTCGAACTCCTCCGCGATCCTTTTGAGGACCCGTTCGCTCACGTCGCCGGCGATGGCCACTTTCATGATGGGGAACTCGGACAGGTTGATCTCAAAAATGGCCGGATCGTTCTCCAGGTCGTCGGGCAGATCTCCCTTGGCCTGGTCCACCTTGTCCCGCACCTTCTGCATGGCGTCGTCGATGTCCACATCCGGCATATACTCCACCGTGACCATGGAGGCGCCCTCGGCGCTCACCGACCTGATCTCCTTGACATCTTTTAACGACTTGAGCTTACGCTCCAGGGGAATGGTGATGAGATTTTCAACATCCTCTGACGCCGCCCCCTCGTAGGTAGTCTGGACCAGGATGATGGGGATCGTGATATCCGGATTTGATTCCCTCGGAAGGGTCGCATAGGAAAAGAGACCGACGATACTGATAACGATCATCAGGAAGAAGACGGTGCTCCGTCTTGATATGGCTGCGTTGGTCAATAGCATATCTGCCTATCCTTCCTTTCCATTCTGGTCCTCAATGACCTTAACCGGACCGCCATCGACCAATAGCTGCTGTCCCTTGACCACGAGGTGTTCGCCCTCCCGGACTCCCCCGAACACAACCACTATCCCGTTAACAATCGGACCGAGTCGAACCTGACGCCTGACTGCTGTATCGTTTTCAACGACAAAGACGAATTTCTTGCCGTCCCTGTCGATGACCGCGTACAGTGGGACGACAATGGCGCCTTCAATGACTCTGCGTACGAACTTTGTCCGAACGATCATCCCGGGTCTGAGGTATCCGTCACTGTTGTCAATCTCGACCTTGGTTCTGTATGTCCGGGTCATCTCATTGGCGAGGTAACTGACGCTGATGATCCTGCCCCTTCGTCCTACTCCTCCACCACTGATCTCGGCCGTGAACACAGTGACCCTCTGTCCCGTTTTCGTGTACGGCACATCCTTTTCAGGAACATCCACTACTACTTTCAGCTTGTCGACCTTGACGATCACCGCCGCGGGAGTACCCACCTTGCCGTATTCACCGCGGTCCACAATAAGCCGGTCGAGGATGCCGTCGATGGGTGTAATGAGTGTGCTCTTCTCAAGGGCGATCCTGGTCTCGGTCAGGTTTGTGCTGGCGGTTTGAAACGCCTGATAGACCTCATCCCTTTCCCTTTCGCTTATGAGCTGTTCCTTAAGAAGGGAATCGGCCCGCTCAAGCTGTTTTTTCCTGATACCGTAGTCGGAGTTATTTCTGGCATGTTGGGCGAGGAGAGCCTCCTTGTCGATCCGGAGTATCTCGTCGCCGACTTTTAATCTGTCACCCTCGCTGGGTCCGATCCACTGGATCGAGCCCGGTTGCTCAAGCGAAAGAGTCAGGTTCTCCCAAGGTTCCAGCGTACCCGGGAGGGTGAAGGTTTCCTCGACATCCTTCGGCTTGAGGGTCTCTAAAGCTACGTTGACCGGCTTCTTCTGAACTTCGGCCACCGTTTCAGCAACAAGCTCCACCTCGGAGGCCTGGGATCGCATTTTCACTTTCCGAGTAGCTACTCCCGCAACCACAAGGACCAATCCAACAAGTATGAGTACGGTTATTAATACGGGTTTTTTCACGCTTTTTTTCATTGGGCTGACCTCTCCGTTTATTTCCCCGGTCCAAAGTGACTCAGATCAAGGGTTCCAATGGAAAACAGGAGAGCGGCCCGAGCCGTCCTTCTGTCGTATTTGTAATTAACTTCCAGGTTTTCAGCCTCGGCAAGGTCCTCCTCGGCATCGAGCACCTCGAGACTGTTGGCCGCCCCCAAATTGAACCGGGCCTTCGCAAACCTGTGATTTTCTTTTGCAGTGTCCAGGTTAACCGCAACCAGCTGCTCCTGAGCCTGGAGTGTCCGGAGTGTGAGCCAAACCTCTTCCACCAACAGGCCGGCGGCATCCATCTGACTGCCGTAGTCCTCCTGGGCCTGGCGAACCCTGGAAAGGGACTCCTGTGTCTGAAGTTTGACAAGACCGCCCTGGAAAAAAGGCCAGGTCAGGTTGATGCCGATCCGGCTCTCAGGGGCAAAAGGGTTATCATCCGAATAATGTGTGTAGGAACCAGTTATATCCACATCGGGATAACCGTTCCTGCGCGTCAACTCGGCCTCCTCTTCGGCAATCCTGACGAGTTCACGACTCTGAGCCAGGTCCGGGCGATCATACTTAGCCTGTCCGATCAGGTCGGAAAGGTCCATTTCATCGTGTAATCTGACAAATCTAGGGACCTGGACGCGAACCTGCCGGTCCAGGCCTATGAGGTTGGAAAGCCTCGTTTCGGCAAGAGCAACACCTCTCTGGGCCTCGACCCTTTCCAGTTGGACCGAGGAAAGAGTCACCTGAGCGGCGAGAACGCTGGTACGCGGCAAATCGCCCAGATCCACACGTGCCTTGGCCTGCCTCAACTGCTCCTGAACCCTCTCCACTCTTTTTTCACTTACCTTGAGAAGATCCTCGGCCGACAGCAGCTCGTTGGATCTGGCGATGAGATCCATGAGAACGCTCTGCCTGGCAAACTCCAGCCCATGCAGGGCCGCGTTCAGAGTATACTCGGCTCCCCTTTTAGCCACCCAGACCCGGCCTCCATTGTAGACCGACTGAACGAGGCTGACACCCCAGTTGCTGCCGTCGCTCTCGGTGCCGTCCTGGTATGAAAGACTGGTATATCCCGCTGTAGCCGTAAGCTGGGGAAACAGGACCGTACTAGTCTGTTTCTGCAGCAATTCCCCCTGCTCTACACTCTCGGCGGCGCTCCTGATATCGTGGTTGGACTCAAGAGCCATACTGTAGGCCTCCTGCAGGGAGAGTGCTTCAGCCTCCAGGGTCTGGGCTGCAACGGGAACCACACTCCAAAGACTCACACTGAAAAGAAAAGCAACCGTTGCTATGGTCCGATGGGGTCCTTGGGTAAACATTCTCTTAACCTCCAAAGATTGATAGGGTCGCAAAAAGTCCATTCGTGGCTTTTTGCTCCACTTAAAACCGAAAAGTGTCATTTTCGCTTTCCTTACAAATCAATGACTTTAATTAACGGTCATTGATTTGGGCGCCCCACACGGGGCGCGTTGATGACTTTTTGCGAAGCCATCAAGCTTGCCTCAGGTTGTAATTGCTATCCGAACTCCGTTGAAAGACTGCGTCGGCAGAACTCCAGAAGTTCGGTATCCAGTTCGGGCATTTCCAGGAGCCCTTCCGTCTCGACGTGAATCTTGCCGACAAGGAGAAAGTGGACGAGAAACGCTGTTAACAGACTGGGAACAGGACGTATACTGCCGTCGGCTATACCCCTTTCGATGCACTGGGACTTCACCTCAATGATCTGGTTTACAAGACCAGAGAAGTGTTCATTGATCTCCCCTTCTGATCTGGACAGATCCCTCGTCTCTCTGAAAGCGACAGCGATAGCATCGTGATGGTTATTTCCGAACTCCTGATTGAATTTCAGGACCCTTTCCAGCGCATCCCAACCGGACCCAGGGCCTTGGGCCACCTGCCTGATGCCGGTTATATAAGATTGTACCAGCTCGTCGCAAATGGAAACGAGCAAATTCTCCTTGCTCTTGAAGTGGTGGAAAACCGTGCCTTGGGCGACATCGGCCTGCAGTGCTATTTCTGACGCGGCGGTGCCTTTATACCCTTTGCGAGCGAAGAGTTCGGTCGCCGCGTCCAGTATCGCTTCTCTTTTCGACATTAAGCGTCACCTCCTATTAGCCTGGTCAGTGGGTTCTATTTGCTGACCGACTGACTGACTGGTCAGTCAATATACTCCTGTAAATAGTAATGTCAAGACCCTGAATCCGCCATTTCTGAAGTCCCGATCAAAAGGACGCCCCCGGCGGATTTAGGGTATAGTAGATTCATGAGTCTGGCGGAGAACCCGTCAGACTCCTGAATATAGTTTGGCGAAATTTCGGCGGATTTCGGGTATGGAAGGAAAAATGACCGATCACAATCTTATCCTCGACAATCTCACAGAGGACAGCGGTTTTTTCCTGTATTACGAAAGGGAGATCGCACGCTTTGGCTCCCGTTATCAGGATGTTAGGCTTGTTGAGTCGGAAACATTCGGGCGTGTGCTACTTCTGGACGGCAAGCTCCAGTCGACCCAGATGGATGAATTTATTTATCATGAAGCCCTCGTCCATCCGGCAATGCTGAGCCATCCGAATCCGCGTTCAGTCTACATCGCAGGAGGAGGTGAAGGCGCTACTCTGCGTGAGGTGCTCCGCCACGATAGCGTCCAGGAAGCTGTGATGGTCGATCTCGACGAAGAGGTTGTGGATCTCTGCAGGGAGCACATGCCCACCTGGCACCAGGGGGCCTTCGATGACACCAGGACCAGTCTGCTATTTGAGGATGCGAGGGCTGTCCTCGAAAGGGAGGACCGCACCTATGACGTGATCATCTGCGATCTTTCAGAGCCTGTTGATGACGGGCCGTCCTACATGCTTTACACGCAGGAGTTTTACAGGCTCTGTCGTCAGCGGCTCAACCCGGGAGGTGTACTAGTGACACAGTCCGGATGTCCCTCATTTGTCTCTTCGGTCTCCTTCCACTCGGTTACCGCCACCTTGGAGTCCGTTTTCGCCAACGTTTCGCCCTACCTCGCCTTCATACCTTCCTTCGCATCCAACTGGGGATTTACCCTCGCCGGCGACTCCCCACTCCTGCCGGCTGCCGATCCGGATATTCTGGAGCGCAGAATAAAACCACTGGCGAAGGAACTGAAATATCTGGACGCCGATTTCGTTAAGTCTATGTATTCTATCCCGAAACACCTGAAGAACAATAAAAAGGAGGAAGGGAGGATAATTCGCGATGGAGAACCGCTTATTGTGATTTAGGCCGATGGCCGAAATGACAGAGTGGGAGAGAGGGCGAGAGGGTGAGGGGGAGAAAGAACGTGCTTTCCCCCACTCTCCCGCTCCCCCATTCCCCCTCTCCGTTAACTTGAATTTCACAAAATGAAACTCAAGTTAAACTTTCCCATCCGACCTTATTTTTTACATTAACAACACAGCCTAACACTATGAAAAGGTGGCTCTTTCCTCACCAACAGCATTTCCTGGGTCCTTTATCCCCGTGCGCGACGCCGGTGAAGGCTGCGGAATCCTGTTGAACTTCTTTTCCACAGGTATGTACTCTTTGATAAAGTGTCTGGCGTGATAGACCGTGATCATTTTTTCTACTACGAGGGTAGCCCCGAATAAAAGTCCCACGAGAAGAAGGGCCGTGTCCCTTTCCGAGGACATGAAGTATTGGAGGATAAAAACTAAGGTATATAAGATCAGCACAAGTTCGGTGATAGCGTCTCCGAACCCGATCCACGGGTGACGGGTGTAGAAATATCCTCCTCCGGGTATGAAGATGGAATAGAGACTCGCAGCTCCCGGCTCTTTGAACTCCAAACGACAGCGTGGACAGGTAAACCGATCCTTTGCCAGAGGCGCGACGCATCTGGGGCACAGATGCTGCCTGCCCCCATGCTGTGAAGAGGTGGAGGAGGTCGTTATCAATTCTTTTAGCAGCTGTACAAAACGTTTTCCGTTTTTTATCTGGGAAAATACCTCTTTTTGACCGTTCTTGTAACGGAGAGTCACACGGCGCTTTCCTTTGAAACTTTCGAGATCCTGAAAGCGGATCTGGGCGACCGAATCGCGTGGTTTGAACCTGTAATTTGACGGAAAGTGAAGTATTCTCCTGTCGGTCAGGACGATAATGCACTTTTTTATATGGTGCATCAACAGGCCGGTAGTGAGCTGTTCTACTGCGGTGAATGGAGATGCACCCCGTGCGGCGAGCAATATCTCCTCCCCCGCTTCGAGGACGTGCTGCAGATCCTCGACATGATCTCTGAGGTACTTCAACTGCTGTTTCTTGATCTTTTCCTGGAACTTGCCCCTCGCGTTGGCGAAAGCGGTTTCCCCTCTGATGGGGAGATACCTGAAAACGTCCTCAAGATTTTTAATTTTCATAATAATCTCCGGAAAATTATAAATAAAGTTGGATCAAGCAAAAATCAATGACCGGCAATGTAAGTCATTGATTTGTAAGGAAAGCGAAAATGACACTTTTCGCTTTCCCCAAAGAAAATATGGGTCACAAAAAACCACGATTTAACTTTTTGTGAAGTCATCAAATTTGGACTTTGGACAGTGTTTACGCCCTGGGTCCTGGGTTCCCTCCTGCGTTCTGCCTGTCCTGAGCTTGTCGAAGGGCGTTCTGCATTCTGCGTTCACTTTTTTCGCCCATGCGCCCACGCT
>Ga0114923_10002267_pt1 | contig 13093 bp, 6 predicted proteins | sample SumtaG_FD_89578 | JGI IMG/M metagenome (GOLD analysis project Ga0114923, IMG submission 89578) | Deep subsurface microbial communities from Indian Ocean to uncover new lineages of life (NeLLi) - Sumatra_00157 metaG | ecosystem: Environmental > Aquatic > Marine > Oceanic > Sediment | place: near... | reverse complement strand
TCAAAACTTGACTCCGTTATCTCTATCTATTAATCCAGAGTGTAAAACTCAAGACCTGACCCCATTATTACTTTCCCCGATATTGTTACTCCAAGCCAAAGTTTAAAATTCAAGACCTGACCCCATCATTACTTACCCCGATTGTACTTTTACCCCCAATTCTTTTAATTGTTCCGGTGGAACCGTGGTTGGCGCCTCCGTTAACGGACAAATTCCTGAAGTGGTTTTCGGAAAAGCAATTACGTCTCTGATCGATGCTGTATCTGTCATCAACATCACAATGCGATCAAAGCCAAATGCAATTCCTCCGTGCGGCGGAAATCCATATTTCATTGCTTCCAACAAAAAACTAAATTTTTCTTGGGCTTCCTCATCACTTATTCCTAACAAACGAAATACCACTTGTTGAATTTCTGGTGTATGAATTCGAATCGAACCACCACCAAGCTCCACACCATTAATTATCATGTCATACGCGCGCGCTTTGCATTCACCCGGATTTTTTTCTAATTCCGCAATATCCATTGTTTGTGGTGCAGTAAACGGATGATGCACTGAATGCCAATAACCTTCGTCGGATTCAAACATCGGAAAATCGGTAACCCACAATGGCGCAAACCCATCTTCAATTAAATCGCAATCTTCTGCAACTTTAACCCGCAATGCACCTAACGCTTCGTTAACTATAGATTTTTTGTCCGCACCAAAGAAAAGAATATCGCCGGTTTGCGCTTTGGTGCGTTGTAAAATTTGCGTCATCACATCTTCGGATAAAAATTTTAAAATCGGCGATTGCAAGCCTTTTATTCCGGAAGATAAATCATTAATTTTAATGTAAGCTAAACCTTTGGCATTATAAATTTTGACAAATTCGGCATAATCATCAATGTTTTTTCGAGTTAATTTTTTGCAACCTTGTGGCACACGCAATACCGCAACTCGCCCATGCACATTATTGGCAGGTTCTGCAAATACCTTAAATTCTACATCTTTAACTAAATCACCAATATCCACCAACTCCAATGGAATCCGCAAATCTGGTTTGTCCGTACCAAAACGATGCATAGCGTCCGCATGTGTCATACGCGGAAACACCGGTAGTTTAATATGTAATAATTCTTCAAACACATAACGCATCATGCCTTCCATTAAATCCTGCACGATTTGTTCATCGGGAAATGACATCTCCACATCGATTTGAGTAAATTCCAATTGACGATCCGCACGCATGTCTTCATCACGAAAACATCTTACGATTTGATAATAACGATCCATGCCTGCCGCCATAAATAATTGTTTAAAAATTTGTGGCGATTGCGGCAACGCATAAAAATGTCCCGGATCAAGTCTACTCGGCACCAAAAAATCGCGCGCACCCTCTGGTGTTGCTTTGGTTAAAAATGGTGTTTCAATTTCTAAAAAACCATGGTCATCTAAATATTTTCGCACTGCTTGTGCTAAACGCGCACGAAATTGAATGCGATAAAACATTTCCGGACGGCGCAAATCTATATAACGATAACGTAGGCGCGCATCTTCATTTACCGGAATATATTCGTCTAAGGAAAAAGGCAATGCAGCAGAATGACTTAAAATTTCAACTTGGGTGACTTTAACTTCAATGTTTCCCGTGGGAATTTTATTATTTTCTAAACCGGCCGGTCTTTTGCGAACCTCGCCTGCAATTTTTATAACATATTCATTCCGCACAGCTTCAGCAATTTTAAAAAGCTTTGCATCATCAGGATTACAAACAATTTGCACGATGCCTTCGCGATCACGCAAATCAATAAAAATTACGCCCCCATGATCACGACGACGATGTACCCAACCGTACAACTCAACTTTTTTGCCTAAATATTTTTCTCTAACTTCTCCGCAATAACACGTACGCATATTTTTATTCCTGCTTTAAACTTGTATGTTTGACTTTAACATCAGAAAACTTCTCTGGTTGCATCACACCAAGCGATATTACAAATTTTAATGCTTCATCAATTGTCATATCTAATTCGCAAACATCTTTTTTCGGCACCATCATTAAAAAACCAGAAGTCGGGTTTGGCGTAGTCGGAATAAAAATCGATATCATGTCCACGCCTTCACGATCACATATTTCGCTGCAAGCACAACCAGTTTGAAACGCAATACTCCATAAGCCTTTACGCGGATATTCAACCAATAAAACTTTACGAAACGCTTTACCTTTAGAGTGAAATACCGCATTCAAGATTTTTTGCACCCCCAAATAAATTGTTCTTACCAATGGAATCCTGCCAATAATTGAATTCCAAAATCCTACCAAACGTTTCCCTAAAAAATTCGCCACAACCATGCCGGTAAAAAATAAAATTATTAAAGTAAAAATTATTCCTAATCCCGGAATATGAAAACCTAATAAATGATCTGGCTGAAGCGCATACGGCAATAACCTAAAAATACCATCCATTAAATCAACTAAAAATTTAAGCACCAATAAAGTAATCCAAACCGGCACCCAAAATAATAATCCCGAAATCAAATAACGCCTGATTGTTGCCATCATGATTTAGTCTCCTATGGGCACGGCTCGCTGTGCCCTACAATATTTATTCGGGTACGGCACGAGGCCTGTCCCGATGGAAATCGGGATGCCCCTACGCTATTTTTGGAGCGCTTGGTTAAAAACTGACCACCATACTTCTGCAGAGTCTCAACTTTGCACCAGCAATATTTACATTGGTATTATACCCAAATTTAGCTAAAGAGAAATGTAAGAAATCAGAATATTTGCTTGTTCTACCAATATCTGCGAAAATGCATGCTGCTTTAATCACGAGGAACACCATACAAATGAAACGCCAACCAAAAACCCTGGGATTATGGACTTTAACCGCCCTGGTCTCGGGAAATATGATCGGCTCAGGGATTTTTTTGCTGCCATCAACTTTGGCTAAAATCGGCAGCATCAGCCTCTTGGCCTGGGCGTTCACCGCGCTGGGCGCTTTTTGTCTCGCCTTAGTCTTCGCCAAATTAAGCACTTTGGTACGTAAAAGCGGTGGTCCTTATGCTTATGCCGAAGCGGGTTTTGGCAAATTTGTTGGTTTTCAAACCGCGTACAATTATTGGATCGCGGTGTGGGTAGGTAACGCCGCAATTGCCATCGCCGTAATTGGATATTTAACCATATTCTTCCCAATTTTAAGCACCCCTTTAATCGGATGTTTGTTTGCGATCGCTATGCTATGGATCTTAACCTTAATTAATTTAACTGGATTACAAGCTGCCGGCACTTTGCAAATTGTTATGACAATTTTAAAATTTATTCCGATTTTTTTGGTGGCAATTTTTGGTTGGTGGTATTTTCACCCGGAGTTTTTGACCCATAACTTTAACGTTACACCATTTTCTAATTTATCAGTTTTTTCGCACGCAATTCCGTTAACTTTGTGGGCTTTTATTGGAATGGAATCGGCAACCATTCCAGCTGAAAATGTAGTGAACCCAAAATTTAATATTCCAATGGCTACTTTGCTTGGCACTTTAATTGCTGCGGTAGCTTATATCGCCAGCGCCACCGTGATCATGGGAATGATTCCGATGCCAATTTTAGCGCTTTCTATTTCGCCTTTTGCCGCAGCGGCTAATATTATGTTTGGCCATTGGGGAAGTTGGTTGATTGCTTTGGGCGCAGTTATTTCTTGTTTTGGTTGTTTAAATGGTTGGATTTTGGTGCAAGCACAAATTCCGATGGCGGCAGCCGATGATAATTTATTTCCAAAAATATTTGGCGAACGTAACAAAGCAGGCGTTCCCGCCAAAGGAATTATTATTACTTCCATTTGCGTTACTTTATTATTGTTAATGACCACTAATCCAGATTTAAACCAAGAATTTCAAACCATAATTTCGATTGCGGTAATCGCATCTTTAGTTGCTTATTTTTATACCGCAATCGCTGAAATAATTTTATTAAAAAAGCAAGCGCACCCGGTGAAACCTTCACACAAAATCCATATAATTCTTGCATTGGCTGCAGCAATCTATTCTTTTTGGGCAATCGCCGGAAGTGCTAAAAATATAGTTTTCTATGAATTATTATTGCTGCTTTCCAGCATCCCGTTATATTCTTGGGAATATTGGCAAAAGAAGAGCAACTGACATTATAGATAAAGAAGCAAAATCTAGAAGAAAAGATAAGTTACCTTACGATAATTCTGAGTGTAAATTACGCCCTATGGAAGTTGTCCTGAGCCTGGCCTTCGTGTAACGAAGGGACAGGCGAAGGATCTCAAACTTAGGGCGCATCACGAATGCAGCTTTATTGTCCGTTTATTGGCACATTGCTTGGTTCTTGCTGCGGCACAGCTTCAGCTTTTTCCACCTTTCTCGCTAACTTTAGGTATTGCCAACGAATAGCTGGCCATTTTCCATACTTGGCTGACCTATATTGCGGAAAAGGCTGGTCATCAGTCTCTGATATACCATTTTTCCTTATATAATCACGACAAAGTTGTAAGAAAGTTGCCGATTTCCATGTTGTTTTTTGCATTGTAGTATATAGCTCTTGATAACCACTATCCGTTGTATTTTCTACTTTTAGCTCAACCAAACCTCCATCATTATTTCTGTATATGATTTTTTTTGGAGTACGTTCTTTCTTTGATAAAAAATTTATGGAATTCGATGTATAAATAAGCAACACATTGCGATTATTCTGGTTTGCTTCAAACCAGCTTTGAATTGCCTTACCATTATCATTTTTTTCTTTTTTATATTTGAACTCGGCTTTACTATCTCGCTCTTTTCGTATATCCCTTTTAGCATATTGCATAGCTGCTTGATAAAATGCTGTTGCTGTTGCTTTTGATTTATCAAGAACATCACTACATTTTTCTGTAAAATTATAAACAACTTGGGTGATACGATGAAACAAGTTAACATATAAACTGGTATAACGTTCTCCGTTTGTATGTTTTTCGTCATTTCCATACTTCCATCTAGCTAAATCCGTTATCGCCAATAATAAGTTACAAAAGACATATGATGGAAGTCCTTTCACAAAAACATCATCCTCGAACTCTTCAGCTAATTCCTCTAAATGACAAACCCCTTTTTCAATCAACGGATAAATTTTGATTAATTCATCTTTATGCTTATCGGTCAGTTTAAACTCAACCAATGCAACAATAAACTCACGTTTTATAACATCAAGTTTATCATCATACTTTGCACTGCCATGAATACAATTTAAATCATACAAAACTCTGTGTAACAAACAAAGGAAGCCAAATTCGTTATCTGTTTTGTAATTACTTTCATCAGCAACCATATCTTTAATAAAGTTATTTTTCCAATTATTTTCACCAATAATTACAAACTCGCTATTTTCGTTATTTATAGTTCGCGCAATTTGCAATAAAGCGTCATTCATCCTTGATAACAAACCAACATCATGGTCTTCTGGTTTAAACAATGATCTCATTTGTTTAAACCAAGCATACGGTAGAGCAAGTCCACTTTGTTTTCTTGCAGCAAACTTCTTAGAAAATTCTTCAATGAATCTCACTAAATCCTCATTGAAGACAACCACCTCCAGTTTGACACTTGAAATATCGATGCTCAACTGTTTAAAAATTATTTTAATATTCTTAGCAATATTCAATTTTTCACACGATTTATCAGTAAACCATTGATAAAAACGCTGCAATTTACTGGTTACTTTATTGGCTGCTGTTTTTTGACGCTCTGAACCAATATTTATAACCTTCAAATAATTCAACACAATCTTGGCGATTATCCCTGAATCGTTATTAAGCTTTTCTGGGGTAACAGATCCTTGTAATAATTTCAAATATTCTGCACAAACATCCGCTGTCTTAATCTTCAAACTTCTGCATGTTTCACCTATTGTTTTAAACGATTTTACATAATTTGAGTTTACACCCTCAATCGTAGACTTTACCCTAGCAATTATCATTTCTCGCATTTGTTGAGAAACCCGCTCATTAACATCTAGTTTTTGTAAATCTTTATCATTTTTGATTCGTGACACCAGTTCAAAAAGTTTACTATTCTGTTTTTTTGGTACTTTAGCAAAAAAATCCTTAATAAACTCATTAAAAATATCCGGATATTCGTGATATACAACTTGAACCACATGTAGTTTGAAAGCAGAATAATTTGTCTTATCAAATAAGTCTTGCTGAAATAACATGCCAGCATACTTAACACAAATATCCTTAATATTCTTCTTAAAATCTTTCGGATATGCGTCAACCTCAAACTTAGTACTTAAGACATATTGAGCTAGTTTCATCATTGTCTCTGGGTTCTTCTCATATGTAATGATGTCTAGAGCAACCCGATTAATTATCTGATTAAATTCATTTATATTAGCATAACACTTAAACTGCTCCTCATTTTTATTCTCTATCATACACAAGATGTATGGCAAAAATACACAAGGATCTGGTAATTTAATTTTATTGCATAAGACGTCGTTCATTACTTGCTGAATTTTAGTTAATCTTACCTCTTTCCATATCGACGTCACAGTGGCATCACCATACTGCATCATAAGCTTATATAAGCCATGCTGCTTAAATTTCTCAATAACTTCATCTATTTTATCTATTTTCACGATGTTTTTAAGCTCGGTATTTAAATGCTTCTTAATGTCATCTTTACATTCTGACATCACCTCCTGAATAATTGAAGCTAATTTACGCGGCACGATTTTTTTTGCATCTATTTTTTCTGCGCCTATTACGATGTTAGGAGTTATAATCCCTTTTTTTAAACATTCATTCATTAAAATAAAAGCTTTATCATATTTTTGATATTTAATGTTGTAGATAGCAGATGCAACAACAATATTAGTCTCAATCTGTCTACAAAGTTTTATTATCTCTGTCGCTTGCGTTTCATCTTTCGCTGATATTTTTTTCTGATTAATAAAATTTATTATCTGTCCACATTCAACATTCCCTAACTTCTTATCATATTTTATAATGTTTTTAAGCAAAGGCAAAAGACCGTTAGTCGTATCTTTTGGCTTCTTAAACAAATTAATTATGGATATCCCATGCTTAATTATAGAACGCAAGTCCTTGAGTTCACTTTGGCGATAAGTATTAACATGATAACAGAAAGCTTGTTTGAAATCGTCATATGTAAGTATTTCAGCTAAATTATGTTTGCTGATAACAGCATTATCTATTTCACAACCGTCATAATTTTTTATAATTATCGGTTTAATTTTACCCTCGAGCGTGTAACAACCAAAGTTTTTCCTCGGATATATAACTATTCTTTGATCTCCACCCATGCGATCAAAAATATACAAATTATTACCGCCAAAACGCATAATCGCTAGTCTACAACCACTTTTCCAATCATCAACCCCATTTGCACACAGGTGCGCACGAATAGGCATGCAAGTATACAATATCGGTAAAATCTTGTTGTTTAAATTATCGTCAGTTAAATTAACTTTATGCATCTGCTGACATATTTCCATTATTTCAGAAGCATATTTTTCTTCCTTAGTAACGGTTTGTTCTGCTTGAGGGTTTTTCCGTAACTCCCTTTGCACCTTTACGGTTTTCTTAAAACGCTCGGTTTCTGCTCCCGTTTTTCCAACGACTTTACAGCTTACACCTAAATTATATACGAATATTGTCATAAGATATGGGCCATTATGACGATAGATATTTTTCTGCATATCTATCATATCGGGGTGCCGATTATGTAATAAATAGTGTCTAAGTATTGAGTATAAATTCTTATGTTGCGTTAAACCTAAACGAAATTGATTCGTCATGTCCGCATCATCTTTCCCTGCCTCCGGTAGCACATCATTGCGTATAATACATTGTTCAATACGGCCTTTTTGTGTTCTGGTTCCGCGTCTTTTTTTGTTGCGCTGCCCCACAGTGCTGTTATCTTCTTTACGCATTTCACTTTCATGTTTAAAGGTAATAGGAATATTTTTATAAGTTTTTTGCTTAATGCCTCTTCTGCGATCAACAATTAAATATTTGATACATTTATCACGCTTATAGTACTGTGGAACTACTATGATATTGCCTTTTATTGCCGACTTTATTTCCGACTTCCCGTCCTTCCTTTTTACAAATGCGCTTTCATAATTTTGCACTATTTCAATTTTATTATCTTCAACAACTATGTTTATTTGTTGTGCGATATGTTTAGCATCAATAAGCTGAACCTTGGTTTCAGTACAAGATTGCTTCATGGCTTTATTTAACAATACTCTATACACATCGTCTTTGAATCCCTCGTTTCCGACATTTTGCTGTGTTTTTGACTTAAAATACTTGAGTATTTTTATACAATCATCGCCGATTAATTCTTTACACTTAACGGCAGCATTTAGGTAAGTAATAACCAACTCTCTATTATTATCATTCATCGCTTGGGTAAATGTATTATCATTCATCGCTTGGGTAAATGCTGTTTTAAACGTAGTTGTCGCAACTATTTTACAAACAGTTTGCTTTGCTTTATTTTTAGAATACTCACGCTCCTCGATTTTAAGCTTGCCGTGATGATTGACAATATACATCAAATCCTTTCGCGAACATTTATGTTGCTTCAAATATTGCAAAATAAACTTGTCCAACAGGCCGCAAATATCCTGCATAAATTTTTCATCAGTCCGACAAAAATAACATACTAACTCATCACAAATAAATTCAATCATCCATTGTAAATCAGATGATTTATTTAATCGCAATAATTGTTTTGGTGTTGAGAAGTTAAACTTGATTGTTTTTTTTAATTGTTGCAAAATCGATAACCAGTCATTTTGTATATTTTGTGCAGGTTTTTTTATAACCACCCCACTATCTTTAAAAACTTCTACTTCCTTATTACCATTTATAAGATTAAGATTAAGATATTTCGTCATTTCTTCTATTATTATTTTATTAGAACGCATAAATTCACGAGGATATGATTGGCCTAAGAATTTTTTCCGCAAAAATTGTTTGAGCTTTTTCTCTTGTAACTTCTGGATAGTTAGAAAATGAAACCTAAAGCTTGTGTCATTTACATTAACTTTAGTTATGCTTCGTATCTGTAAATTCTTAGCTTCACCAAAACTATTTTTCTTTTCTTTCTTGCGAAATATCTCTAAAAAACTCATACCACTTTCCTCATAATTATTAAAATTTATGGCTTGATTATACAGAACTTAGCTTAAGGGAAGCTTAAGGATTGAAAAAAAAATGAGGTTTTTTTGGGGATCGCCTTGAACCGAAGCATGTCATTCTGAGGCGAAGCCGAAGAATCTCATGGTTTGAGATCCTTCGGTCGTGGAATTTATCCTCGAGCGCAGCGAAGGACTCCCTCAGGATGACATGCACTGGATCCCGCAGGTCTTGTCCGCGGGATGACACAGCCAAATACCTACAATTTCCCGCAGCAATGCTTGTATTTCTTGCCGGAACCGCATGGACATGGGTCGTTGCGACCGATTTTCTTGCCTTCACGCCGGAAAGTCTTCACTCCAGCCGCCTCGCCGGTCTCTGCTTCCTGTTGCTCGGGTGGCGCCAAGGTGTCAATATGCTGGAATTGCATCCTCTGCGAGTTGGCTTGCGCTTGTTGCCGACGTAATTCCTCCACCGCCGCCATATCATCCGGCGCCTCGACTTGCACCGTGCTGATAATCTTTACTACATCAAATTTAATGCTATCCAACATATCCGAAAACAACCTGAACGATTCACGTTTATATTCCTGCTTGGGATTTTTTTGTGCGTAGCCACTTAGATGAATACTCTGACGTAAATGATCCATGGTAGCTAAATGTTCTTTCCAATACATATCAAGATTTTGCAACATCACTTGTTTTTCAAATTGGCGCATAACATCTGGTCCCGCCAATTCTTCTTTAGCACGAGCCTCATCTTCGAGTTTTTGCAAAATTAAATCGCGTAAATTTTCTTCATGCAGCGAAGAATCTTTTTTTAACATGTCTTGCAGAGGCAAATCCAAATTAAAATCCGCTTTAAGTTGTTGCGTGAGCCCCGGCACATCCCACATTTCTTCCATACTTTGCGGCGGAATGTATTGATCGATTACGCGATTAATTACATCTCTGCGAATTGCTTTGATCGTCGCCGAAATATCATCCAAACCCATAAGTTCCGCGCGTTGACTATAAATCACTTTGCGTTGATCATTGGCAACATTATCAAATTCCAACAAATTTTTACGCATATCAAAATGAAATGTTTCTACTTTACGTTGCGCGTTTTCAATTGCTTTAGTTATCCAGCGATGTTCAATCGACTCACCTTCTTTCATTCCTAGACGCTTCATAATCGATGCAACTCGTTCGGTGGCAAAAATCCGCATTAAATTATCTTCGAGCGAAACATAAAAGCGCGACGAACCCGGATCTCCTTGTCGCCCCGAACGACCACGTAGCTGATTATCAATACGGCGTGATTCATGCCGTTCGCTACCAATCACATGCAACCCACCTGCTTCAATCACCGTATTATGCCGCCCTTGCCAATCGCTACGCAATTTTTTAAGTTGTTCGTCGGATGGGTTATCCAGACGCGCAATTTCTGCTTCAACGTTGCCACCCAAAACAATATCAGTTCCACGACCCGCCATGTTGGTTGCAATCGTAACGGTGCTGGGCACACCTGCTTGCGCGATAATTCCCGCTTCTTTTTCATGGAATTTAGCGTTCAAAACTTGATGCGGAATATTCGCTTTACGCAATAAAGATGATAAATATTCTGAAGTTTCAATCGACGCGGTACCAAGCAAAACCGGTTGCCCGCGCATCACACAATCTTTAACGTCTTCGGCCACCGCATTAAATTTTTCCCGCGCGCTTAAAAAAACCTTATCCGCATTATCTTTACGAATCAAAGGTTCGTTGGTTGGAATTACAATTACTTCCAATCCATAAATTTGTTGAAACTCATACGCTTCGGTATCCGCGGTACCCGTCATCCCAGATAACTTAGCATATAATCTAAAATAATTTTGAAAGGTAATCGTCGCCAAAGTTTGATTTTCACTTTGAATTGTAACACCTTCTTTTGCTTCAACCGCTTGATGCAAACCTTCCGACCAACGTCGCCCTTCCATCGCACGCCCGGTATGTTCATCGATAATTACTACTTCATTATTCTTAACCATGTAATCCACATCGCGGCTATATAATTTGTTCGCGCGCAACGCGGCGCTGACATGATGCATTAAACCGATATTTTGTGGGCTATAAAGATTTTCGTTTTGTTTAATTAAGCCCGCTTTATACATTAATTCTTCAATATGTTGATGACCAACTTCCGTCAAATACGCCATTTTTTGTTTTTCATCTAAATAATAATCGCCCGGGCCGTCTTCTTCTTTGCGCTCAGTTAATTTTGGAATCAACGCATCAACTTTAGAATAAAGATCGGAACTTGCGTCCGTCGGACCTGAAATAATCAAAGGCGTTCTTGCTTCATCAATTAAAATCGAGTCAACCTCATCGATGATCGCATAATTCAAATCGCGCTGCACTTTTTCTTCCGCCGCAAACGCCATGTTATCGCGCAAATAATCAAAACCAAATTCGTTGTTGGTTCCGTAGGTAATGTCTGCCGCATATGCTTTGCGTTTATCATCTGGTTGTATGTTGGTTAAGTTAACTCCGACGGTTAACCCCAAAAATTCATAAATCGGTCCCATCCATTCGGCATCACGTTTAGCCAAATAATCATTCACCGTAACAATATGTACGCCTAAGCCCTGCAAAGCATTTAAATAGGCGGTCAAAGTCGCCGCCAAAGTTTTACCTTCACCGGTACACATTTCAGCAATTTTACCTTGATGCAATACCATTCCACCAACCAATTGGACATCAAAATGCCGCATTTTTAAGGTGCGCTTACTCGCCTCACGCACCACCGCAAAAGCTTCTACCAATAAATCGTCTAGCTTCTCGCCTTTTTCTAAGCGACTGCGAAACTCATCGGTTTTGGCGCGTAACGCCGCGTCATCTAATTTTTCATATGCAGGCTCGAACGCATTAATTTTCTGCGTGACCTTAGATAAACGCCTAATTACCCGTTCATTGCGGCTACCAAAAATTTTTTTTAAAATTGTTGAGAAAAACAACATTACAATTTTCCTTCCTTCGTATATCATTTACGTCATGAAACAAATTATCAATGACATCTTGCAAGCGCCCAATAATCAATTATCAAACCTAGTTGCTAAGGTTAATCAGTTAAACCAACTTAATCAATCATTATCTAAAATTTTAGATGCAAAACTCGCCTCTCATTGCCAAATTACCAACTTGGAAAATGGAGTTTTAACCATCCTGGTTGATAATTCATCCTGGGGCACCAAAATTCGCTACGCATCGCCTGATATTCTCAATAAAATGCACCAAACGGATAATTTGTCCAAAGTGAAATCGATTAAATGTATCGTCCGACCGAAAAGGTATGAACGAGCAAAAACCAAACAATCAGATCAAAAATTAAACATTTCTGTAGAGAATGCACAACTTTTACGCTCGATTGCAAAGGGGGTGAAGGATAAGAAGCTGCGGGAAGCGTTGCAGAGATTATCCGAAGTTGAATCGTAGGGGCACACGGCACGCCGTGCCCCTACGAAATGTGTCGCCAACAGCAGTTTGGGCACGGCACGCCGTGCCCCTACTAAGAACCTGTTTAAAATCTTTTGCTTTGCTGCAAAAGATCTTAAACAGGTTCTATGCTTCCGCGAATACCGGAGTCGTCATAGGTTGCAAATAAGTGATCGGTAGCTGCGACAAATCTTCAAACCTCTCGTATTCCCAAGCGGTTTCATCAGCCAATAATTGCCGCAATAACATATTATTTAAAGCATGCCCTGATTTATAACCATTGAACGACCCAATCACACTAGAACCTAACAAATACAAATCGCCGATTACATCGAGGATTTTGTGCTTAACAAACTCGTCTTCGTAACGCAATCCATCTTCATTCAACACACGAAAATCATCCACCACAATCGCGTTATCAAGACTTCCGCCACGCGCCAAATTCATACTTTGCATCCGCTCAAAATCCGCCAAAAAACC
>Ga0114923_10002266_pt1 | contig 13098 bp, 10 predicted proteins | sample SumtaG_FD_89578 | JGI IMG/M metagenome (GOLD analysis project Ga0114923, IMG submission 89578) | Deep subsurface microbial communities from Indian Ocean to uncover new lineages of life (NeLLi) - Sumatra_00157 metaG | ecosystem: Environmental > Aquatic > Marine > Oceanic > Sediment | place: near... | reverse complement strand
TCCATCCAAATCTCTGGACGAAGGCCGTTTCCAATGATTGTTTTAACGGGATTATCTGCATCATTCGGTTTTTGAGGTTGATTTAATAAATACCGTAGTAATTCTCCAACATAGATAAAAGCATTGGCGTTATACTTACGTATCTCGTCCCAAAATCGGCTGGCACTGAATTTTCGCGCAAGAGCAACTGTTGCGCCTGCAGCAAAACTACCACCAATTCCAATTGCTAAGGGGTTAGAGTGAAAAAGTGGTGTCGAAACATATATTGTATCATCCGAAGTAAATTGACCAAGAACTTGCCCCATATAAATGCCTCCCACCAACATACGTTGACGAGGAAAATAAGCGGCTTTAGGTAACCCGGTAGTACCGGAAGTAAAAATATATACATGATTATCAAACATATCAATGTCTGCAATTGGTGATGGATTAGTTATTGGAAACTTTTCAACGGCTAAAGAAAGATCAGTATACCCGTCTGGACAAGGCATAGTGCCTGAATCTGGCGAAAAGCAAAGTATTTGATCATCTAAACCAAGATCATCTTTAATACTATCAAATGCCTCAAAGCATTCTTCCCCTACGACTATAACTTTTCCAAGAGTTATTTTAACACAATGCATAAGGGATTTTTCGCGTAAATCAGAATTAATCAGTGAACCTTCTACTCCTATTTTTGCAACAGCTCCAACAAGAGCTATATACTCAATTCGGTTTTCCATGATAATATCTACAATATCTCCCTTTTCTAAACCTAGAGAGAGGAAATAATGGGAATACTTATTTACTAATTCATTAAATTCTTTGTAAGTTATTTGCTTCTCTTCAAATTTTATCGCAATTTTATCAGCAAACTGCTCTGCATTTCTTTCGATAACAGTTCCAAAAGAACCAACTCTCTCACGATTGAGAGCCATAAGTTTATCCAAATGATGGAAATTATTCTTCATAAATTCTTTGTAGCGTTTTCTATATTCTCTTCGTTCAATAGTAATTTCGGATTTTTCTTGTGATTTTTCTAACATAGTTATGAAAATTAGAATTTACAAAAAAAGTTTAGGAAAAATAAAAAATTAAGCGGTTTCAATTATTTATGAAAAATGAGAGAGGTAGTAGTTGAAAATTAAACCTTAATGATTCCCTGCAGTATATCGTTGTAAATTTCTTTTGTTAAAGGGACATAATTTGATTCTTGCGGGAGCATCACATATAAAGCATCGTCAATAATATCTAAGTCAAAACCTTCTTTTTTAAGTAAGGATTTTTTAATTTTAAATGTAGAGGTGGTCGCTAATTCAGATTTAATCCTGAGAAAAATAGGTACTCCATATGGAGGAAGATTATCTAATAAATAATTTGCGAGTCCTTTAAAATTAAAATCTTCAATATTTACCTCAGGAGCAAATGATGCCATTCCCGCTCGTCCATCAGTACCGGGTATTTTCACACCATAAACTGATGATAGAGAAACATGCTCAAAATTATTAAAAATGTTTTCTACTTCAGTTGTACTGATATTGTGACCCTTCCAACGAAATGTATCACCCAAACGATCAACAAACATTATATGATTACATCCTTGGTCTCTTACTAAATCTCCACTGTTAACCCATGTATCTCCTTTTTTGAATACATCGTGAAAATATTTGGCTTCGGTAGCTTTTTTATCTGTATAGCCGAAAAATGTTATGTCGCCTATAACTGGAAATAATAGCAACCCATCTTCCCCTAGACCAACCTTTTGCATGAACCCACCCTCACCTCTAAATACTTCATCTTCCTCAATATCATATTTAACAATAGCCCAGATCCGTGAATTGTAACCGCATGTGCAGTCGAAGTTGAATATATTTTGAAAACCACCAAAAGCTTCTGTTGTCCCATAAAATTCACCAATTCTTTCTATATTAAATCGCTCTTTAAATTCTTTCCAGATTTCTGGGCGTAGACCGTTACCTATAATCGCCTTAACTGGATTATCTGCATCATTAGGTTTTAGGGGTTGATTCATTAAATAACGACATAACTCACCTACATAATTGAATGCTGTAGCGTTGTATTTACGAATATCATCCCAAAATTGACTCACACTAAACCTTCTCGCGAGAGCTAATGTTCCCCCTGTATTAAATACACTACTAACTCCTACTGCTAAGCTATTAGAATGAAAGAGTGGTGTTGCAACATAAAATGTATCCTCAGATGTTAATCGTGCTAAAGCTTGCCCGTACATAATACCACTCACCACCATTCTATGATGTGGAAAATACGCCGCTTTTGGTAAACCGGTAGTTCCTGAAGTAAAGATAAAAACATGATTATCATATAATTTAACTTCCTTAACAGTTGATGGATTATCAATGGGAAAGTCCTTAACAGCTAAAGAAAGATCTACATATCCCTCTGGACATAATATCTCATTTTTATCAGGTAAAAAATGTAATAAATTATCTTCTGTTAAGTTGAGCTTATCTTTTATGTTCTCAAATGGATTGAGACACTCTTCACCAATAACTAAAGCTTTTCCCAAAGTTGTTTTGAATGAATGTATGAGGGACTTTTCACGCAAATCAGAATTAATCAATGAGCCTACAGCACCAATCTTTCCAACAGCACCAATAAGAATTAACATCTCAATCCTATTTTGTAAGAGGATATCTACTACATCCCCCTTTTTCAAGCCTAGGGAGAGAAAATAATGGGCATATTGATTTACTAATTCATTATATTCCTTATAAGTCAATTCCGTGTCTTCGAATTTTATGGCTACATTATCTGCGAATTGTTCAGCATTTCGTTCAATAATCGTTCCAAAAGAAATCTCCTTTTCACCTGTGATTTTGAAAATTTTATCATAGAACTCTCCACAATCTCTATTAAATTCCTTACGTCGTTTTCGAAACTCTTTACGATCAATTAAATCTGGTTTTGCATCATGAGTACTATTTGGCATATATCTGCAAAATCAATAGAAATTAATAAAGTTTAAGATGAGAAACATTGAAAATATAAAGAATAAATACAAATAGCCTATAAAATAACAAGATTTAAAGATTCATTCTGTTTGAGTTTGAGTTATCAAAATTGGAATTTGCATAAAAAGTTTAGGATCAAAAGATACAGTTTAAGTATCTTTATGAAGAGAGATTGAAGATAGAATGAAAAACTAAAGCTTAACTATTCCGTTTTGAATATCTTCATAGAGTTCTTTTGTTAATGGTATATAATCTGATTCATGCGGTAGCATTACATATAGAGCATCGTCAATAGCATCAATGTCAAAGCCTTCCTTCTTTAGTAAAGATTTTTTAACTTTAAAGGTAGATGTGGTTGCCAATTCAGATTTAACTCTGAGAAAAATAGGTACTCCATAGGGAGGAAGATTATCGAGTAAATAATTCGCTAGCCCTTTAAAATCAAAATTTTCAATATTTATCTCAGGAGCAAACGATGCCATTCCCGCTCGCCCGTCGGTACCAGGTATTTTCACACCATAAACCGTTGATAGAGAAACTTGCTCGAAATTATTAAACATGTTTTCTACTTCAGTAGTACTAACATTATGGCCCTTCCAGCGAAATGTATCACCTAAACGATCAACAAACATAATGTGTTTACATCCTTGGTTTCGAACTAAATCTCCGCTGTTAACCCAGGTATCTCCTTTTTTGAAAACATCATGAAAATATTTGGATTCGGTAGCTTTCTTATCAGTATAACCAAAAAATGTTATATCATCTAAAACCGGAACAATAAGCAAGCCTTCTTCACCTACACCAACTTTTTTCATGAATCCGTCTTCATCTCTGATAACTTCATCTTCCATAATATCATATTCAACAATAGCCCAAGTCCGTGAATTGTAGCCACAAGTACAATCGAAATTTAGTATATTTTGAAAACCTGCAAAAGCTTCTGTTGCCCCATAAATTTCACCAACTCTTTCTATACCAAACCTCTTTTTAAATTCTTTCCAGATTTCTGGGCGTAAACCATTTCCTATAATTGCTTTTACGGGATTATCTGCATCATTCGGCTTAGGAGGCTGATTCATTAAATAGCGACATAACTCTCCCACATAGTTAAAATGTGTAGCGTTAAATTTACGAATATCGTCCCAAAATCGACTTGCACTAAACTTTCGTGCAAGAGCTAAAGTACCCCCGGTGGCAAAAACGGTACTGACTCCTATTGCCAAACTATTAGAATGAAATAAAGGTGTCGAAACATACATAGTATTCTCGGAGGTAAACCGTCCCACTGCCTTCCCCATCAAAATACCGGAAACAACCAATCTATGGTGAGGAAAATAAGCCGCTTTCGGTAGACCAGTAGTACCAGAAGTAAAAATATAAAGATAGCTATCGAAAGTTTTAATTTCAGATGTGGTTGACGGATTATCTACTGGTTGAGTATTAACAGCTATTGAGAGATCTACATAACTCTCTGGACAGGATACCTTTTTCATATCAGGTAAGAAATATAATAGATTATCTTTTGTTAAGTTGAGCTCATCCTTTACCTTTTCAAAGGAATCAAGAGACTCCTCACCTATAATTAATACTTTTCCTAAAGTAGTTTTAAAAGAATGTATGAGAGACTTCTCACGCAAGTCAGGATTAATCAAAGAACCTACAGCTCCTATTTTTCCAATAGCACCAATTGTGATTAACATCTCGGGACGATTTTGCAAAAGAATATCGACTACATCTCCCTTATTTAACCCTATTGAAAGAAAATAATGCGCATATCGATTAACCCATTCATTATATTCTTTAAAAGTTAGCTTTTTATCTTCAAATTTTATTGCTATTTTATCAGTATATAGTTCAGCATCCCTTTCTATAATCATTCCAAAAGAAATTTCCCTCTCAATTGTTATCTTAACTATCTGGTTTAGAAATTCTCCACATTCTCTCCAAAATTCTTTCAATCGTTTTCTAAACTCCTTACGGTCAATTAAATCTAAAGGTTTTTCAGATGTATTAGTTGTCATATTTTTGCAAAATAAATGTAAATTAATAAAGTTTAAGATGAATATGACTAGAAATGAAATGTGAAATATAAATAAAAAATAGTGTTAAAACAACAGACTAATATTATTCATTCAGTTTGAAGCCTGCTCTTCCAAACATTAGTTGTTTCTGCTTTCTTTTCCAAAGCTATATTTAGATAGTAGCGGACGAGGTTGGCTCTTGGTTTAACTTCAACTATTGCCTCATAATATTTAATAGCCTCTTCTAAATGACCAAGCTCATCATGAATAAGACCCTTTTCAAAGTGGGAACTTAGATGCATGATATCAATTTCAGTTACTTTATCGAAGATTTCTAAGGCTTCATCATATTTTTTAAGATCTTTTAACAATAATCCTTTATTATAATAAGCCTTGGTTTGTTCAGGTTCAATTTCAATAGCTTTGTCATAGATTTTTATTGCTTCCTCGGTATTATCCAGTTTATCGAGAAGCACTCCTTTTTGGTTCAAAACCTCGTAGTTATTTGGATCTAATTCTAATGCATCATCGAAGAGTTTTATAGCTTCCTCTAAATCTCCTAATTTATAAATTTTTAACGCATCTTTAAATAATCTTTTTACTTCCTTTTTAATCTGACGTGGTGTTAACTCAGAATCTTCTGTAATATTTTCGGACAAATTTCATACCTTTAATTTTTTTATTGTTAAAATAAATAATGTTTCACGATTTATTACTTTATATGGGTTTTTTATTTGTAATAATTATGAATATTATTACAGATTAAGAGTTTAAATTCTAAAAAGAAAAATGAAAAATAGAAATGGATGAAAATAATGAAAATAGATGATATTAAACGTATTTTAATATTAGGATCAGGGATAATGGGAGTACAAATAGGTATTCAATCAGCAATGCATGGATACCAAGTTAGTATCTTTGTAAGAAATCCCGCGAAAAATGATATAGTATGGGATGACATAAAAAAGCGAACTGATTGGATTGTAAGACGGGAAGTAATTAGTAGGGAAGAAGCCGATCAAATGCTAAAGAGAATATATACGACAAATGATCCTGCAGATGCAGCAAAAGATGCTGATTTCCTTTCAGAATCGGTACTCGAAAATCCCTCTTTAAAAAAGGAATTATTTGAGAAATTTAATAAATTATGTCCCGAGCACACAATTTTTACTACAAACACCTCCACACTTTTACCATCAAGGTTAGCTGAAAGCACAGGCCGCCCTGAAAAGTTTTTAGCTTTTCATTGTAATAATCCTGTGTTTGTTACTAGAACTGTAGATATCATGGGACATCCTGGTACATCAAAAGAAGTACTTGACTTAACAATTAAATTTAGTAGGCGGATTGGATTAATTCCTCTCATTCTTGAAAAAGAGCAGCCAGGATACATAATTAATACATTGTTAGGGGGATTATTGCCTAAAGCACTAGAATTAGTTGCAAACGGAGTCGTTACTCCTCAACAAGTCGATAAAAGTTGGATGAGTAATATGAAAATGGGAATAGGGCTTTTTGGAATTATGGATAGCAATGGACTCGACATAGGCTGGGAGATGCGAGAAAAACACGCACTATCCTCTGAAGATGAACAAGAAAAAGCAATATATAATTATCTGAAAACTAATTTTATCGATAAAGGACATCTTGGACGAAAAACTGGCCAAGGATTTTATAAATATCCTAATCCTGAGTATAAGAATCCAGATTTTTTAAAATAAATTTTTTTCCATCTATTATTATGGACGGAATACCAAACTTAGTAATTTAGAAAAAATTGAACTATTCTTTTTCTCATATTGCCTCTTTAGGAAATAATCTTTGTTTTATTTTAACTAATCCTGTCTCTTCATCGAAGTCAAGAAGATTTACATTCGCAAGTTCATTTACAGCCCTAATAACAAACGCCCCAGCTATACCAGTTGTATTCTTTATTTCCTCTCTTGTCAATTCTTCCTTTTCTCCATGAAGAGTTAGCAAAATCTTATAATGAGGTTGTCCCTGCCATATCTTCTCAATTAATACCGCATATATTGATAAAAGTGCTCTTATCCTTTCAAAATTAAATCCTGCTTCTTGACTCTCTTCTGCAATTTTCGCCAATTTGCTTAATTCAACTTTAAGAGTCTCATATTCATCTAGTAATCTCATCTGTTCTTCGCTCATGGCGCCAATTTTCTCATCTTTTTCTTGCTTTTCTTTTTCCAGATTAATTTTATCCCGTTCTAATTGTTTTGTTTCGTCTTCTAATTGTTGCTTTTCCTTTTCTAATTTACTTTTATCAATTTCTAATTCTGTCTTATCTCTTTCTAATTCGGCTTTTTCTTTTTCCAATTCCGCTTTTTCTTTCTCTAACAGGGTTTTATCAGATTCTAATTGTATCGTTTCCTTTTCGAGTTGACCTTTTTCTTTTTCTGATTGGGCTTTTTCTGTTTCCAGTTTGGACTTGTCATTCTCTAGTTGTCCTTTTTCTTTTTCTGATTGGGCTTTTTCTGTTTCCAGTTTGGACTTGTCATTCTCTAGTTGTCCTTTTTCTTTTTCAAGTGAAGACTTTTCACTGCTTAAGGAATCTTTCTCTTTCTCAAGATTAATTAGCTCATTCTTCGCTTTAAGCAACACTTCCGTAAATTGTTTCATATTTTCTTCTACGGCTTTGAGAGTTCCATCTATAACTTCTGAAGTCTTTTTTTCTTCCGACATTGAAATCAATTTGTATTTATTTCATAAATAATATTAATATATTTAATCGGATTTAAAAATTAAAAGATTTCTAAATAAATTGTTTTCAATGCTATATTACATTGTATAATTTAAAAATAAAAACTTAAAATTCAATATCACAGAATTAATTAAATTATGACCGAAGAGGATAAGGAAAAAAGTCAAGATAAACGAATGATATTTGGGGTGTCAGTGCCAGTCTTTATAATGGGCCTGGTGTCCCTTTTTACAGACATTTCTAGCGAAATGATTCAGAGTATATTACCCCTCTTCATTCTTTCAATAGGAGGTACAATCTTGATTTTAGGGATTATTTCAGGTACTACAACTGCGTTATCTAACATCTTAAAAGGATTTACTGGCTGGTTGAGTGATAAAGTAAATAAAAGAAAACCATTCGTTGTTGCGGGGTATACAATATCAAATTTGGCGAAGCCTTTTATTGGCTTTAGTCCATCTTGGCAGTTTGTACTAGCGCTTAAAGCAACAGATCGTTTTGGTAAAGGATTAAGAACATCATCACGGGACACACTTATTTCATATTATGCCGTAGAACGGGGTAAAGCCTTTGGGCTACACAGAGCAATGGATACCACAGGGGCAGTTGTTGGGTCTCTTGTAGCCTTTTTGCTATTGTATTGGGCTTATTCATATTCAGAGATAATTTTCTTCTCATTAATCCCCGGTATAGCAGCTATCGCTTTAATTTTGACCATAAAAGATGTGGATCCCACCAAATTAGATGAAACTAAGATGAGGTTCTATGGACATCCTAAGGTGGATAAAATAGATAAAAATTTTATTAAATTAATTATAATTCTAGGAGTTATTGAATTTGCGAGTTTAGATATTACATTTCTTATTATTAGATCAACTGATTATATCCCAAATGAATCCATATTTCTGATCCCTCTCTTTTATCTTCTTACAAATATTGTGTATGTCATTTTTGCGCCTATAAATGGTTCAATATCTGATAAAATAGGGAGGAAACCCATAATTGTATTAGGTTTATCTGTATTATTAATCTCTTGTGTAATATTAGCATTTCCTACGGATATATCACTAAATTCTTTAATCTTGATAGTTATAGTCTATTTTATGTTTGGGTTCTACTTAGCTTCAGTGGATCCCATATCAAGAGCGTATATAGCAGACTTAGCCGGCATAAACAAGAGAGGTCGAGCCTATGGATATTATTATTTATCGGTTGGACTAATATCTCTTGTAGAATCAATTATTTTTGCTCTGCTTTATGAATTCTATTCTTATACTTGGGCGTTTATTTACATATCTATTATGTTGTTCATATGTATAATCGTATTTGTTATGACTGATTTTTCTAAAATAATTGAGAAAAAAGAAATTCAATAATAAAAATTTTGTTTTTAATTCAATGTTTATATCTTTTTCAGTTTCTTCTAATAGTTCAACAATTACTATTATTTTGTCCATAATTCTGCTAAATTAATTATTACTTCGCTTGCTTTTTGTAAAGCTAATGTAGGGATATATTCTTTTCTTGAATGAAATAGCATACCACCTGCAAATATATTTGGTGTTGGTATTCCTTTTTCGCTTAATTTAGCCCCATCTGTCCCCCCTCGTATTGAATGAATTTTAACTTCTAAGCCTGTCAACTCAATAGCCTTCTTAGCTAAATCAATTGCTTTCTGTTCCCTTTCTATAAAAGTCAGCATGTTCTGGTATTGATGTAAAAAATTTAACTCAATTTTTAATCCCGGGTACCGAAGCTCGTATAAATTTTTTAAATTCTCCAAATAATTCATACGATTTTGATTCTTTTTCAATTCGAAATCTCTAATAATTAGAGTCGCAGTTGCCTCCTCTTCATTGCCTTCTAGATTCATCAAATGATAAAAACCCTCTTTATCTTCTGTATGTTCTGGTGTTTCCGCTTCAGGTAATTCACTTAGAAATCGACTGGCTATATGAATAGCATTTATCATTAAATTTTTAGCGTAACCCGGATGAACAACTAAGCCTTTAAATTTAATGGAAGCTCCCCACGCATCAAAACATTCTATCTCCAGTTGACCCATTTCAGAACCATCTAAAGTATAACAAATGTTAGGTAAAAGCTTCTTTTTAATTTTCCTTGTACCCCGACCAATCTCCTCATCAGGTGTGAAGCAGATTGTTATTGGACCGTGTGTTAATTCGGGAAACTTTTTCCATCCTGCACAAGTTGCCATAATTTCTGCGACTCCTGCTTTATTATCTGCTCCTAATAGCGTATCTCCTTGGGATGTGATAATGTCTAGGCCAATATATTCTCCTAATTGTGGTGAATCCCCTATACTCAAGCTGATTTCTTCATTTTGAGAAAATTTTATATCACTCCCATCATAATCTTTATGAAGGACAGGTTTTACATCTTTTCCACTTACGGCTTGTGATGTATCTAAATGAGCAATAAAACCGATTGGTTTGACATTTTCATATCCTTCACTTGGTGGTAAATCAGCGTAGACATAACCATATTTATCATGAATAATCTTTTCTAAACCTAAATCTTCCAGCTCATTTCTCAATTGTTTTCCTAAGTCAATTTGATTTTGAGTTGATGGAAATGAAGGTGATTTTATATCAGAGGTTGTCCAAATCTTCACATATCTTAAAAACCGTTCCAATGCATCGTTTATTAGGAATTCTTGTATCTTTTTAGAAATTTTCATCTTTACTCTCGTGATATTATCAAAACGAAAATATAATTAATTGTTATGAGTATTAGTACAATTAATAATTTACTAAATGTAATTACATACACGTAAAAGATAAATGAAATAAATATAAATATAGTTCTTAACAAATAAAATATAATTACATTAATTTAAAAAAGTGTAAAAAAAAATGGCTGAATTAACGCAATATGAAATGACTACCGGAATCATCCTCTTTATAGTGATGATTCTACAATTTGGTTTATCAGCAGTTTTAATGGCAAAATATTCCTCTACAAAGGATAAGAGAGTTCTCTATTTTTCTCTTTTTATGGCATTCGGGACTCTGTCGTTCTTAGTTATTTCAATAAATTTCATAAACATTCTTGTAACTGGAAATTCCATCGGAGCTTTTCCATATCTTCTCTTAGCATTTGGATTCGCCCCAATATCAGTTCTATTCTGGATGATCCTTATGACCGAACTCATGTATCAAAACAAGAGAAAAGTAATTTTGGGAATTTTCTTAATTTATTGGATAGTTGTAAGGATAATCTTCTTTTATTTGCTATTTACGGATATTAACTCGCTCGCCACAAATATTTGGATTGGTGGTTTGCAACAGGGCATCTTTTTACGAGTTACTCAGTTTATACGACTTCTAATAATCTTAGTATTTGGTATTTTATTTTTCAAAAATTCGCACAAATCTGAGAATAAAGAAGTGAGATTAAAAGGGACGTTGTTTCTTTTGGCAATTCTTATTATGGTTGGAGGTATGCTCTTATACACCATAACCCAAATTCCTACTTTTATTCTGATTTTTATGATACCGTCCTTACTCTGCTATTACGGATCACTAGCAATGCCTGAATGGGTTAAAAAACGTTTCATAAAAGAACGCGAATAAACACTAATTTTTCTTTTTTTTTTAAAAATTGATAATTCTATTCTTTTCGTTATTGACATACGTGTAGAAGTAAATTGAAATAAGTATATATAGAAGTTTTTATCTAAGAATAATTAACTAAAATTTGTAAAAAACTGATATAATATGGTAGAATTAACTCAAACTGATTATATTAACACAGTCTTTATAGTTTTAGTAATATTTTTATTGCTATTTGTCGGATTTAAATTAATTGCGAAATATTTCAAACTGAAAGATAAATTACTTCTCTATCTTGGACTTTCTCTTGTAACTCAGATATTTACTTGGCTCGCGTCTTTTATTAATTTCATATTTATTCTCCAAACCGGAAACATGATGCCGTATGAAATGAATTTATTAATAACCAATGGGTTTCCTGTACCATTAATCTTTTGGATGTTAGTTTGGACGAACTTAATGTACAAAGAGAAAAAGAAATTACTTTTCACAGTTTTTATGATTTATTGGTTAGTAATGGAGGTTATTTTCTTCTATTTATTCTTTACTGATCCTACATCAATGGTTGTATATCATGGATATATGCAAACTGAAATTGGACCATTTCCAATACTTCGCAATCTTGGCAATATGGTGATTAGCATCATAACTGTTGCTCTATTCTATAGAGAATCGCATAAATCAGACAATCCAGAAGTTAGATTAAGAGGAACATTATTCTTAGCTGGAGTGATTTTGGTCTTTATAGGTGTGATATTACTAACTATAACAGGGCTCGCAATATTCCCATTACTCGCTTTCATTCCGGCTGTCCTTAGTTACTATTATGGTTTGAATATGCCAAATTGGATTAAAGAGAGACTTCATAGGAAGGAAGAGTAAAATCGCACTAAAATAAAATAATTTTTTTTTTTTTAAATTTCCATTTTACTTAAGATATTCAATATTATTTGTTATGGGATTAGGAACAAACAATAATTAAAGAAAGCTATAAATACGAATTTGAATCAAATAATGATAATCACATTTTTAAAAAAATTGATAAAAACATGGTTGCATTAACGCAAAATGAATTAATTAACGGTTTTTTTATCGTTATAATGGTTGTTGTTTATTTTTACGTAGGTCTAAAGCTATATTTGAAATATAATACTTATAAAGACAAAAAACTAGTATATCTTGGGACTAACGTTATATTCCAATCTTCTGGTTGGCTTGCTATAGCGATTACTTATCTGATGATCCTCACTTCAGGAGTCTCTCTTTCAGAGTCTTTGTATATTCTGATAGGGCACGGTTTGGCACCCATCGCCTTGTTATCTTGGATGCTTCTACTTACTGAACTCATGTGGAAGAATAAACAAAAAATAATTCTAGTGATTTTCGGAATTTATTGGGCACTATTTACAATAATCTTCTTTGTATTTTTGATTACAGACTTATCATCTCTCGGTATGAGAGTTGGTAATCTGGATTTTCAAATGGCACCCTTTTTAATGATACGTACTCTTATTAATATGGTAATAGGACTCATTACAGTTATTCTCTTTTTTAGAGAGTCACGAAAATCCGAAAGTGCTGAGGTTAGATTAAAGGGGACATTGTTTCTTTTAGGTGTATTATTTTTGATGGCAGGAGGATTCTTGTTTCTTGTAGTTCAAACTACATTCATAACACTCGTTTTTGCCGTACCATCCGTTATTGCTTTATATGCGGGATTAATAATGCCTGAATGGGTAAAAAAACGCTTTATTAAAAATCGAGAGTAATAATAAATCCTTTTTTTTTTTTTTAAATTTTAATAAAAT
>Ga0114923_10002265_pt1 | contig 13103 bp, 13 predicted proteins | sample SumtaG_FD_89578 | JGI IMG/M metagenome (GOLD analysis project Ga0114923, IMG submission 89578) | Deep subsurface microbial communities from Indian Ocean to uncover new lineages of life (NeLLi) - Sumatra_00157 metaG | ecosystem: Environmental > Aquatic > Marine > Oceanic > Sediment | place: near... | reverse complement strand
TGATATCATAATATATGAAAAGGATTACTAATAAAATGCAGGAGGGGGAATTACGGAAGGCTATGAAGGAAATCCGAAACTCAAAATGGTTCTTAAATTAAGAATTGATGAATGGTGTGTAAAATGTGTTGTACTTTTTGTTACACTAATCAATCCTTATTATGAAATTTTAAGAACAAGTGTTGATAATGAAATTTGTAACATAATTATAAATACAAATTGTTAGCTTGTTTTACCATCTCAGAATAATATCAATTACTAAATAAATATTATAGAAATAAAAAAATAAATTACCTATTACAATAACCTTAATATACCATCTAACTGTTTTTTCATACGTTAAATCTGTTTTAGCATAATAAAAACTTCTAACCATCGCCCCAATAGCTACTAACGTAATAATTACTGAATAAATGAAAAGAATATATTCAAAAAATTCAAAAAATAATATATAAGAATGTTCTAAATAAATAAAAAGACTCCATAAAGATATTGATATGATAAATACAGCTGAAAGTAAGAAAAAGAATCCCCACATCCATTCTCTATATATCATATTTTTTGAACACACCTAAATTTTTTAATAATAAGAAATAAAGTGTTAATATTAGTATTTAAGATTTTTTCCAATGTTATCATACTTCAAAGACATATTTATTCTTTTAAACTTTAATACTCTATCTCTCATAATTAAGATTATTCAAGAATTTATAAGAACATAATAATTGACCTTATGAAATGCTTTAGAATGATTATATTTTACTAAGTTAATTTGAATTGTTTCCAGTTTTTTTTTATGATAATCGAAATTTATATAATAAGGCATAAAATAATTTTGGAGTATACAATTATGTAGTCCAGGTATCTGATATATGGTTAATTCCATCATAAGATTTACCTTTTTTTTTAAGGGGAAGGCAGGATATAAAATGTTCCCCAGTTTCTCCCCCAATTAGAATCTTTTTGGGATTATCAATCCCACAACCAATATGCTTATCCATTACAGGGCACCTAGGGTGAAATGCACATCCTTTTGGTGGATTTATTGGGCTAGGAACGTCACCTTCTAATATAATTCTGTTTATTCTTGAAGTAGGATCGAATGTAGGTCGAGCAGATAATAATGCTTTAGTATATGGATGTGAAGGATTTGTAAAAACATCTTTAATCGTTCCAACCTCTACAAATTTACCTAGATACATCACTGCAATATTATCAGCTATGTGTTGTACTACAGTTAAATCGTGAGTAATAAAAACGTAAGAAAAATTAAATTCATTCTGAAGATCCTTCAATAAATTTAATATTTGAGCTTGAACAGATACATCAAGAGCGGATGTAGGTTCATCTAGAATAATCACTTCAGGATTACAGGAAAGAGCTCTAGCAATTACAATTCTTTGCTTTTGGCCACCTGAGAATTCATGAGGATATCGATCTAAATGTTCCCTTTTCATCGAGACTACTTCTAGAAGTTCAAGAACTCGTCTGCGGATTTTTCTTCTTTTTGACATTCCTTCAAGAATTTTTAGAGGTTCACCAATTAAATCAACTATTTTCCTACGAGGATTTAATGAAGCATCAGGATCTTGAAATACTATTTGAACTCTTTTACGGATCAGTGATCTAAATTTTAACTCTTTATGATAATCTGAGAGAATTTTCTTTATTTTATAGATTAGACCTTGATCCTTCTTTGCTCGTTGCTTTATACGTTGTTTCATATGTTGTTGTTTTTTTTTATGAAAACTTGAAGGTGCTCTTATAAACAATCCCTTAAGCCACCCAGTTAAAATTCTAAATATAATGGGGTTGTTTATAAAAGACATTATAAATGATTTATTTTCAAATTTTCTTTTCTTCCAAATTTGTTGGTTTTCTAGAAAAATAGAGCCATCTGTGGCATCAACTAAATTCAACACGGTATTTCCAATTGTAGTTTTACCACATCCACTTTCTCCAACTAATCCTAATGTTTCTCCTTTATGAAGGTCAAAACTCACACCATCTACAGCTAAGACCTCTCCAATTTTCCGCTTTAAAAAGCCCCCTAAAATAGGGTAATATGTCTTTAGATCTTTAACTGAAAGAATTACTTCTTTTCTACTTTTTGGTTTTGACATGTTTTTCATATCTGAATTTTTTATTCGATTTTCTATAATGTTAGATTGATTATTTTTAAAAATTACATTAAATAAGAAGTCTCTTTCTCTTCTTTATCTCATTGATATTTAGGTGAATCTTTATATTTAGGATCATAGAGATGACACCCTATAAAATATTTATGTTTTATTTTTATAAATTTAGGTTTCACTTTATCGCAAATTTCCATACGCTCATCACATCTAGGGTGAAATCTACAACCTGATGGAGGATATATCAAATTTGGGACCATTCCTCGAATAACTTCTAATTTTTGATCTTTCTTCTCTAGGCTTGGAATGGCTTTAATCAATCCAATAGTATATGGGTGACGTGGATTTTTAAATAGATCAACCGCGGTTGCATATTCAACAATATTTCCACTATACATAACAGCAACCCTGTCACACAAATCAGCAATAATTCCTAAATCATGTGTAATCAAAAGAATTGATGTTTTGAACCTTTTTTTTAAGTCTTTCATCAAATCAAGAATTTGAGCTTGAATGGTTACATCTAAAGCCGTAGTTGGTTCATCAGCAATTAACATTGCGGGATTACAAGAAAGTCCCATAGCAATCATAACTCTCTGTCTCATACCGCCACTAAGTTCATGTGGATACCTCTTTAAAATACCCTCAGCATCTGCGATTTCCACTTCTTTAATAATCTGTATTGATTTCTCTTTAATTACATCTTTTAATATTGGTATATGCTTGGTTTTTGTTTTGAGTTCGATAATTTCGTTTTTAAGATGTTCTCGATCTTCTTTCGTTAATTGATCATCTTCTTTTAACTTGATTTTTAATTCTTTTTTTCTTTCCAAGTTTTTCTTTCTATTTAAACGACGTTCGTCTAAAATTTGTTTAAGATCTTCCATTTGATGTAAAATAAAGACTTCCGCTAATTGTTTTCCTACTGAAATAACGGGGTTAAGGGAATTAAGAGGATCTTGAAATATCATCGTAATATCATTACCTCGGATTCCCCTCATGTCTTCCTCTGATAGCTCAAGCAAATTAGTACCATTAAATAATATATTTCCTTCGAGAATAATCCCTGGAGATCTCACTAGACGCATAATTGAAAGAGCTGTAACGGATTTTCCACAACCCGTTTCACCTACAAGTCCAAGTATTTCATCTTCATAAATGTTAAATGAGACGCCATCAACAGCTTTGACAACTCCTTCTTCTGTATAAAAATACGTCTTAAGATTTTCAACCGAAAGTAATGTTTTTTTATCTTTTGAAATTTCAGTGTCTATTTGATTAGTTTGTTGAGTAGCTCTTTTATTTTGTGGTGTTATTGTCATCTTTAATTTTACCAATATTTGATTAAAATCTTCTAATATTAACTTATATATTTCTTAATCGCGGATCTAAGGCATCCCTTAACCCGTCACCGGTTAACATAAAACCTAATACAGTCATCATTATCATAAAACCTGGCCAAAAAACCGCCCATGGAGCATCTAGCATTTCAGCTCTTGCTTGACTAATATAAAAACCCCATTCAACCTGCTCCGGATCATTAAAACCTAAAAAGGCTAGACCTGCTAAACTTAAGATTATCCCACCAATGGCAAACGTGAAGGCGATTACGGTAGGTTGAATACAATTAGGAAGTAGGTGTTTAAACATAATTCGCCAATTTCCTGCTCCTGATGCTCTTGCTGCTTCTACATAGGTTAGGTCTCGGGCTTGTAAAACTGATCCTCTAATTAAACGAGCATATCCGCCAATACCTAGCAATCCAAAAGCTAAAATAAAATATTCTAAACGTTGCCCAAAAACTCCTATAATAACTATAAGGAAAACTAAACCTGGAAATACAATGATCACATCCACGATTCTCATTAATATTGAATCAATCACTCCTCCATAGTAAGCAGCAATCGTACCAATTATAATACCAGTTGGAACAGAAATTAATAGTGATAGTAAAGCAACTGATAGAGATACTCTTGCGCCCCATATCATAATAGAAACGAGATCACGTCCGAAGTGAGTTGTTCCTAAGGGATTTTCTGGAGATGGCGGAGAATATGGCCATTGATTTGGATGATCTGGATTTGGGTAAAAAGACGCTGTTTCTTCCAATGTTTGGGGTGATATCCATGGAGCAAACACAGCAAAGGAAACAATCACAAGAATAATTCCTATACCTATAATGGTTAATATGGATTTCAATCTTCGAATAAATTTTCTTTTACTTATAGTTTTTTCATACTCAAACTCCCTTACTGCTAGATCTTCCATTATATACCCTGGAATGAGAAGAAACTTAATATAAGTGATTATATTTTTCCTTTTTTCTTTTCGAATTTCGATAGGTTCTTCTAATTCTTGTTGTTCAATTTTTTCCATAATTTTTAACACATTTTTTTTATTTTTTATTAATATCTTATTCTTGGATCTATAACTCCATAGAGTACATCAACCAATAAATTTATAGCAATAATCAATAAAGCAGAAAAAAATACAATACCATTTATTAAATAAATATCACGTTCAAAAATAGCACTCACTACTAAATCTCCCATTCCTGCCATGGTGAAAGTTGCTTCAGTTAGAATCGCCCCTCCTAATAGACCACCAAAACCAAGTCCAATCACTGTTACAACAGGGATTAATGCATTTTTCAGGGCGTGTGTATGTAAAACAACTTTTTCTTTGCATCCTTTTGCTCTTGCCGTTCTTATATAATCTTGTTGTAAAATTTCCAGCATACTTGAACGAGTTTGTCTTGTAATCCCAGCAAGAAATATAAAAGCTAAACACAATACGGGTAAAAGTATGTGAGAAAAGTAATCTATTGCCATATATATTTTACCATCTATTAATGAATCAATTAATCTAAAACCGGTAACAAATTTAGGATCTCCATATTTCATATTTTTAAAGCCACCTGAAGGTAACCAATCCAATCGATAAGCAAATAAGTATTGAAGCATCATTCCTAACCAATACACAGGAATCGATACTCCTATTAGGGCAAAGCCCCTAAAAGAAGTATCTTGCCATTTATTTCTGTATTTTGAGGAAATTATACCAGTCTTAATTCCAAAAAAAGTGGCAATTAGAAGAGAAAATACAGTAAGTTCAATGGTTCTTGGAAACCTCTCCCAAATAAGATCCCAAACTGGCACCCCTCTATTAACAGTATAAGATTCACCCCAATTTCCTGAAAAGAGGTCTGCGATATATCTAAAATATTGAACAATTACTGGTTGATCCAATCCTAGCATATGTTCCATTTGCAAATACTGAGCATGTGTATGATTTAATGGTAACATAGCTTGAACTGGATCCCCAGGCATTAATTTAGTAAGTAAAAATGTCAAAGTCAATACAAGAAACAACACAGGAATTAACCAAAGTATTCTTTTCATAATATATGATAGCATACTCATATCTCATAACCTCTTCTAACTATATTTCTTTTTATCACTTCTAGTGTAATTTTTAATCAATCACTTTTAGATTTATCATATTTCTGTCTGGCTTTACTAGCTAAAACTGCTGTTGACATATTAATACCTATCAAACACAAAATTGTAAGATATCCTTCATACATAATAAAAAATCTATATATTATGGTTAGATCAAAACTCTCTACAATAAACCAATACCATATGAAAGATATTCCGATTATGATAAAACTTAGCCAAAAACTATTCCTTAATCCATATTCATAAAATTTTTCTCTAAATACCATTAAAAACACAATTGCTATAAGAATTATTAAAGATAAAAAAGAAGATGGATTAAAAAGAACTTGATATATAAATACTATTCTTTCTCCAATGGATTCATTAATTAAATCATCAGCGGTTTTTGGGTAAACATAATTACAAATATATCCAAAAAATATGAAGTAAATCAATAAAATTGCGAATAAAAAATTTCCTTGTCTACCTAAGTCAATTTTAAGCTTATCTTTTTTGTAAAGACTTACTAAAAGAATAACTGCAAAAATAACTACAAATGGCAATACAGAAAATAAAATTAATAATTCAATTGATAGTGCCATGTCAAAATTTCACATCTATAAAAATTAATCCTTAAAAATAATTGTTTATTTTTTTCTTTAAGTAATTGAATACTATTATTTAAATTTTTGTTCACATTTTGAATCGTGTTTATTTTACCCTTTCTTCAAAATAATTTATAAATTTTTCACAATATCAGTTTCAAAGGAAGATAATATCTAAATTCTATTGAGCTGAATCTTTTTCTATTAAATTTTAATTCTAATCATTTATTTTAATATATCATTTTTCTTTTTTTGCTTCCAATGGAAATTTACCTTAAGATTTATAAGAGAAAAGTGGAAATGATTATGTATGAAAATAAAATACTCATCTCCACTTTCAGATTTGGTAGCTGAGTTAAAACCACTTTTCTCTAACGAATATATGTTAACATTTTTTAAAAAGTTTTGTAATGCAATCAAATCTAGGACGTGGGGATTTAAAAAGGCTAAAAATGCAAGAAATTTATTACGCAAATGTTTGGATTATCAATTAAAAGAAGCTTTATATTTAGAAGTTATTTCAAAAAAAGTGAACTTCTTAATTGGCATTACAGAACATTCTAATTATGGGAATCGGGACGATAAAATGATTAAAGGAACAAATTGGGGTAAAGGAACAAAAAAAATGCGCCATTACTTAGGATTTTCGATTTTATCCCGAGGTATTCACCTTTATGCAGGACTGGAATACATCGCAAAAGGGCAACCAAAAGTACCCGTAATTATTAGATTTCTGGAGCATTTGATCGAGTTGGGGTTTGAGTTAAATTATGTAATGATGGATAGAGAATTTTACAATGCGATATTTTTACACGAAATAAAAGGGCTGAAAGGAAATTTATTAATGCCTACCAAAGCGTATAAAAAAATTACTAAAATTATTGAAGAATATTTATCTTTTAAAGATTTAATGAGCAAATCCTTTAATTTTTTTTTTCTACTTATTTTGACATGTAATTTTTATCTCAAAAAATCCTTTGGAAATGTTGTATTCTAGAAATTTAGTTATTGCAAGCAACTCAAGTCATTTAATCCTTTTAGTCCTCCGCTAAATGCGGTCGAGACTTTGAAAAAAAGTTGACAGGACGGTGGCTGAGTTGGAAATCCTCCCATCTCATGGATCATTAGGCCCCAATAAACGGTGAGCTTTTAAATTAAACTTGGGCAAGATCCGGAGAACCCGTCTAGTTGCTTGCGATAACGCTTACAAAAATAAGTAAGATATCTAAACGCAGCAGCTCCGGAGGATTGAATACGGAATCCTGCGGTAAATCGTCGCAACCAATTACCGCTCGTAGCGGACGCCATTGCGGTTAGAGTATCCCACCGTGATTATAATATGGAAGAGCATGAATTTATATTTTATGTTGATTGGTCGGATATTATATTGTATTGCAGTATGGACGTGCACAAGCACAAGCTAGCTATTGCGTTATATTCGACAGATGTCCAAGAAGCAGAAGGGTTAAAGACCGCTTTTTTTAGGTAGATACCGACGGTTTGACTCAATTTTGGAACTATGTGAAGAAATATCGCCCGTTAAAATTTGCTATGGAAACCACGGGTATTTATCACCACCTCATTTATAAATTCTTGAGAGAGAAGGCTCCTTGTGCAAATTGGCAATATGAAATCATTGTAGTCAATCCTGCCGATGCTGCGGGGCTCTCTGGAAGGCCTAAGAATGACAAGATAGATTCTAAAAATCTTTCCAAATACCTTGCCAGCGGGCTGTTAAAGAAAGGATTGCCCATCGTGGAAGTCTTGGAAGACTTCAAGGCAATATTTCGCAGGGGAATGCGTTTAAAAAAGGACATGGCCGCACTTAAAAATAGGATCAAGAAGAACCTTGACCGTGCAGGATTAAGGATGAAAAAACTCGACTTGTCGTTAATTTGGACGCGCAAGTTCTTGAATTATTTCGTGCGCGAAGAAAAGACATTGGGCGAATTTCTATCAGAAGCACTCAAGGAAAAAGGACCGCTCACTAACCATCGCAACGTGATTACCAAGAACATGGAAAAATTTCAACCCTATTTATTATTTGCTTTAACACCAGCTGAAACTTACAAGCCTGTAAGCCGTATTAATTTTGAGAAGATCTAATATTCATCATTAGGATTAAATCTTCCTTTGTCCAATCAGAAGGAATAAAATCCATGTTAACGTAGAAATAATCATTGAGTTTCATTATATTTTGATTTTTTATGGACTTTTTTGAATTTATCAAAGGAATTGTACCCATTTCAAAAATCCACTCTAAAATCTTGATGGAATATGGACCAGTGTCAGCTAGAATTATCAAGGGGCTCTCGAAACCTAATGCAAAAAAATGCTTAAATGTCTCTTTAAAAACCGTGTATTCGTCTGTATTACCTGGAAATATCTCACAATAGATTGGAACGGAACGTTTGCCACGATAAGCGTAAATTGTAGACACTTTATATCCCACACCATAGACTTTTCCTTGATGTCTACAAAATCCCGGATCCAGATCGTTATAAGAGCCTTTTTCTTTGTTGAATTGATCGCTACTATTTGAATGAACGAATTGGGCATCCCAAATCAGTATCTTATATTTTGCTATCTTGAACTCGTAGGTTTCTTCAAGCAATTCAAGGAAATACTGCCTTAATGCTTCTAAGGGAATGACTCTTAATGCATGACTTACTATAGCTACATCAGGAAAGTAGTACGGACGTGGAGCACGGTTTTAAGGTAATTAGCTTAAAAATATCAAATAGCATTCATGTAGGACGTGTAATTATCAATTTCTATGTGAATACGGGACAGTTCAATAATGATTATATCGTGTAAGAATTGCTCTCTAAAAGAAATCCTTTTTGTTTCTAATTTTACTTGTAAATCATCAAAATAAGTGAAGTTATTACAAGTTATGATGTGTTCAAAAAAGCTGGTAAATCCAGAAAGAGCTTTCAGCATCAATTTTTCAACCTGACTAATTCCTTTATAAGTTATCTCTGGCTCGGGTACAACCGCTACATCTCGAAATTCCTTAAACTATTAAGATTTAATCGCTGATAAATCACCCTTTTTAATAAAATGGTCAATCTTATAGAACAATTTTGTAATATCTTTCTTTCTACCGCGCTTTTGCTTTGGTTTTCGAGGGATGCTATTTATAAGTTTCATCGCTGTCCTGTAATCTTTCTGGATTCTCATCACAAATCTCTGTTTTTCTATCTTAAATATATAATCTGTAATTTGCATTTGGGCAAATGAATTATCATTTTTATATTTTAAAACAATTAATTGTTTTCCTCGATGTTCTATGATTAATAATCTTAAACCCAATTTAAATGTTTTGGTTCATTTGATGCCTACTATCTATAATTTTCACTGATTATAATCCCTAATTCATTCTGTGAAATCCAATTCTAAAAGAACTAATACGAAACTATAAACATTTATTAGATTTCATATTAACTCGAAGTTTATTTTTCCATTTTTGCGACAAAATTTAAATTAAGATATCTAGAAATTTAGTCGGAATAAGATTTAAAATCTTTAAAAATGAGGTTAATTTATAGATTTAAAAATACTCTCATTATTTACAAAATATATTTGATAAAATAAGAAGAAACCTGACAAAAATTTGACAAAATTAAATTGCAAATTGACTGACAAAAATACATTACAGATAACAAAATATAAGAAAAAAAAAAAAATTATATTTAATATTTCGATTATTCTTTTTTGTCTTAGCAATTGATTACTAAGCGGCAAGATATACCGAATAAAAATCTACTCTAGCAATAGCATTTGGAACCCATCCGTGAACGTAGTCTTGATACACATCATAATTCTTGCCTGATGTGAGCCATACAAAGAAGTAAAGTTCCTCAACCAATTTCTGTTGAATCTCATCATAAATTGCTTGTCTGTCAACAAGATCGACTGTTAGCTCTCCCGAGAGCATTAATGTCTCTAATTCAGCATCATAGGTATTGACATAAATTCCTGATGTTTCGCTGTATAATGGTGTAATGTAATTTTCCGGATCTATATAATCAGGAGCCCATCCAAGGAAGTACATTGGGATTAAGTCTCTTCTTAAAGGTCCTGTATCAAATTCCATGCAACTGATTATATCCCAGAAAGAGATTTGTACTACCGGAGCATCTATCCCGATATATTCTAGATTATCTGAAATATATAAAGCCATGTCTCTTCGAGTTGTACCTTCAGTTTGAGCGGTAATATTCCATCCAAATCCCCACCCACCGTCTCCTGCTTGATCAAGCCAATCTTGATCTGTAGTGAAGCCAGTTCCGTATCCCTCAGCTTGCATCATAGCTTGTGCCGCTGCTCGGTCAAATACTGGATAATCGAAATCATAATTTGACATTGGGATGCCTGTTGGGATTGGAGATTTCAATCTGTAGCCTACACCTTTCAGTACTACATCGATTATATATGAATAATTAACCGCGTATGAGATTGCTTTCCTGATTGCGGTAGGAACCATAGCGCCATTAAAGCCCATATAGTTAGTACTTAAAGTAGGTCCAGCTTCTATGAGAGTTATATCTGGATCAGCTTCGAATTGATTGTGGAATTCTGGTTTTGGCGTATCATATAAGTCAATTTCACCCGCTAATATTGCTGTATTCAATGCAATATCATCTTCAATAATCCATATTGTTATGTTTGTTAATTGTGCAGGACCAGCCCAATAATCATCAAAACGAGTAAATTTCACCTGAATATCTGTAAAGTAATTTTGGAATTTAAAAGGACCTGTACCAATTAAAACGTCACCATCAGCATATGTGAGGTAATCAAGTTCTTTCCCTAGGTTTCGTGCGTTGGTAGGTGATTGTATATACAAAGAATAAAAAGTAAATAAGTTAATGAATGATCCTTTTGGCATATTCAAAGTGACTTTTACAGTGTGAGAATCAACCACTTCCGTTTTATTCATAACAGCTACTCCTCCCACTGTAAATAGGGCTAAAACTTTAGTCGTTTGCACATCTACGGGAAGTGGTACATTAAATGGGGCATCTAAGTACTGGTTACCTGAAACATTTAAGTAATAGTTTAATCTATCAAAATTCCATTTAACAGCTGCTGCGTTAAAATCTGTTCCATCGTGGAATTTAACACCTGTTCTAAGAGAAATAGTTATTTCCAAACCATCTGCAGAGACTGAAGGAAGTGCTGATGCTAGTACCGGAAGTAGTGGATATGCAGGATCTGTAACATCGAATTTGTATAAACCTTCAGTAATTTGTTCAATTATATCTCCACCAGCAGTATCATAACATAAGTGATTATCCATGTCCGTAGGACCTGCGATTGTTGCAAAAACAAGTGATTGGTCCATTGGTGGTGCACCTAATTCAACTAGCCCCAGTTGCGTAGCAAATATAATATTACCGACACCAGATGCAGCGAGAATAATTGCTAAGATTATTATTGCTAAATTTTTCTTTTCCATTTCCATATTTAATTTCACTTTTTTTTTAATATTTTTTTTTAATTTTTATTAGATTGGTTGTTAAATATGTTTTTAAATTTGGAAACTTATAAATTTTATCCTTTTTTTTTTGTTGATTTTTGAAATCATAATAGGTTTTAAAAAATCATTGGTATATAAAATATTCTCCATCTTTAAATTATATCGCTAAATAAGGCTCTATAATAATTATAGGCATCATTTTTCTGAAAGTTACTAATTCTATTATGATAAAAATTTTTAATTCAAATTTAAGTATAAGCTAAAATGGGAATGAAATGGGATAATATACATCATTTCATTATTTCAATAATTTTTTAAAAATAGATTATGATCCTTTTAATTTAGTTTGATAATTAAATCCTTCTATTGCTTGTGGAGATATAAAAATGGGGCAGTTTAACCTATGAGATACTCTCATTCTTATGTTTTCAAGGGTTCGCATTCCATGTTGGGTTTGAAATAACTGATGTATAACTTTATTGATAGGTTCATTTACAACTTTTATAGATCTAACGCTTTTAATCTTTGGGTTTGAATAATAGATTTGTTTAAATTGAAAAATCTGCTCCTGGTTGCCAATCAAAGTCGTGATAGCACTTTTCAGCCAGGAGTGATTGTTTTCGGAGAGTAATTGTCTTAAAAACCTAAGACTTGATTTCTGCTGTAAAGGTAAGCGAAACTGATAGTAAAATCTTACAATGATTTTTCGATAAAACCGCAACCAAGGAAATATTTTCAAGTATTTCTTCAGTTTTTTTCTATGATACTGTTTCATATTCTCAGGATTCATTAGAATGAGATATTTGATTTTGTTAAATTGTGATTTAATGACTTCTAAATCCATTCTCAAGTCTCTTATCGCTCCTCTCCATGCTTTATATATTTTAGGTTCAATATATTTCAAACCTTTATCACTGAATTTAAGTTTTTTCTTGATAAATATATCCTCGTATTTTTGAAGAAATGTTTTATTCCCTTTCCAGCTTCTAAAAATGGGTGTCAAAAAAAGTGAGGATAAATTTTGTTGAATCAATCTTGGAGATTTTTCAGTTAAACATAATCTTAAACTTTGATAAATTTTCCATGCGTAAGCTGTATCTTTATATTGTAAATCAAGTTTAAGCTCACACTTTTCATTCTTCTCCATATCAATTGAAATTCGACGTAATTGATTCCATTCTTTAATGTGAGCCGAATATCGTTCATTCTTAACTCTTGTTAATTCTTTAACAAGCCCTCTTAGAAGTAATTGAATTGCATGGAAAACACATTTCTGAATTGTTACTTCTGGAAAAACTGCTTTCACTCCAGATTCTATACGGCTTGAAAAATCAATGGTCATGAATTTTACTGGTTTAGGAAGCCATTCTTTTAAGGTTTGTAAGAAAAAGGTAGTTTCTGCTTCACTCTCACTTGAAACTAACGCCCCTGCAATTGG
>Ga0114923_10002264_pt1 | contig 13103 bp, 10 predicted proteins | sample SumtaG_FD_89578 | JGI IMG/M metagenome (GOLD analysis project Ga0114923, IMG submission 89578) | Deep subsurface microbial communities from Indian Ocean to uncover new lineages of life (NeLLi) - Sumatra_00157 metaG | ecosystem: Environmental > Aquatic > Marine > Oceanic > Sediment | place: near... | reverse complement strand
TTAATCTTCATTCCCGGCGGCCTCCTTTTCAAACGAAATGCTGCGTTTGAAACCCGATGGTGTGGGATAAACCGGTGGCGGTTGGGTGATTATCATCTGGTTGACTAAACCGCCTACCATATGCATCAGCTTGGAGAAAGGAAAATATATCAACAGAATATTGACCAGCGTAAAATGGCTGATAAACATCCAATCCCGCGGGATTGGTACAGGTTGCAGGGTAAATAGTCCCGCGATGTAGGCACGAACAGCCGGCAGATCGACTTCGTGAGAAGTCACCCGCATATGCATGCCTGTAATAACAATTGCTATCAGCAAATACAGGATAAAATAATCGGCCGGGTCAGAAAGCCGTTTTATTTCGGCTATTGCCATCCGGCGATATAAAAGGACGACCAGTGCGACAAAAAAAAGTGTCCCGCAAATCGTACCCAACAAGGCCGACAGGCGTGAGCTTGCCTCGGCTGAAAGTCCTACGAATGTGAATTGTTGAGTAAGATAATAGATGCCTGCGATATGGCCGATGATGATCAAGACCAATGACAGATGTAATAGCCATGCCCATAACCACAACTGCTTATCGCCGCGGCGCAGACTGCCAAAAAAAAAGAGTTCCCGCACGAGTGTCAGTATTCTGTTTTGTCTGGTGCCAATCGCCGGCACAGTCAATTCAAACGGCACCGGGACCCTTAACCACGCGGCAACCTGCCAGCATGTGCCAATCAGAAAAACCGCTGTTGCGATATAGGGCAAAATCTGCCCGATGAAAAATAACATCGTTGAGTCCTTCTGTTATTTTACCCGATTTATGAAGACTTAACCCCCCGGCGGCTTTGTAAGGCCGCCGGGGAAGTTGCTGTCATCATACCATTAATATTTAAATTGAGTGGTAGAGCGGAAAGTGGTTGTGGCATGAGTGAAGTCATCCAGGTGCTTGTCAGTGAACTCCAGACCAGACAGCTGGAAGAAACGCTCCCAGCCAATTCGCTCAATCCATTCACCCATTCGCTCGTCTTGCTTGGCATTGGCTGCCCACACCTGGACCAGATTCTTAACCGCCGCCGTAACTTCAGGCCAGCGAGGCGGATTGTTTGGTATATAAGGGATAGCCAGGCGTGAAAACATCGGCTTAGTACGAGCATTAGAGAGTTTGCCGCCTACCCAGATGGATACGCCGTCATTGACAGGGTCCATTATCTTGAGAGCGGGACAAACCGCAACGCAGTTGCCGCACATCATACAACGGTCGGCATTGATTTCAATGCTCTTTAATTTCGGGTTGGGCCGTATAGCACCGGTCGGACAGGATGCAATAGTCCTTGGAATTTCACATATCCTGCTGGCCAATTCATGATCGATGGTCGGCACAGTCCGATGAATACCCACAATAGCGATGTCAGAACAATGACACGCGCCGCACATATTGACACAGCATGCTACTGCAAGCCGCAGGCGGGCGGGAGCCTTGATTTCGCCGGTGAAATATTCGTACAGTTCGTCCATCATGTTCTTGACCAGGCCCGAAGCATCCGTTACAGCGCTCTTGCAGTGTATCCAGCCCTGGGTATGGACGACATTACTGATACCATTTCCAATGCCGCCGAGCATATAGCCTTTATCCTTCAGCTCGTCGATAAGCGGCTGCAGTTTCTTTTCGTCGGACACGAGAAACTCTACGTTGTTTCTGGTAGTGAATCGCAGGTAACCGTCACAATACTTGTCAGCAATATCAGAGATATTGAGTATGAACTCACTGCTGACCAGCCGTGGTGACGCCACTCGCACCGAGTGCATTACTGCGCCATTATCACTGACGTGTTTGAGTACGCCGGGACTGGGGACTGCATGATAGTCCCACTTACCATAATTTTCCTTTATGACCGGCGGTATAAGCTCACGATAATCAGGCGGACCAAAATCTGTCTTAGCCATTGTCTGTCACCTCCTCTTTGTTCCAGAAGATATAAGGGTTAGTTCGAGGGGCACTGATCATTTGTGGCAGAGGTTTAAGCCCGACGGCCTTGAGGGCTTTGGCTAAGCCGACTCTTTCGATCAGTTCACCGATTCGCTCACGGTGCCTGCCTTTTTCAGCCCACCAGTCTATTAGTCTGCCGATGACATCCTTCAGTTCAGTGAAAGGTGATTCCATTTTGATAAACGGTACCAGTACCCAGCCTATCATTGCGCCTCTTACCACAGGCGCCTTGCCGCCGATCAGCAGTGTTGCACCGCGGTTTTTGCCGACGTGCAGGGCTTTGGGCATTACGTTGATGCAGTGCATACAGCGGACGCACTCGCTGGCGTTTATCTTTAATTCTTTTTTCCCGGCATCCCAATCAAGTGCTTCTGTCGGGCATTTTCGCACTACACGTTCGACGATATCAAATCCGCCGTCGACATACTCGGCAACGGCCTTGGGGTCGATTTTCAATGTGTCACGCCACGTGCCGATAATGGCCAGGTCCGACCGGGCTGATGCGGCTGCACAATCATTGGAACAAGCAGAAACCTTGATTTTGAATTTATACGGAAAAGCCGGGCGGTGAATCTCATTCTGGTAATGCATCGTCAAATCCCGTGTGATCTCCATGCTGTCGATGCAGGCCTTCTCGCAGCGAGCAGCGCCCACGCAACAACCGATGGTACGCATAACGCCGCCGGAGCCACCGAGGTCAAACCCGATTTCGCTGAGGGCGTCAAAGCAGGGCTGGACGTTTTTCGTGTTGCTTCCCAGCAGAATGATGTCGCCAGTCGAGCCGTGCATGTTATAAAGGCCACTGCCGTATTTTTCCCAGACCTCAACAAGTTCCCGCAACTTCTTTGTAGTATAGAAAAAGCCGGCAGGCTGGTTTACACGGAAGGTGTGGAACTCTTTTGCTGCGGGGAACCTTTCCGGGGCATCTGAATAGCGGCCCACAACGCCGCCACCGTAGCCTCTGACCCCGACAATCCCGCCGGGTTTCCAGTGACCGATTCTTTCCTTATACGATGCCTCCACCTGGTCCAGAAGAGCAGCGGCTATCGGTTTCTTTTTGGCCGCTTTTTTCATCTCCGTGACGAAACTCGGCCATTTTCCTTTTTCCAGCTCGTCAAGGAGCGGCGTTTTCCCATCATTCATTATTGCGCGTACCTCCTAACTTTTTTAATAACAAGCACTTAGCTCCATGTATCCTCTGTGTCCTCTGTGATTTTGGAAAATCCATGCTAATACTCATCTACCTTAACAGCCTCCACCGGGCAAAACTCTACGCAAGCCTGACAGCCTAAGCAGTCCTCGCCTACTACTTTGGCCTTATCTTCAGCCATTGCCAGAATCTGTGCCGGACAGCTTTCTACGCATTTACCGCAGCCGTTGCAGGTGTCCGGGTCGATTGTTACGATAAACATATGCATTCCTTCAATTTCTGTTAAAACAGTAAATTATAAGTGAACCCTATGCATTTTTCAACAGGTTTTATTTTTTTCAGGTTTTTGCTTTTTAGCTGAGGTTTGCCGCTTAGAATCAGAAATGTATCCGGGATTTTGTGTGCGGGCCGGCGACAGAGAAAGCTCATCTTTGTACCGGCTGGACAGTAACAAATATCGTAAACAATAAAAGGCCGTGAGGATTAAGCTCACGGCCTTTATATTTATCCCTCCGGCCGCCTGTACACCGCAGAATTATGTTGAAATAACGCGTTTCTATATGATATAATGAGATCTTTGAAGGGTGATGAGTAAATGCCGGAAAGCAAACACTTTTTCAGCACGCATGGTCGCCTGCTTATATTGGCTGGGCTTGTTATATTCTGTAGCTACCCGGCTCACGCCGGCCGAAAAGGCTGGAAGCAACAAGAGGTCAACTGGCACGGCCCCGGAGGCAGCCGTATCAAAGCCATCCATTATCCTGCCGAAAGCCGGCCACCGCTTCGACACAAAAAACACCCTCGAAAACCTAAGAAACTAAGAAAAAAAGCCCTACCGGCAAAGGTAGCTTCCAGGCTCACCGGATTGGCTGAGATTTCTGACGCTCCAATCTATGCAACGGTAATTGACTCACCGCCTATTGACGGCTTCCTGCCCTGGGTGGCAACGGCCATAACCGATAAACGCCACCCCGCCACCGAGTTTGGCGGCATACTCACCGCAGAGCCGGCAACAACCGTGCTCGGCGGTTACCTCACAGGCAATCCCCAGCAAAACTTCGCCTTCGGCATCTTCGATACCGGAGCCGGCGCCCATGTAATAAACCACGCCGCGGCCTTACAGGCCAGCCTGACCGGCCCATACCTGACGTCAAACGAGGTGGAGATTATGGGTGTAATCGGCTCGGTCCCGGCCAAGGTCAGTCAGCCAATTGGCATCTATGTAGACGGAATCGGTGCGGTCGAGCCTAACGGGCTTTTGCACGACACCTCCGGGATGGTGGGCGAATGGAACACGACCGTCTGTGTCGGCGACGATATCGAATCGCCGAATCTGCCTACGGCCATAGGTGCGCCACTGTCGGTCTTTTTCGCCGCCGAGTTTCGTAACGACCTGGAAACAATGGCCGTTCGGAACGACGTAAATTTCGTCTCTCCGGATATCTTCTTCTATGACCTGGACGACCCCTGTATTCCGGGCTATGCCAACAAGATACCGCTGGAGCTGCGTCCGCTCGGCGGAGCGAGCGTCTCGTATACGCCGACACTGGTGGAGGTGGCCCCGCTCATTTACGAATATGTCCCTGCAAGCCCATCGATAGTAATGGGGGGGCTTGATTTATTGCAGAGCCTTTTTTTCGTGCACAGCGTAGACCTGTACGAGGGCGACCAAAGCGCTATTGACAAAGACCGCTTTCTTTTCGATACCGGCGCCCAGGTAACCGTGGTCGGCTCAAGAATCGCAGCGAGGCTGGCTCTTGACATCGCCGACCCGAACTTCCAGGTTAAAATCGAGGACGTAACGGGCGCAACCACCACGGCAGACGGCTTCTATGTCGACGAAATACAAATACCGGCCCTGGGCGAATGGCTGACTGCCACAAATGTGCCCGTCATTCTGTTCGACGTCCCCTCGCCCGAGGGAGGGACCCTCGACGGCATCATCGGGATGAATCTTTTCACCGATTTGAATTTTGTATTCCACGGCGGCGGCCTGTTCGGTCAGGCAGACCCGGCCGTAGAGTTCGGACCGATACCCTATCACATCGTCGCCGATGTCTATCCAAGGGCAGGCGATGGAGTGGTCGACAACCTGGATTTGGCCGCTTTCGCCGACGCCTGGCTGGCAATATTCGAACCGCCCACAGTCAACTGGAATTACAAATGTGATATGGCACCGCAGGCCAATCCCGATGGCATCATAAACTTCGGCGATTTTGCCGTCTTCGCCGCACACTGGGGTGAGACAACGCCCTGAGTTTCACGGCCAGCGTCAAAAATCTGCCGTACCTGCCGAATCTTGCCCAAAAGCATTTATTTGACATGACTGCCCCCTGCAAATATGATTTAGCATCGTTTAATGGCAGGGATAGCCGATGAGAATCCTCGCAGATTTGATATATTTGCTGATTGCCGCAGGAATAAGCCCCCTGGTCGTTTACAGGATGCTGCGGCACAAGCGGTACAGAGCCGGCTGGGCAAACCGCTTTGGCAAAATCTCACGCAAAAACCCCGGCAAAAAATGCATCTGGATTCACGCGGTCAGCGTCGGTGAGGTCAATGCAACCGGAACCATCATCGACCAACTGAAGAAAACGTTCGGTGACTTTGAAATAGTCCTCAGCACCACCACTGATACCGGCTTTGCCCGCGCAAACGCCCTGTATGGTAAAGACCTGACGGTTTTCTACTTTCCACTGGATTTTTCCCGGATAATGGGCAGGGCCTTTGACCAAATCAATCCTGCCTTGTGTCTGTTGATGGAACTCGAGGTCTGGCCCAACTTTGTTGAAATCGCCCAAGAGCTGAATGTGCCGGTTGTCGTGGTCAACGGCAGAATAAGCAAAAAAAGCTTTTCCAGATACAAACTTATAAGACCAGTCGTCAAAAACATATTCTGCAAAGTCACGCTGGCCCTTGCCCAGACCGATGAATATGCCAAACGTTTCACCGAGATAGGCTGCCCCGATAATCGTGTGGTCGTTACCGGCTCACTGAAATACGATACCGCTCAAGTCACTGATAGAGTTGAAGGGGCCGATGCCCTTGCGGTTGAACTCGGCCTGGGCGATGAGAGACTCTGGATTGCCGGCGCAACCGGAAACGATGAAGAGACAATATTGCTCGATGTCTATCAGCAACTCAGGCAGGAAGAAAAATTTGCCGACCTGCGATTTGCCATCGTGCCACGCAAACCCGAAAGGTTCGATGAAGTCGCACAGCTTATCCAACAACGCAACCTTTCTATGGTTCGATACAGCCAAATCAAGGGCAAAAAGCCGGCGGGGCAAATTGACAAAAATGCTGTAATCCTCGGCGATACAATGGGCGATTTGCGAAAGTTTTATTCACTTGCGACAATTATCTTTGTCGGCAGGTCCCTGGTGCCAATGGGCGGCTCGGATATGATTGAAGCTGCCGCCCTGGCCAAATGCACCATCTTAGGCCCACACGCTTTTAACTTCCAGCAGACCATCGACGCCCTTTTGGCCGGCAACGGCGCAATTATGGTGCAAGACAAAGACCAATTACTGACCGCAATACAGAAATGCCTTACCGAACCGGACTTCGCACAAAAAATCGCCGCCAACGGACGAGAGGTAATCCAAAAAAACCAGGGTGCAACTACCCGTACAATCGACGCAATCGGCCGACTTTTAACCACATCAGGTGCTCAGCAATAGTGGAATCTTCAATCTCTCCGGATTATCTGCTGCGAGATCGCTTTTAGGTTCTTAACCTTTATATCGAGCGGCACAGCGCACTCGGGGCCGATGATATTTATGCCGGCCTCGGCGGCTTCATGCGCCTGTTTGCAAACATCGTCCGTCCCTTTATATAGCGTGTCGAGATTGCCGCTACAGCATCGAGAAACAACCGTGCGGACATTCAGCTACCCCTGCTTCAACCGCTCGGCGACGGCCTTGATATGAGCCGGGCTGCTTCCACAGCAGCCGCCGATGATGCCGGCGCCGGCCAGGTGAATCTTTTCCGCCACTGCCGCAAAGTCTTCAGGACCGACCCTGTAAACCGCCTTGCCGTCAACAAGTTCCGGCAGACCGGCGTTAGGTTCGGCAACAACCGCCACGTCTTTGCCGGACGCTTTTACCGCCGAGACAAACCTCTCGGCCAGGCCAATATAATCATCAAGCGGCACCTTGCCGCAGTTAAAACCCACGGCGTCGACTCCGAGGGCAACCACATTTGATACGGCCGTGGCAACATCGACGCCCATCATCGTCCTGAAATCGTCACCGGCCTTGTCAAATGCCATCAACGCAAAAACCGGCAAGTCACCGCCAACCGATTTTGTCGCTTCGACTGCGATAACCATCTCCTCGATGGCGGTCATCGTCTCGATAATGAAACCGTCCACGCCCCCTGCTGCGAGTGCCTGGGCCTGCTCGAGGAAAAATTCCTTCAATTGCTCCGGATTAAGCGTCCCCAACGGCTCGATAAAATCACCACAAGGCCCGATGTCACCCAAAACATATCTTTGGCCTGATGCGGCCCGCCGGGCAATCCTGGCTGCTTCAGTATTTATTTGGGCCACCTTGTCATCGAGCTTGTGTCGTGCCAGATTGATTCTATTGGCACCGAAGGTATTTGTGATAACGGCATCGCTGCCTGCCTCGATATATGTCCGGTGAACGTCTTCAACTATCTGCGGCGATTGAATATTCAGATAGTCGTTGCACGTTCCCGGCTCGGCTCCGTTGGCAATGAGCTGTGTCCCCATCGCGCCGTCCAGCAAAAACAATCCTTCTTTCACTCTTTCTTTCAAGGATATGCTATTCACAATCAGCTCTTTTCACCTTATCAATAGCCGCCCTGTTCAATAACCTCGCCGTCAACAATTCGATACACGTGCTCGAAACCACGGGGCCTGGGTCGAGTGAACATACGTCGTCTTTGCTTGCCGGTAATCTCAATTTGCTTGACCGACCCAAGCCGAATTTCAGCATAATTTCGCTTTTCGCCTTTTCGGCCCCCGATTATTCTTATCACGGACGGCACAACAAATCCGTTTGATACCTCTCGATAGTGGTACATTTCCACAACAGCCACCATCTGGTCTCCATTGTAGTATTCAATCTTCCGAATCTCTTTGTCGCAGGCCGAAATATATATCTTTCTGCTCACAAGATTCCTTTGGGGCTCACTGGTAAGAACATCAAATGACCCTTTTCTTGACAATACCCAGCCATCACCGCGGTCTATCTGCGTAACACCGATTGCCTCCAACACAATTTTTGGATTTATCAAAAGAACCTCAGAACCGTCATTCTGTGCCCACCTGCCCCACCAGTAGCTGCTTATCTCCCTCGGCTTCAGGGCCAGCCAGAATCCCTGTTCATTACCACCCAGAACAAGGCCCTTCGGGTCAAACGCCACGTCTCCCTGCATATAGATTTTGCTCGGCGGATTCACCCACAGTTTAACCGGGAACTTTTCTTTTTTCTCCTTGCCGTCCGCGTAGTATTTGAGCCGGCAATGACCGGTGGCCTTGAACGAAACTGCATTTGACGGTCGCGCATCCAGTATCGCTACAGCCTCGGCTGCGGAATCAACACCCGGACAAATACGCAGTATCTCGGACACCGGCGACACACAGCCGGACGTCATACAAGTCAGCACAATAAAAAATATGACAAATTTAACGGACATATTGTTGCCCAAACCCGGACCGTTCGTCCTTTCTGTTGTTACCAAATCAATGTAACTTCTGATTTCAAATCTCCTTAACCACGTTACAAATCCACCTGCAGAATCTGACTTAACTGAGACGACAATTGGCTTATCTGTTCGGCATCAAGGCCGGGGTCGGTTATCTCAACAAGGCGCTGCTCGCCTGTGACCTTCAAAACCCAAACATCCTGCCCATCCTGCCTCTTCGAACAATCATACTTAAGGCGTCTTTTCCGCATAAGAATAAGAGCCAGCACAAAACGAAAATTGATTTTTTCACGCTCGGTTTCTTCGGTAAGTCGGTCAAAAAAAGCCATCAGCATCTGGTCGTCTACAAAGAGGTGCTTTTTCTGGCCCGCATCCGGCAGCCTGGTTTTCCAGTAGCAGAAAACGTCCGGCTTGTCCTGCAGCCAGTAATCCGCACAAAAATCCCGTCTTTGCAGACCTTCGTCCGTCTCGACCAACGCCGCAAAGTATTCCTGACCGGCTTCGATTCTGTTACCGGTGCCTGAGCATTGCTCCAGAGGCTTACTTACCTGCCATTCACTCATCTGAACCACTCACTACTGCCAACCACGAGTCAAAAACCATACTGAACCGGCACTTCACCATGTCAATAATATCTCAATCAGCTACCTAATGCCAATATTTTCGATTCCACACTTTGCGTCCCTTATCGAATTAATCGGCTGAAAGGCCTTATTTGTTTTAGAATTCCTGACTTTATGTGGTCAGGCTGAAACACGCCTGTTGCGCCTTGACGCAACACAGGAAAAAATCAATACGACAACGCCGGTCAGCGAAAGGCAGCAGCCGACGCTGAAACTTACCGGCCTATACACGAAACGCACGACCGACCTGCCTTTGTCCAACACAACCGCCCTGAAGTTATAATTGGCCCTGTATATTTCTGTCCGCTTGCCGTTTACGAATGCCTGCCAGCCGGCAAAATATGTATCAAGAAGAACAAGAAAACCCGCCCGGTCCGTATTAGCCTTTATTGTCACTTCGTCCGAGTAATACTCAAGGATATCGACATCCGAAAATGCGCCCCTCTGTGAAAGTTCAGGTTTACCAGCCGCGAACTCAGGCTCTTTTTCAAAAAACACCTTTTCGCGCGGGTCAAAACTCTCCGAACCGACATTTTCCAACATGAGCTTCTTCTCGCGAAGAACCTGGTAGTCATAGGCCATAACCGCCCTTTCGACGAACGGCTCAACTCGGTATACTGACACTGCCCCGCGATAAACGGGCGGCACAGGCATTTGTCTTTCATTCGCCACCAGCATGTACTTTACGTTGACGAGGCTCGGGTTGGGCGGGAGAGGGTCTGACGGCGAATAAAAGAAAAATTTACCGGCCCGGCCCGTAATAAGCTCTTCGTATCTGCGAACGGACATAAAATCCTCCCCACGAACATCGTAAAGACCATACATCAAGGCCGTGTTCGGCGGCAAAATACCGTCCAGGCTTGCTATCCTGAATAATGTATCATCGGCCTTGAGAAACCGTATTGAATCCGTTTCAGGATAATAATCCTCTCTGGAAATCGAGGGGTTATAGCCCCTCGCAAACCAAAGTAGTTCGAAACACACCCACACAAGCGCCAGAACCTTTGGAAGCACTTTCCTGCGATGAGCCGGATACCCGATTAAGATACTCGCTACGAGCAACCCCGCAAAGAATACGTGCAACTGAGTAAAGACAAACCGTTTTATCTCCTGGTCCGCCCCGGTCAGAACAGATTTGAACCTGCCGAAAAACCACCAGATGAAAAAACCTGCAATCAGCCAGACCACAGCGAGTAACTTCCACTTGGTACTGCTACGGATTTCCCTAAGCGCTTCAAGTCCTAAACCGGCCAAAACAGCCAGTGAAAAACAAATAATCAGTATAAGGCGAATGTGACTTATGCTGTTAAGAACCGGAACCTGACCCAGCAGCCACGGAATAGGCCAAAGTCCCAAAACCGTGGCCATGCATATCAACAAAACCACAAAATAGAACCTCACGATACCCCTGCTTCGCCTGTGGCAGACCGCAAACAACGATAAGCACAAAGGAACTATTCCCACAAACATTGTTCTTTCATTGAAGCTGTAGTCGGAAGGTACCAAATCCAGCAACCACAGAAAGCCCCGCGTCGGGCTGCCGCAAGCGTGCGGAACAAAAAAGGACATTAATGAAGACCAACGCAGATGAAACGACCCGCGGTCCAAAGCGGCAGACGACAGAGCCGACGAGCTTTCACGATAGTACTCAAGAAAAGGGATGACCTGGGCCCCTGCCAGCAACAAACCACAGCCGATGCCAAAAAAGAATAACAGGGCCCTTCGAACTAAAAGTTGCCTCTGTCGGCAGAATGCAAGCCTGAAAAAGAAATACCCGGCGATAAAAATGGACACATGGACTATTGTGGGCGGATGGCCGCCGAGCACCATAAATCCGTATGTAACCGCAAAGCCCGCCCAACGAGGCAAAGCTTGCCGCAATCCGCTTTCAGCAGCCGTCTGGCCACTTGCAGAATCCTTGAATTCGCCCTCAATGAAATAAAGAAGTAAAGGCAGCCACATCGCACAGTTGACATGAGGATGCCCCAACCAGACGACCATAAAGCTGCACATGCTGAAAACTACCCCGGAAAGTGTTGCCGCCAACCGGCCCACTCCCAGCCGTCTCATATAAAGCACCGTGAAAATCCCGGCAAGAAAAAGCTTCAGGAACGCTTTCGGACCGCTGGCGCTGAATGGGTTCATACCAGAGAAGACAAGGTTCAAGGGAAACAACACAGCCGTCTGCATCGAGGCCAATGACGGTGTCCCGCAAGCCAGATACGGGTTCCAAAGAGGTAATCTGCCGCCGCGAGCCTGCAGATAATTAAAATGCTGTTGAGGAATAAAATCGAGGAACTGGTCCCGCAACAAATGATTTGAAATTACCCGCTCACCCTGGCTACTCCACGGCAGCCACAGAAAAATCCCGTCGGCAGGAACAAGGCCTTTGCCAAAAAAAATCGACTTGTGAAAAAGAATTGATAAAACCAACGCTATCACGGCTGCACTAAGAATGTTCTTTCTCATCGATGCCCACCGCGCCGTTGGAGCGCTTTCGAGCTTGACAAACGTACGATGTTCTTTTGAAGCCGAAGCCTTGGCGGAAAACAAGCCGCCGAAATAAAGCCATGCAAGATAGACCGCTAACGGAAATGAGCCGCACAGACCGCACAGGCTCAGCGCCAACCCGGTTCGCTCTGTCAGCAAAACTGTCAGGTATATTTGGCAAAAAAAGACAACCATCCCCAAACAGATGATTAGCGGAATTTTCAACTTTCTTATAGTCACGTCAAAAAGCCGATAAATAAAAGGACTCCTGTAAGACGAACCGACGATAACAAACAGAAACCCCTGTCAGGTTATTTGTCGCGAAACCTTACGCCGTAAATCCCTGCCTGTCCCTAAGCGACCCAACTAAATTATCAAACAGCTGATTCACGAAAGCCGCTTTCAATCGAACCTTAACCACTTGCTTATCTTTTTTGATGTCTTCGGTCCTATACCCCGTACTTTGCACAAATCCTCAGCCATGGCAAAGGCACGCTTAGGACAGTATCTGACCCTGAAATCCTCGCGATAAGCAACTATGGCTTCAGCCCTGCCCAAACCAATCCCCGGCAGCCTGACCAGCGATGCAGCGGGTGCAAAATTAGGATTGACTCGGCCGTCTATTGTGACTTGGTGAGTGTGTTGCGCGTGTGTAAAATGGCGTAGGGCCAAACCTGCGCAAAACAAAACTGATAAAAAAATCGCAACTACAAATGCAATTAACCAGGACTGTTTTTCTCTGCCGGCTGTTTCCGCCAAAAAATTATCTCCCACGCCAACCTCTGCGGTGTCGAACTTCTCGCTTACTGTTGCTCAGCATGCGATGAACAACCCTTTCATCTGCTGAAAATAGTATCATGCAGCTTCTTCAAAGTAGCAAATGATTTTTTAGGCTCGAACTTATCAGTAATAAGTCCACTGCCGGCTATGGCGCTATCGGCTACATCAACCACATTCGCGTATGATACAGCATCGACAAAAGGCTTGCTCATCGCAATCCGATAGAACTGCTCAAGCCATTCGCTCTGTCTGGTCTGGTCCCACTGCCGGTGCCATACTCCCGACAACTGGTCGTCCTTGGCACCAGATACCCGGCTCGGAACTTCCAGCTCTGTTATATACAGCGGCCTGGCTACCGGCGCAAAGCAGTCCAGAATCGCGGAAATTTGCATCATGTCCCTGACGTGCA
>Ga0114923_10002263_pt1 | contig 13104 bp, 7 predicted proteins | sample SumtaG_FD_89578 | JGI IMG/M metagenome (GOLD analysis project Ga0114923, IMG submission 89578) | Deep subsurface microbial communities from Indian Ocean to uncover new lineages of life (NeLLi) - Sumatra_00157 metaG | ecosystem: Environmental > Aquatic > Marine > Oceanic > Sediment | place: near... | reverse complement strand
TGCAAACAAATTACCTGCAGGAATCCGGGGAATATCTAAGAGATCAGTAATCTCCATAACTCCAAGCCGCTTCACACGGTTGCTTGTATCACTATTAAGCAAGTATATTGAGTCAGTTTGGTCAAAAGTGCCTGAAAAGACACGACCGATAAGTGTGGCTTGATAATTCCTCTTCGGATCTAGGAAAATCTTAGTTATCATTCCATAGAGAGGCCCATTTGGGTCACTCTTTATGAGAGATTGGCCAAGTTCAGAATTTATGTCTCCCCCCCAGATATGAGGAATTCTATATTTGGAAGCAGTAATAGGATCGGGAAGATGATCAACTATCATCCTTAACAGAGGTTCATCTAAGGGTAGATTATCTCTTAACCATTGGATATCTCCTTCGTTATATTTTGCGAAAACATCCTGTGGTTTCAAACCTTTTTCAACTAAGATTTCATAAGTGAAACCCCAACCATGTTTGGCTGAGCCGACAGCAACAGAGTTTTTAGCAAAATCAATGGTCCAACCCGAGCCTTCAGGTCGAATTTTTCTTATAAGTTCATTTACTTCGCGAGTAATTTTATCTATTTTAGCAAATGTATCTTGAGGACTTAATTTAAGTTCACTAATGAGTCTATCAACTTTATTAATAAATAGAACTGGTTTACAATATTCCTCTCCGACGGATAGCCTAATATTTGTTTCTGTCTGAGTCATAACTCCTTCAAGCGCATCAACTAGAATTATAGCTCCGTCACTCCCTCTAAGTGCTCGAGACACCTCTCCGGTAAAACTAATATGACCCGGAGTATCATTTAATTGAATAATATAAGGTTCAGTATCCTCTGGTTTTCTAGAGTCATTGAATGCTAGTAAAACTACACTCGTAAAAATAGTTATCCCTCGTGCTTGCTCCTCCTCATCACTGTCAGTCATTTGAAGTTGACCGGCATCTTCTTCACGCATGAGCCCTGCTCTTCGGAGTAGATAATCTGTTGCAGTTGTTTTGCCGTGGTCGATATGTGCTGTAATACTGAATATCCTTTTCTTCTCATATGAACCAGAAGTTACCAGTTGAGCGATTTCCACTGGATTTTTTACTTTAACCATGAATATTTCACTTTGTTCTAAATTGTTTATATATCCTATTATAATTGAAGAGGAAAATGTGCTAAATCATAAAAATTTTATGAATTTAAGCTAAAAATTATTGTTTTTATTCTGATCTCTTTTTTTTGGTAAGTGTAAATTTAAATCAATACACTTCATTATTATTTAAACTATTCAAATTGCAAAAAGGCATAAGGTTTCAGATTTGAATGACTATTATGTAATGAATTTAGCTACTACTATTCTCATCATCCTTGCTACTTTAATACTTGCATGGGTATGCTTTAAAAGGAGGGATTTAATTCCATGGCTTTGTGCTTATATTACAGCTTTTTTTTCTGAAGTATTCAGGTTGCTTTCTCAAACTTTATACGATACTTTTGAAATAATTTCCATTCTGTTTTCAGCTGTAAGTGTTATAACTTTTATATTAGCTGTGTCTTATGAATATTATAAAACATTTTCAAAAAAGGCTTCTATACATAATATACAAACCATTCCAATGATTCTATTACTTTTTCAACAACAGTTTTCATCTTTAGGCTCACAAGTTTTTATTGCTTTCTTGTTATTCATCGCATTATTCTTGAGCATAAGAATATATTTAAGAAAAAAGACCCCAACACATGCTTTTATGTGTTTTAATTTGAGTACGGGAGTATTCCAAATAATCAGTAGCATTTTCAGAGATCAAGGATTCCCAGGAGCAGATGATCTTCTAGAATTCTCGAGAATAGTCATGGCCACTATAATGCTTATTACAGGAGTTGTAGTCATGATTGAAGAGAGGATTTTAAAATCAGAAAGCAAACACCGTTTAGCTTACAACAGGGCAGAATTTTATAAAGATCTTTTTGTTCATGATATAAACAACATTCTCCAAAATTTAGAATTTTCACTAGAAATTATTACCCAAAAATCGGAGAAGTATGAAGAAGAATTGAACATAAATGAAATAGTAAATCTTGCTAAAAAACAAGTAAATCGGGGTGCAGAACTTGGAGTAAATGTGAGAAAGCTCTCAGATCTTGAATCCGGAAAAATAAAAAATGCTTCAATCCAAGTATACGAGATCTTAGAACAGGCTGTAAAGTATGTGAAGACACAATTTCAAAATAAGAAACTTATTATCAACATCGAATCTAAGGAAAATCCTGATGAAGTATGTGCGAATCAAGTTTTGTACGATGTTTTTAGAATATTGTTAAACAATGCAATTCGATATAACGATAATCCTGAAATAGAGGTTTTAATAAAAATTTCTAAACAGCGTAAAGATGGAATAAAATATGCTAGGATAGAATTTAGAGATAATGGTATTGGGATGCCTGATAAGATGAAAGAAGGAATCTTCTATAAGATTTATGAAAAACCGAAAGGTCATAAGAGGATTGGCTTAGGTCTTTTACTTGTTAAAGAAGTTATCCATAGTTTTAATGGAATTATCTGGGCTGAAGACCGTATCAAAGGGGTCCATGAAAAGGGTATTAACATTATTCTCTTAATTCCTGAAACTCATTGAATTCTATAAATAAAAAGGTAACACCATACGAATAAGAATTGTCATCGCTTTTTTTCCTGAGGAAGTTGTTACATTTAAGGAATTTGCGACATTAACAACTTCAAAATTATCAGGAATCTTTATCTTGACTAAGTGCTTTAAAAATACAAGAAAATCATTAAAATCTCTTTCAGATTTGACCCAAAAATGTCCTTTTTCTATAGAATAATTTGGATTTTTTTTTTTAAAATTTGTAGCATGGAAAGCATCTTTAACTGAAGGTCCTTTACGGTCATAATTCTTAGAAATATTTGGGTTTTTACAATATAGAGCTATGTTATATTCATTGAGATTATCTTCAAAATACACTTCATAGATAATCGTTCCAAATTTTTTTGTATGTGAAAACTCTTTTTCTCCAAGATTTTTTATATTTAACCCAAGTGAGTGTAATTTGTCGCGATTTATAGTGTAATGGATTTTATCTTCAAAATTCTTCAATTCAATAATAAAAATCTTTGAAAAAGATGGTTCGGTTGGATTTTTTAATTCGATTTCTTGAATCGGCTTTAATTCAAAAAAACTTTCATCGGGATTTTTGAGAAAATTTTTAATTCTATAGTTACAATATTTGTAGGCTCTTTCTGATATCGCTGAAGCAACATTTCTATTTTTATCAATTGGATCTACAATAATTAAGTAATCATTTTGAAAATGTACAATTTTTTTTAAATCTTCGATTTCTCTGTTATAGTAATCTAATGGGGTAGTTCTCAGTTTATTAAAGTTTTTAAAAAGGTTTGAAATATTATTAAAATAATATATGAGTAATTCTGCGCTGTAACCAATAAAACCCACTCTTCCTAAGGAGCTCTTATCACCATAGCTATGATTTGATTTAAAAAATTGTTTTAGAAGACGAACATCATTTTTTTGGTCTTGTGATAATTTTTCTCGGATGAACCGCCCATGCCAAGGAGATCTATCAACAGCAGTTATGGGTCCTTGCTCTTGAATTAATTCTAATTCTAAATCAAAATATAGAACAATATCAATTTTAATATTTACATCTCCGCAATGATAGTCTACAGTTACATATGGGTGTTCAGCATATAAGAGACGTGGATTCTGAAATTCCTTTAAATTCAAACTTGGGATAATCCAGTTATTACATAAATCCAAAAAATCTTTTTTAGATTCTTTTTTAAATTTTTTTTTACTGAAATTCTCATATTTTGATTTGTACTCAAGAAATTCTAATCCTACAAAGAGATCAATATCAAAATCATTTTTTAGTTGTGTTTGCTTGATACCTGTTGAACCTTGAGGTTCAATTTTGGTATAATTAATAGCTAATACTTTTGCTTTCTTATCTAATAAATCTTTTAAAGATTCTGTTATATTATCAATTAAAGCGATTTCCTTTTCTGATGGTGTGATTCTCTTTAAAATTTCAGCGAAAATCTGGTTCACATACCCCACCAAGGATTTATCACCTTTCGCATTACTATAATGAATTCTCTGAGTGCTGTTTTTTGATCTGTGGTTAATTCGTCAAGAAATTTTCCCATCAATTGCCTTACATGAGATTCTGGGACATTGACAAAAAGTGTTTCATCATTTCCAATGTCTTTTCCTACTTCTATACCACGAATAGAAATTGCAACTTCCGAATCCTTTTGAGCTTTTTCAAGGGTTTGTCCCTTATCTTGAATTTGATGAATTCTTTTAACTCTTTTACCTTCTTCAGTAATTAAAGATACTTTTGGATATAGTGTTCCAATTTCAACTTTTACACCGAATACAGCAGGATTTGAACTTCTAAAGATATAATCTGGAAGCATTTTTAATTTCGCAGGTAATACTAGTTCACTTAATCCTTTAGCAGTATCTTCTGCTTTTCGGGTCTCAGAATATTCAATATAATCTTCTAATAATCGATAGATAACATTATTCGTAAAAATCCGGATATTATCAATATAAGCTTGCTCCTTTGCTTCAGGAAGTATCGCGACATTAAATCCAAGTACAACCGCCGAATAGGGGTCAAACTCTTTTACAATATTAGCATTAATTATATCCTCTTTTTTTATTGAACCTACATCTGCAATGCTGATTTTCACATCGCTTTTAGCAAAATGATTTTCTAATGCTTCAAGAGATCCTAAAGTATCTGCCTTCAAAACAACACCAGCTTTGTCAGTTTTAATACGAATGCTCTCTACTTCGGATTCAATTTCGTCATATACATTAGACTCTTCAGAAGGATCCCCAATTCCCCTAAAAGGAGAACCAGCTACAACATCTTCTATATTTGGTGAAAGAATTTTAATTCCTGCAGCTGCTGCAACTAATTCAACTGAATCAAATTTTTGTCTAGGATCTCTTATCTCATCTAATGGCTTTGGAATTAATAACGCTCTTACTTTAGATTTTATTGGTTTTTCTAAACCACCTACGATAAATTCATCTCCTTTTTTGATAATACCATCATAAATTAAGACATCCATGGTTTTACCTTGTCCTTTCTCCTTTTTCACTTCTAAAACCACACCTTTAGCAGGTCCTTCAGAAAACTTTAGATTTTCTGTTAGATATTGTTGAACTAATCCCATTAAAATCAATAGTAACGTGGAGATTCCCTCACCCGTTTTACCACTTGTAGGTACGATAGCTATTTGTTTGGTAAAATCTTTAATTTTATCGTACCTCTCTATTCCCTTAAATCCCTCCTCCAAAAAATTTCCAATAATTTGGTAAATTTTTTCGTCTAAAAATTCTTTAACATGGGATTTTTGACTGTTGTATGAATCTAAAAAATCCGCATCTTTTTGAGACTTCCAACCAGAAATTCTATCAATTTTGTTTGCTGCTATCACAAAAGGTGTTTTTCTATCCTTTAGAATTCTCACAGATTCCCATGTTATCGGCATAGTGCCAGCAGTCACATCAATTACTAAGATCGCTATGTCTGCTACCGCACCACCACGACGCCGGAGATTTAAAAAAGCAGCATGACCTGGTGTATCGATAACTAAAATACCGGGAAGTTTAATTTCTTTTTTTGCGAATTCTTGTTTAGATTTTTTTAAAAATTCTTTAATATCTTTAGTTGGAAAATAAGAAGCACCTATATGTTGAGTAATTCCTGCTGCTTCTCTTTGCTGGACAACTGTTCCTCTGATATAATCTAGAATAGTTGTTTTCCCGTGATCTATATGACCCAAAATACAAGTGATTGGTGCCCTAATAATCTTTTTTTCATCTTCTGTCATATTTTACCACGTATTTCAATTAAATGTGTAAAATTCTTTAATGAATACTTACATAAATATTGAATTATGTTTAAGTTTAGTTTTAAAAGTTATTTGTTGTTTAGATATTTATTTAAAAACTGAGCCGTAAATGAATGATCATTTTTTATAATCTCTTCGGGAGTGCCCGTTACAACAATTTCTCCACCCTTTTCTCCACCCTCAGGCCCAAGATCTATAATATAATCAACAGATTTTATAATATCCATATTATGTTCTATAATTATTACTGTGTTTCCTTTATCCACTAATCTTTGAAGAACTTCTAACAAAAATTTAATATCATACATATGTAAACCCGTTGTAGGTTCATCTAGGATATATAGCGTATTTCCAGTACTAGTCTTCCGTAATTCTCTAGCAATTTTTAATCTTTGGGATTCTCCCCCACTCAATGTAGTGGAAGATTGACCTAGTTCCAAATATCCTAATCCTACGTCTACTACAGTTTCTAAGGTTCTTTTTAAATTTGGGATATTTTCAAAAAATTCTAATGCTTGGTTAAATGTCATTTTTAAAACGTCAAATATCGATTTCCCTTTAAATTTAACTTCTAAAGTTTCTGCATTGTATCTTTTTTCTTTGCATAAATCACATTTAATATATACATCAGGTAGGAAATACATTTCCTTTAGAATATGTCCTGTACCTTTACATTTTTTACAATGACCTGATTTTGTATTAAAGCTAAACCTACCTTTTTTATATCCTCTTTCTTTTGACTCTAGTAAACCTGCAAAAAGATCTCTAATGTAATCAAGCGCTTTTGTATATGTTGCTGGTACTGATCTAGGGGTTCTTCCTATTGGGGATTGATCGATATCAATGATTTTATCTATTTTGCTATGACCTTTGATAGTCTTAAAATCTCCCGTCCTTATTTTTGAACTCCTTGTATTTATCAGATTATGTAAACCTTTATACAAACATTCAATGATTAGGCTTGTTTTACCCGCTCCTGAAACACCAGTTACACAAGTAAATACTCCTAAAGGAATTTTAATATCAATATTTTTAAGGTTATTTTCCCGTGCACCTAAAATCTCAATATATTCATCATTCGATACACGACGACTTTTAGGGAGTTCTATGACTTCTTTCCCTGCTAAATATCTTCCTGTCAATGTATCAGATGCTCTGATCTCCTCTATCGTACCTTCAGCTACTATTTCTCCACCATGTACACCTGCTAAAGGCCCTAAATCAATAATATGATCAGCATTTTGCATTATAGCATCATCATGTTCCACTACAATGACGGTATTTCCCAAATCTCTTAGTTTTTTTAACATACTTATAAGACGATTTATATCTCTTTGATGTAAACCAACACTGGGCTCATCTAAAACGTATAATACACCTACCAAACTCGAACCTAATTGAGTTGCTAATCTAATTCTTTCTGCTTCTCCAACAGATAAAGTATGCGAACGACGACTTAAAGAAATATAATCTAAACCTACATTTTCTAGAAACGACAATCTATCCATAATCTCTTTCATTATTTCACTTACAATTGATACTTCAATCTCATTTAATTGTAATGAGTTATAAAATTTGACAGATTCTTTCACATTCAAATCAGTTAACTGTGCAATGTTCAAATTATTGATAGTTACGGATAAGCTTTCTGGTCTTAGTCTTTTTCCTTTGCATTGAGGACAGTCGATACGATTCATAAAACCTTCATATGTATCACGAGCCCAATCTGAGCGAGTTTCCATGTATCTCCTATGCAACATTGGAATTACACCCTCAAAAGGTCTAGACACATCCCAGGATGATTTATATTCACTATTTTGATTTTTATAATCCTTTCCGTCATGTTCAAAATGAAGCTCAATTGATTCATTTTCAGAACCAAACAGAATTTTTTTAAGTTTAGCTGGTTCAATATCTTGAAGTAATGTCTTATTGGCGTTAAATCCATAATGTTTTGCAACTTGGATCATAGATTGCCAGAAATATCCAGTTAGGGATCCAAATCCGGGTATATTTCTAATTGGAGTTTCTTTAAGTGGAACAGTTAAATCATTTCCTACTATCAAGCTATAATCAAATTCCATGACTGTGCCTAAACCACTGCAATATTTACAACTCCCATGAGGAATATTAAATGAAAACATTTTATGGTCTAATTGTGGAAACGAGGTTTTACAATCAATGCACGCGAGATGTTCTGAAAATATTTTTTCTTCTTCACCAATTTTTTCAAGGATAACTAAACCATCTGCTAGCTCTAAGGCATTTTCGATAGAATCAGCCAACCTTTTTCTAATATCCTTACGCATCACTAACCTATCAATGATCACGCTGATATTATGTTTGGAATTTTTCTCCATTGATATTTCTTCTTCCAGAGTATATTGAATCCCATCAATTTCTACTCTTACATAACCTTGTTTTTTCAAACCTTGTAGGAGTTCTTTGTATTCTCCCTTTCGATCCCTAATAACTGGTGCTTTTATCACAAACTTTTGATTTGTCTTAATAGAATTTAAAACAATTTGAATAATTTGTTGGGGGGTTTGAGGTTTTATTTCTTTTCCACAATTTGGGCAATGAGGAATGCCTATATTAGCAAATAATAGTCGATAATAATCATAAATCTCTGTAACAGTTCCTACAGTACTCCTTGGATTCTTGGATAGTGCTTTTTGTTCAATTGCGATTGCAGGAGACAAACCTTCAATTGAATCAACATCAGGTTTATCCATCTCACCTAAGAATTGTCGGGCATAACTTGATAATGATTCTAAAAATCTTCTTTGCCCCTCCGCATACAGGGTGTCCATAGCTAACGATGACTTTCCACTTCCACTTATTCCAGTAATAACTACTAATTTATTACGTGGTATTACCACATCAATATTCTTTAAGTTATTCTGTCTAGCACCCTTAATGATGATATTCTCAGGCATATTCTAATATTTTCTTTTAAGATATTTAAATTCTGGAAATCAAAAAAGTTTTTCTACAGTGATATAAAACCTTACACTTGTATTAACAATTAAAAAATAATATTTTGAAAGTGGGAATATAATTTATAAATTATCATCATCTAAATCATGGTTTTCCTCTTCTTTAATAAATCTTTGAAAGAAAGCCACAACTTTCTCGAAATCTTCTAAAAGATCCGTTCGTGTAAGCCCTTTTGAAAAAGGTAAACTTTTTAAATTCCTCGTTCTAACACTATTAGCATATTTAATAAACTTAATTATATCATGTTTTAAAGACTCTGGATCAAATACCCAAAGCTCTTCTTTGGTAAAAGCAATACATTTAAAATTAATAGCATTAGAATTAGGATTTTTATTGAAAATAAGACGTTTTTGATTTATGCCATAGGACGTTATTTGGGCTAAGCTTTTGATTATATCGATTTCATCATCCTTTAAATCAGCAATAAAGAAAGTATCATTATCAGTTAAATTCAGATCTATATGCCCAACATAGAATTCAACGTTATTTAGCTTTTTCCAAACAGGAACTTCAGACGCCATTGCAGTAGGAAGGTTAACCATAATTTTTTTAAGTATGGGTTCATGCCAAGGTCGTCCTAGATTTTTTTTAAGAAATTCAGCATAAACTTGACGAACAATATCTAATAGATCTCTGTAAAATCCATCTGTTAAATCATTATAGTAATATATTTCAATATTAGGATTATTGTTGATAAGATGATCTTTAATAAATGAAGTCTTAATTTCTTCTTTATAAAGAGTCTTTCCGTGCTCATCCTTTAAATGTTCACCAACAAATTTAAATTTACTAGGGCGAATATTTGTTTTCACTTCAAACTGATGGGAAGGAAAAAGTTCGAGAGAAATATTTTCTATATAACTTAAATAACAATCTCGTAAAATATTATTATTTATATTCCTAATTCGGATTGGGTTATAAAGAAATGTATATTGTTGTTTTTGATGTTGGAAAAGTTTTCTTCTTAATTCATTAAATTCGGGAGTCATTTCTAATACAATTTCAATTGAAGTTCCCCTTCCGTTCAATATTTGTTGTATATTATCTTTTATACAATCCCATTTTTTAGGCTTAACAATATCTACAAGGAACCGTCTAACTTGATCTCTTGAAATAATATAAATATAATAGAGAATACGCCCATCTTTTCGAAATTGCTTCTTAATACCACTTGTTCTAATATTTAAGAAATTGCAAATTTCTTGAAAATCTCTTAATATAGATCTATTAGATTTCGTAAGGTAAATCTCAAGCCTATCTTGTCTTGATGACACCGCAATAGAGCCAGAACCATTTATTATGCCTTTTAGACAAGCAATAGCAAGGGGTAAGTATTTTTCTTTCCAATCGTCTGGATTTTCTTGAATCCAAGATAGAGGTTTTTTAATCCATGAAGGAACTCTCCTATTCTCGTTCGATAGACCTTGAGTGGTCAAGTATTGAATCACATCTTGACCTGATATATAGAATCGATCTCTAGATTTCATTTTAGAGGGGCTTCTCCCGAAAACTGTAGTAATCAGACTTTTTAAATGGGCGATGTAATCACGATGATCATCGCTATTAAAGGAGAATATTAAATCAGTACCTCTCGTTGTAATAGATCCTCTTACGATAAATGTTCCAATTAGCTCTGCATGGATTTCATTCTTTACCAATTTAACGACTTCAACATTTCTCCTACCATAAACGATTTTGTGTGGAATAGGATTTTCCTTACCGACTATCACCTGTACTTTGTCAAAATCATTCTCAGAAATCAGACCATTTCTATACAATATATTACCGAAATTTGTAATATAGTTATCCATCTCTGTCAATTTAATTTGAACTATCTCTTTATGAGACCCTAAAGCATTTTTATAAATTTGTCTTATATATTGAATGAAATTATCTTCGACCCCATAATCATTAATTACTCCCGATAATCGCTGAATAGGAATCCCTAATTTCAATTCATCTTTAACAATTTTAATGCCTTCCTCTGTAATCTGTATTCTCACTCCAGATATTCGCTCCATTCGAGGTTTACGCCAATCTTTAATGACTTGAATTTCTCTATTAATAAGTAGCTCTATTTTTTTAATAGAATCTTTAGAAATTGAGCGATCCAAATAAATCATATTTTCAAATCCGTTTATGATTTTATCTGTACGCCTAACGCCTAGTGATAATCTTTGTAGGTTTTTAGTAACCATTTCACTATAATAAGTTTGAAGTGTCGCTATGAAATTATCTTTAAAATTCTCACGATAAATATTAATTATTTCCTCTATTCGCTGAATGGGTATTCCCGCTGAAATCTTTTCCCTTATCAATGAATTCAACGATAAATTTACTTTCCTTCTATTTAGTGGTTATAAGCCCCTATTATTAATTTTTTTCCATATAAGTGAACATGTTCTTATTAGAGCCCCAATCTGTATTATAATTAACAAAAAATATTCTAAATAAAATCAAGTGAGTAAAAATTAACCTAAAAAAAAGAAATATAAAAAAATTTACACTTTTTAGAATTACTTATTTAGTAGAGCTTTCATATCATCAAGAATATCTTCTATTTCAGCATCAAATTTCTTTATTTGATTGAAGAAAATATTATTTACTTGAATTAATTGTGAAACAGCAAATTCAGGTGATTGATTAATCTGTTTTGCCATTTTAATTGCCTCATTGAGAACTTCTCCTTTCTCGACTAATTTATTTATTAAATTTAATCGATATGCTTCTTCAGCCGTCAGAAATGTTTCTCGTGTTCCGGTATTTAAAGCAATTTCAAGAGCTTTACCTCGCCCTACAAGCGTCAAGTAAGGAAAAAATAATGGACATGCTCCAAATCTTATCTCAGGGTGCCCAAATAGTGTTCCTTTTGAAGCAACACGTAAATGGCATATAACCGCAAGATCGAAGGCTCCAGCTAACGCATAACCAGTTACAGCGGCGATCAATAACTTGGGATATTCAAATATGGTCTGGTGAAAGAGATGATTTGAATCAACGAAGCTCTGATAATCTCCTTCTCCTTGAATTACAGCTTGAACTTCATCTCTATCAAAACCAGCAGAAAAAAAATCTTCCCCCCCATAGAAAATAATTGTTTTAATTCTTTTTTCCTCCTTTAATAGAGTTAAAGCGTCCAGAATTTCTGATCTCATAGCTTCACTTAAAGCATTTTTCTTATCTGGACGGTTAAATCGTATAATTGCTACTTTACCTTTCCTCTCTATAATGATAAATTGGTAGGTTTGATTTTCTATTTTATTCACCTTTAAAGTTAAATACTTATTAATTAAGATTTGGTAGAAGAACTTATATTTCTTTTAGATTATAACGCGAAAAATTTTTAGAGAATATTAAAGTATTTTTTTCGCTGAAGTGTCACAACTAGATATGAGAATTGTTTAGTCATTGCTTAAAGGAATGTGGGATTGAAAAGACCAACAAGATTAATAAAGAAGCATCAAGAACACTGGGAACGATAGAGATTAATAAAATAAAGAAAGTGAATCTTGCTGATTCCCGACATGATAATTTCATGAAAGCGATTGTATATACAAAATATGGGCCTCCGGATGTTCTGCAGCTCAAAAAGGTAGAAAAGCCTACTCCTAAGGACAATGGAGTACTGGTAAAGGTTCATGCGACAACAGTAACTCCAGCGGATTGGAGAACACGGAAGGATGACCCATTTTTTTATAAGGTTTACAAATGGTCTCATAAGACCAAAAATAGAAAACTAGAATTTAAAGAATTTTTTTTTTAAAAGAAAAGAGGTAAGGAAATCATGAAAGAATCTGCCGAGTTTGGTTTTCATATCTTCCGAAATATCATTACAAGATTCCTTTTTTTGTAGTAATCTTAAATTCTCTTCAAAAGGAAAATTAATATAATAAATATACTGCTGGAAATCCTTGAAAATTTTGTTAGTATTGAAATAATCTACAATTTCTTTATAAATATCATAAATAATACTGAGCTGTTTTTCAGTTATATTTCTACCATTGTATATCTTATTTACAGCTTCACACTTAAGAACACTTAAAATTGGATGGCCATTTACAAAAATTGTATTCTGATGAGTTTGCGTAGCAGTTTGAATAGCATTTACAAGTCTTTCTGATATAATTAATAGATCAACTAGATTTCTAAAAAATGAATTTGTTTCATGTTCCCAAATTGATGAATATCCGTGTAAAGTAATATATTGAT
>Ga0114923_10002262_pt1 | contig 13109 bp, 13 predicted proteins | sample SumtaG_FD_89578 | JGI IMG/M metagenome (GOLD analysis project Ga0114923, IMG submission 89578) | Deep subsurface microbial communities from Indian Ocean to uncover new lineages of life (NeLLi) - Sumatra_00157 metaG | ecosystem: Environmental > Aquatic > Marine > Oceanic > Sediment | place: near... | reverse complement strand
ATTCTTTTTAAATAAAAAGAAGTTTAGTAGAATGGTCGGATCATTAGTGGATTGCTCACTGATGATATACTCCCAACATGCATTTACGTGTAAATGTCTCATTAAATCTAATTGATTTGGAAAAAAATTTTTTAATTTTGTATATAATTTTTCAGATTCCATTGTGCTTGAAATTCATTTAATTTTATCTAGATTCAGCGGAGTACCATCATAAATATATTTTCCATAAACTAACTCTTGAGGATAATATTTGCAACCTGCGGGGTAAGCAGAATCTTTAATCCCCCCTAAAGATACTGTAATATCAACAAGCATAGGTCTCGCATTAATATAGATATTAGCAGCTTCTAATTGATTCTTAAAAACTTTAATATCGTTCAGGTTTGAAGAGTAAACTACTGCTCTCATGCCATAATTACTTGCGTTTGCTAATTTAATAGCATCCTTCATATCTTTGGCTTTAGTAATAGAACGGACAGGACCAAAAGCCTCTTCTCTCCATAAAAATGGAGCTTTAGATAAATCTTCACACAATTCTGGTTTTATTTCAACTAGCGTTGGTTTATAAAATAATCCAAAGTCTTCTCCAGTATCAATTTTATCACCACCAGTATATATTTTAACACCATATTCTTTCGCATCAGCCACCATCACTTCCATCATCATAAGTATACGTCGGCTTCCTAATGGTCCAATATCAACAGTGGGATCTGTGGGGTCTCCATATTTTAATTTCTCAATTTCTTTTATTAGACATTCAGTATACTCCTCATAAATTTCTTGGTGAACTATAATTCGCTTCATTGAGAAACATTGTTGACCTGAATTGGTGTAACTTGCCATAGCATTCCATTTGGCAACATGCTCTTAGTTCACATCATTCATTACTATTCCGGCATCATTTCCCGCACACTCAAAGAAGAACTGTTTGAAAGGTTGAGTATACATTGTGACACCCATTGATTTATCAGCAGTTTTTTTCAGCATCCTTCCATATCTCACAATAATATCTTTTGCGGTATGCGAAGAGGTTACCGTCATAATAATCTTGATTAAATTAGATTTAAGAAATTCATCTACAGCCCATTCTCCGGGAGCTATAACCAGATCTAAGGCTTCTAAGCCTTGAAATTCCATCTCCTTCATAGTGGAATAAGCTTCGATCATGGTTAAGGGGCATGCGGTAGATGGTTTAACAATCGCGCCATTTCCAACTAAATAATTAGCACCCATCTGATAAAGGGGAAGACTAATAGGAGTGTTTCGAGGAGAAATGCAAGCAGATAATCCATGGGGAATATATTTTATTATTGCATTTTGCTCTCCTTCAATACCCGTTAATGGCTTGTCCTCTATAAATTGATAATACCAATCACAAAATTTGAATCCATTCATTACGATACCTAATTCCCATTCAGAATATTTGATTGGCAACCCACCTTCTGCTACTACTAAATCCTTCAATTTAGCCTTTTTAAAGCGTAATTTTGTTGCAAATTTAGACAGAAGTTGAGCTCGTTCAAAAAAATCCATTTCTCTTAACAAGTGTTGATTTTTATGAACATTTTTGATTTTTTCTTTAACCGTCTCTGGTGTGTCAGCAGGAACTGTTCCGATAACCTCACCAGTGTATTTATTTTTTATTTCTAATTCTTGAACTTTTGCCATGTCTTTTATTACCTTTCTAATTTTAATGATGCTTCTAAATTTTATTCAAAAAAAGTTTTACATTCTATAAATATCGTCATCGTCTTTGAGGATGCCAGCAGTTTGGGCAAATTTCCCATAACCCATATCAATTATTGTTTGAGTTCTTTTATTCAATACAAAATCAATCCATCCTTTTTCCTCATCTGGTTCATCATAAAATGTTCCTAATAGTTGCGTATATTCTAGATGTGTTTTTGTTTGAACTAATTTTTTAACCGCACTTACCGAGAGCGCAAGTTCTAAATCGGAATCAACCGCTCTTCCTGGTTTTATTTCAATTCCGCTTCCATTTCTAAGCACATTAAATATATCTATTGGAGATTCTTTATCATATGTTTCAACTGTATCATAAAGCGCGAAATCAAAATTTGATCCGATGATTAGATCCGTAAAAATTTCTGGATATTGTGCCAGAAATGTGGTGTATTTTTTTGCTAGTTCTGTTTTAAATGCTTCCCTACAGATAACTTGACTTGTTAATTCATCTTTTACCATGATTTTCGTAAGTTTTTATCATTCTTTTCCTTCTTCAATATATTCCTTATACCAATTTATTGTTTCTTCTAACCCTTCACTTAACGGTGTAATTTTATAGCCAAATGTATCGATAGCTTTTTTTGAAGAATAAGATCTATGATATTTAATTGCCTTTAGTGTAGAACGAGTTAAAAAAGGGATTTTCTTGCTAAACCTTGCTTTAACTTCTAATAACCATGCATATAACCACGCAACTTTATACGGAAACTTTCTTGCTTTTTTATTTCGTCCAATTTTGGCAATTAAATCAAGGTAATCTTTGAACCTAACATTTTCTCCTCCAAGAATAAAATCTTCCCCAAAAAGATCTTCTCTATTTAATACATCTGCTAAAGCATTTGATGTATCATAAACGTAAGATAGACATGTCGTAGCGTCTCCCTTTCCAGGACAAACGCCCAATGGTAATAATTTTCCCCTCATAACATCAAATAGCATTCTACCGAATACATTAAAATCTCCGGGACCATATACGATTCCGGGATAAAAGATCATAACTTTCAAACCTTTTGGGATATAGCTTTTCACTAGCTTTTTCGCTTGAAATTTAGATTTCTCATACTCCATACAAAAATTCTCGTTTTCATGAGTCTCATCAACGGCCTCTTGGGGAGTAGGTCCTAAAGCAGTAAAGGAACTCATGTAAAATAATTTGAGGTTATTCTTCAGAGCAATATTGGCGATGTTTTCCGTTCCCTTAACATTAATATCGTAATAAATAGATTTATCTTTCGTCCAAATCGCGGTATATGCTGCGAGATGGTAAATAGCGTCTACATTATTCACAGCTTTTTCTAAACTGCTAACATCTTGAATATCGCCAATAACATAATCGATATTATTGAGCTCCTTAAATGGTGTTGTATTACTACTCTCTCTTATTAGTAATTTTAATCCATGTCCTAATTCGTGCAATTTTTTAACCAGAGGTATCCCAATAAATCCCGTTCCTCCAGTGATAAGTATGTTCGTCATTATTAATAAACAGTATTAGTGTAATCAAGTCTTGATTAAGGAAAATCATTAAATCTTGTTTTTAAAACTTTTAAAACAAATAATATTAGTAAAATAAGAGAAGTTTAGGAAGTTTGACAAACATGTAATAATATTAAAGTGAAATTTTTATTGTCCAACCCACGAAATAATATATTTTAAATCTTCGGGAGTATCAATATCTGGGCTTAAAAATTCCCATCTTCCTTCTATTCCAACTTCTTTTGCAGTAAGATCAAAGTGACAAATGGCAATCCCTACATCGACGTTTATAAATGTATTGTAGACTTTCTGCTGTGATGATTTAACGTAAAAATGAAATTTTTCAGTCTCTTTTTCTTTTAAAACTCTCCACGGTTGTTTGTTGCCAGCTGATGGAGCCAGTCGAACCATTTCTAATAATGTTTCATACCGACCGATAGTTTCTCGAGGAAGGACTGTAGAGAATGATTTTTCAAAAAATATTTTACTCCAAGGAAATCGGGAATCAGCTTTTGTGAATGCTCTGATAACTTTCTCTTTTGTACGTCTCTTCTCAGGAGTGTATCCTATAGGTGTTATCGCGGGAACGATCTCGTTTTTTTGGCAATTTATTTTAGTAGAAAAAAGACTTTTATTAAAAGTTCCCCCTAACCAACACGTTCCTAAATCCAAATCGGTGACTGCTAAAATTATAGCTTCCAAGATGTATCCGTAGTTTTCCTTATAATAATCGGATGTTTCTATAACTCCTACTACGAACTCTTGAGCCCCCTTGATAAATCCATAAGTTCCTAATTTTTTTCTTTCATCGGGAGCAAATTCTGGGACACCAATTAGTTCAAATCGACATTTCCCTGCGATATCGCTAAAAGGGCTTTTAAAATCATTACAAGCTAAAATATTATTTATCTTCTTCTTCGTATTATCTTCAAGTAATTGGTTAGAATAAGTTCGCCAAGATGATCGCTGCTTAATGATATCTGTTATTGGTTTTGAATAACTCATTAAAAATGATAATTATTGGTATCATAAATATAATTTCAAAATAAGAAGATTTGGAATGAACAGTGAATTTAATCAGGAAAAATACTATTGATTTTTATCATGACATGCTTTAAATATTGTTTCATATAATGTCTTTCGCTATTACAGTAATTTATCTTTTCATTGTTGGATAAATCTTCACGATTGCTTATGATAGCATGGATATCTTCCGCCATGGTTAAATATTCTTTTTTTGCATCATTGCATTCTTGAATTATTAGATCGATAGGGTAATTTATCCCGTTATCAATTTCTCCGATTAAATTATGTTCATTATTTAAATTAAGATTATTTTCTTTAGGATTACTTATTTCGAATCTATTTTCAATTTCTTTTTTATTAATGAAACCCTTTGAAATGAGTGTACATCTCGGAGAATTTTCGATTTAAAGAAAATAAACCGAAATAGGTATTTAAAAAAAAAGCCTCTTTAAGTTTAGTAAAATAAATTGAGGGCTTATAACTCAATATACAAATTTTCCTAGATAGAATAATTTAATTAAAATAAAAAAAAATTATATGAATAATATTTAGATTTTTGAACCGCAATTCTCGCAAAAATTTCCTTCAGAAGGTAATAATTGACCGCAATAAACACAATATCCTTTTCCTTTCGTCTCTAATGGCTCTGGTAGGTTTTTGGGAGGAACTACATATTCTTCTGACTTTGTATAAGCAACTTTTTCACCAAGAATTATTTCTCCAGTTTCGGAGTTAAAGCGATAGCTAATAGCTGCTTTTTGGCGCAGGTCGATAAGAACTTTGAGCACATCCTTAGGTTTAATTCCGACTTCAAGAGCTATATCTTCTAGTTTATGAGCTCCTTGATTACCGCGATCCAAAATTGCAACTCTCACAGCTTTTTGGAATTTATTATTAGTATAATACTGTTGAATTCCCCCAAGCATTATAAAGAAGGCAGGAATGAAAAGCCAGTAACCCCATGAACTAAGACCAATAAAGTTAATTCCGAAAGCTAAAAAAAACAAGGATAATATTGCTACAAATAAGAAAACAATACCAACACCTAGCGTTTCAATTGCTGCTTCGTATTTTTTTTTTGTATAGTAACGATTCCTATAATTGTCACTTGACATAGTTTCTTACCTTTTATTATTAGTAGAAAACTAAATTATGGGATTATTCATTTATTTAAAAAGATTTGGAGTCCAATTTATAAAAAAGTTTTATAGAAATATATTTAAATTAATTATTAAAATATATTAAAAGCCTTTCCCATCCAATAGACGACCAGATAGCTATTAGGTATTACTTGTCTGAGGCCATTTCCCGTTGGATTACCGCCCTTTCCATAGAATTTGCTATGCTCCCAAAGAAAGTGATGTACTCCCATTTCAGAGATAGTTAGAGGAAGAGTGTATTGAGCATCGTTTGGATCTTCAAGATCGATTAATTCTCCAACCCACGAGAAGAGAGTTCCATATGTGTTATTTTCAAAGATCTCAAGCCACTTTGCTCTACTTGGATCTATATTCATAGCAGAAATAGCGGAATTTAAACTCGTTGCTCTTGTTGAATTCGGCCTCACAGTTAAATTATAATTTCTAATACCGTTTCCCCATCCAGAAGTATTAAACCTCCACAACTGATCCAAAACATCCCACTTTATAGTTTCGTCAGTATAGTTTGGATCCTCAAACGATGCTGAATTTGAAATCATCTTCATAAAAGTCAGGTGAATAATGTTAAAAAAGGCATTACGATGGTATCTTAGGAAACTATAGAATCCTTCTTCGAATCTCTTTATATAATGGCGTTGAATAAGAGGATTATCTTCTAAAATAATTAACGCAAACTCTACATCCATGCTAAATGCTAGAGCATAGGTGTCGTACGCAGTATTGCTAACTGATCCCATGTGACCATTGTGCATTGACATGATCTTTGTTGCAGCATAATGATAGAGCGAATCGTATCTGTCAGGATAGGCCGTAGCTCCTATGCGAAGTAATGTTAATTGCCACATGCTTTCTCCTAATATCGGATTTAAATCTGATCCAACAGGTTCACCGTTACCACCCAATACAAGCCAATTTGTTTTGCGAAAGCCTTCTATCATTTGAGCAGTTAATAATTTGATTCTTTCAACGCACCATCTACTTTCTTCATTGACTTCAGAATCGATAAATTTTAACACGCTAGCAAATCCTAAATAATACCCTGCTAGCTCGTCACGAGATGTATGTAGCCTAACTCTCCAATTCTTATAAATACCTGTTCCATTAAAGTGTCGTGGATGATCTTGAAAGAGCCATTCGTGATATTTCCTATTTTCTGGAGCAGATACAAACCTTGCTGGCATTCCAGGGTAATCTGGACCTATACCTCCGTTAGGAGCCGCCAGCATGTTGCTGAATCCTGTAACACATTTTTTAACCATACGGGTTGCATTATTTAACTCATCTAAATCGTTATTATCCAATGCGTATTTATATCGAAAGCATTGGGAAGCGAGTGTATAACCTAGATGCAAATTTCCATTATCGGTCCCCTGATAGCTTTCTACTTCGCTATACGAGTCATTTGTGAATGTAACATCTATACTAATGTTAGTCGGAATGTGCCATTTTTCCAACAGATAATCGAATTTTACAGCCATTTGTTCTAAATAAGTTTGATTGCTTAGTATCTGGTCAGAAGGAGTAAAAAAATCAGTATTTGGAGGTTCAAGGCTAAGAGTGAGCGAAGCGAGATCGTCGAGAACACTGAGACCAAATCCAATAAAACTCATAAAACTTATGACAGGGATCAAAAATAAAAGTGATATTGCGATATTTTTCTTCAACAAATTCTTTCTTGTTCTTATACGCATTTAGATTACATCTCGTTCGCAGTTAATAATATTTATTTTTCGTGTTTATTATATAATTATTTTCACTTTTTATTATTTAAATCTTTAAAATTTGAAGCCAGGATGAATCGTTCCTTAATTGTTCGTATGTTTGTTTAACTCCTAAATCAATTCTAAACTGGTTTTCTCCCATTTCTACAACTCTTATCTTCCAATTTTGTTCTTTTATCCCTTTTAGAAGGGCTTTAGGAACTTCTATTTCACCCCTTTCGGAAGGTGAGAGAGTTCTCAAAACACTAAATATGTTTTTAGAAAAAATAAAGATACCACAATTATTCAGATTAGTTTTCGATGCTCCGATCAATGGTTTTTCAATTATATTAGTACAAATCTTTCCATCGCTATAAATTGCGGCACCTAAGTAAGGATCTTCTGTATAATTAGCAACTAAAAGATAATCATACTTTTCTTTTTGATATATTTCAACCACTTCCTTGTAAATCTTATATGGTACTAAAATATCTCCCCAAGTTAAAAAAAAGTGGTTATTAGAAATAGAATCCTCGCAAAGCAATAAAGCTCCTCCAGTCCCATCTAATGTTTCTTGTTCAATATATTCAATACTTACATTCCAATTTTTCCCATCCTGAAAATAACTAGTTATTTGTTCTTTTCGATATCCAACAACAAATATGAATTCTCGAAAGCCTGCATACTTAAGACCTTCTAAAAGATATTCCAAAAAAGGCTTTCCGTGGAGTTCCAGAATCACTTTTTGATATTTGTTAGTATAAGGTTGTAATCTCTTTCCTTGACCCGCACATAGTATTATAGCTTTCAATATGTCTCGACACCACAACTAGTTTTTATAATATACGCTTCCCCTCCAACATTGCTTATAGTTTTCTTAAGAATTTGTTCGTTGCTTGGAAAAAGGGCGAACATCGTTCCACCAAATCCAGAACCGTTAATTTTACATCCATATACTCCGGCTTCTATACAAGCGTCGATAATTTTATTTATTTTATTTGTAGATATTCCAATATTATCCCTTAATTGTTCTTGATGCTGATTTAAAAGAGTTCCAAGCTTATGATAGAAATCAAGATCAACATTTGGACAAATTCCTTGCTTAACTAAAAAGATCTGATTTTCAATTAATTTTTTAGCTTTATAAGTAATATCCCGGTTAATAATGTTTCCTATTATCTTCTTTTTATGCTCTTCCTTTAAACTAGGCAAATAAGGTTCAATGTCTTCTAATTCTGTTGTGAAACGATTGAATTTTGGAAAAATTGAACTTATAGTCTCAAATGCTTCTAAAGATGAAAATTTTGTTCTTACTAAATCATCTACGGTAGCCTTTTTTTCCATAGAATTTCCTAAAACAAATCCATCAAGAGAAAAATCATATAGTTTTAATTGAGGTTTAGGTTCCTCCGGTTTTAAAAAGATGAGGTTTCCAAATACAGATGTGAAGTGGTCCATCATACCACCTCCTTCCTGAAATTCCGTTACTTCTGTATTATAACCTTCTAATGCCATTTGAAACGGTTTCATCTTTCTATCAGTTATAAACTTTAAAAAATATAACCAACAAATAACTAATGCAGAAGAACTCGCAACACCTGCATTAATTGGGATGTCTCCAGTAATTTTTATTTTGTAACCTTTATTAAACGAGAACTTTTTCCGAATGAACTGATTGTAACCACTTATAATATAATCTCTCTTTGAATTATAATCGTGTTCTTTGTCATTTAGCGGAATTTCTATGAATTGATTTAAATCAGGCAGATTTATTTCAAATTTTTTTTCAGAAATACTCTCTGCTTCTAAATAAATATACTTAGATATAGCCATTGAAATTATGGGGTAACCTAAATAATCTTGATGTTCACCAAAAAGACAGATCCTTCCTGGAGATTTTATCCTTATCATATTACTTTTTCAATGAAAGTTAAGAAATTGAAAATAATTTTCAAATTCCAAATTATTATATTTCCTTATCGTTTAAAGATTTCAATATTTATTTTATATTACTAGGATATTACTTTTTTTTTTCTTTTTAGGATATTAGTTTTAAATGATACCGTATTTGATGATTTTATTTGAGTTTTTATAAATATCTGAATAAAGGAAGACGAGTATAATTCATGATACACGATTTTTTAATAATCAAAGATGGCTTACCGCTATTATTTAAGAATTTTTCTGTAGCTAAAAACATTTTTTCAGAAGCAGATTCATTACTTATGGTATCAGGGTTTTTTTCGGCACTCAACTCTTTTTCTGACTCTTTTGAGGATTTAGGAACGATTAGCGAATTGAAATTATCAAATAATGATTTGAAATTATCGTTTTTGAAGGACTTAAGTATTCCAAATTTAATTTACATTGCCACATACGATGAAAAATCTAAACCTGTAAATGTTTTAAGGATTTTAAGGAAGCTTTCTCGAACTTTTTTACAAAAATTTAGCATCGATGCAATATTGCATTGGAGAGGTAATACCGATGAATTCACATCCTTTGGGAATATTTTAGAGACCTTTGTGGAAGAAGAATTGAATGATAGCGATACGGAGTTTAAGGAAAGAGTTGTTGAGCTATTTAAAAGCGTAGAAGTAAAGTTAAATGAAGAATTAAACTTACAAGCTCTAAGGAGTAAGTTAGATCCTCCACCTAACTTACCACCTTATTGTAATCAAATCCCCCGTTTCACATCATTAAAAAAAATTAATCCAAAGTATTACTTAACGGGGATAACTTCGCAAAAAGTGTTTTATCAAATCGATGGGCGAAAATCTATAAGACAGATAACAGAAAACTTAGATTTGAAGCACGTTCAAGTTTATAATATTTGTAAGAATCTCGTTAAATTTGGTTTAATAAATTTCAGTTTATAATGTTCTTTCAATAAAATCTAAATCGGCGATGCAAATCGTTTTTAGAGGGGATTTAATCTTACTTAATTTTTCATATCCGAGAAAAGCTGAAATTTTTATAAGCTAAATTTGATAACTATGTATCGGAGTCCTTATCATGATCAGACAAAAACTACAAAATAAATTTATATTCATTGTTGGAATTCTTATAGGAATTTTTTATTTTTTTATTGAATCGCTAATCCACTTTATTAGTGAAGGTTCTGGACACGATTTCATTTCGCATTTGATACATCTAGAGCTTCACGAAATTTACATGCGTTCTCTTTCAATAAGTGTGATTATTTTCAGCTCTTTAATTGTCCAAATTTTGTACAACCGATTACATACTTCCTATCTTAATTTAGATACTTATAAGAATTTGATCGCGCACGATATTAGAAATATTCTCAATAACATTAATCTTTCGGCTGATCTTCTTTTAAATTCCTTTAAAAATAAGATAAATGAGGATAAAATTGTTCGTTATATCGAAATTATTAAAAAACAATCAACTGAAAGTAATATCTTACTTACAAATGTGCTTAAATTGGCTCAGTTTAAAGATCATTCTAAAGATTTGTTTATAAAAATAAATGTTCACGATTTTCTTAGAAGTTCTCAGGAATTTATATTGCGCACTTTTCTCAAAAAAGAAGTTAGTATTAATACTCAATTATTAGAAAAAGAAGTTTATACTCAAGCTGATGATTTACTAGGAATTGTATTTAATAATATTTTATATAACGCTGTGATACATAATAATTCTCAAAATATAGATATTTTAGTGATTGAATCCATGGTGCGTATAAAGAATAAAAACTTCCTGAAACTTGAGTTTAAAGATAATGGAATTGGAATTGATTCTCTGAAGAAAAAAACCATTTTTTCTGGAAAACTACTTGCTAATGGATCGTTATCATCCGGAATGGGCATAGGATTAAATTTAGTTAATAAGTTTGTCGCAAGCTATGGGGGCTTTATACAAGTATTAGATAGGGTGGAGGGAGATTATACTCAAGGCAGTAATTTTGTTCTTTTTCTTAAAATGTATAATTCAAACTAATTTGTAATTAATTCTTAGGCAATTTCTCATGATATTAAAAGTAGAAATTAATCTTTATATAAAATCTTCTATTCAATAGAGATTAGCCTTGAACTCTTTTTTGGTGCTGTTTTTTCCTTTTTTTATCTCGATCTTTAATTTCAGCTTCCAATTCAGCATCGCCTTTCCCTTCAAATTTAAAGGTTCCTACAATTTTGCTTTCTTCTTTGTCTCCTTTCTTACTTATTTTTTCGAAAGTTAACATAACCGGTTTATCTTGATTTAAAGCTAAATTAATGAAATTTATAAAACCTAAATGCTTGCTTGGAGGAATGCTTAATTTAAGGTATACATCTTTGTCTTTTTTGGTCGTAGTCTTAAGTACAAGTCGTAATTTCAATAACATCACACATGTTTTTTATGTTTATTCTTTTTATTAAGCTATTCAAAATTAAAATATTGAAAAAATTATATATGGTATAATTAAGTATAATATATAAATAAAAAGAATTTCTTGGTATCATATAATCTTTAAATCTTTCTTAATTCTTATGGTTTTAAAGAAAATTCTTAAGAGAATTATTAAAAAGAGTCATAAAACGAAGTGAATATATAGGGTATGGCATCAAAATTTAGACTTCGCAGAATTTTCAAACCACTAGTTAAAAAAGTAGCTCATCTCCTCAGTAAAGTGGGTTTAAGTCCAAATTTAGCAACAATTATAATGCTCAGTTTTTCTATTATTAGTTTCATTCTTCTCGTTTTCTTATCGAACTTGCTTTTATTTTCAATATTTGTTTTTGCTACTGGTTTTTTTGACGGAGTGGATGGAGCTATCGCAAGAATCAAGGGAAAAGTAACGAAATTTGGAGGTTTTTTTGATTCTTTACTGGATAGAATAAGTGAATTCATAATATTTTTAGCTCTTTTGATTTATACCTGGAATAGCGTTTTGTGGGGCATATTTGACATGAAAATCATTATCCTAGTATCGTTCATCGCCTCAATTATGATAAGTTATTCAAGAGCGAGAGCAGAAGTATTTTTTAAGGGTGATTTTGATTTTGGCCTAATGGCTCGATCAGAGAGGCTATTTTATATAGTGATCACGATGTTTGTAGCAAATTTTATTGGTTATGTGAACGAATTTTTATTCGTTTTCATGCTTTTAGTTTTAGCTACAGCTTTTTTTAGATATTTTAAAATAAAAAGCCTTATAATAGAATTTGAAAACAAAAGAACGAGTTTATAATCTCCTCCCATTCTTTTCCTAAGTTAATAATTCTTTTAGTTACTAAAATTTAGTTCAATAATTAATCTATCTCCATCTTTGAGGTTAAAAAACTCTCTCAAATAAGGTTTTGCTAAGATTTCTATGGTATTTTTTTCATGATGAGTTCTTTGAATATCAAGGATAGCCGCTTTTATTTTTTCCTCAGGATTATCTATGCGAGATATAACACAATCATAACATTGGACATTTCCGTAAGTTCTTTCGGAGTTATCGTCTTTAAATCCCGATATAATCACAGGCTTAATATAGGTCAGTTTTTCTCTTAACAAGTCAATATTCGTATCATTCAACTCTAAATTCAAGGTACCCTTAAATGGTAAAAAACCCAATTTATCTTGAAACTGTTCAAAGTATCCTTTTATTGCAACATAGTAAGCACCTTCTTTCATCCCACTCTGAACAGCACCTAGTATAACAATGCTCGCAAGAATATCCTTTAAATTTTTATACATTAAAAGCATAACTTTATTCCCTTTTTGGGTAACTACAATCTTCTGGCTTTTTTTCTCAATTTTTCTTTTAATCCACTCGAGTTCTACCAGATCATTAATTCTTTTCGAAGCAGTTTGTTGACTCAAGTTCAATAATTTGCCAAATTCTACACTACTAATATTTATTGTTTGCCGGTATTCTATATGCTTACAAAGTTGATAAAGAGCAAACCAATTAGCATAGTTCTCGGGTGATATTTCTTTTTTATTTGACATACACTTACTATAGCTTTTATTTATTATGTTGTTCTACTATTTTTTTTTTAATTAAACT
>Ga0114923_10002260_pt1 | contig 13118 bp, 9 predicted proteins | sample SumtaG_FD_89578 | JGI IMG/M metagenome (GOLD analysis project Ga0114923, IMG submission 89578) | Deep subsurface microbial communities from Indian Ocean to uncover new lineages of life (NeLLi) - Sumatra_00157 metaG | ecosystem: Environmental > Aquatic > Marine > Oceanic > Sediment | place: near... | reverse complement strand
GTTGTTTTCCTTTGTAATAATACTTTAATATCAGTAGACATAACACCCATAACATCAGTCAAATTTTTATGTTGCTCTGTTGCTCGTACCTCGAATGCAGTATCCTGAGCGTCGTCAACAGCCATACGTATTTCTAATTGCACAATTTGCTTAGTCTGAGCTTGAATAACAACTGTATTAGCCTGTATAGCTTCGTTTGATTTAGCCACAGTTGCTAAAAATTTTCCACCACCGACAAGCAAAATTGCTATTGTTAGGATTAACCCGCATAACGAGATAATTGGTGATGCATATTTCATGATGTTCCAATCTCCTGTTGATTCAGAATATGGGACGGGGCACTGTGCCCCGTCCCCGTCTCGATGCCGGGTCTTATCCGTGCATGACAACGCCCATGTCGCTATTGAGCGTTTTGATTCCACAGAGCATGTCGATGGTAACCAAGTGGCCTTGAGCATCACCGTCGTAAGTGATGCAAACACGCAGAGCCAACTTGTTGTACTTTGCGACATAACTCAACGCACCCGCACCTGGAGCCGGAGCAGCCAGAGGACGCGTAACGAAAGCGATGGCGTTTCTGATGAAACCGAAGTTGAAGTTACCTTCGGGACCACCACAAACTTCTGCATCCTCAGCAGCAGCCAATTCGAGCGGACGGTCGAGCATCATCAGAGTGGTTGATACACCACTGAGGACGCCATACTTCGCTGCGGCAGCGGCACCACCGATGGAGACCAACTGTCCAATGGACAGAGGCAGCGTGAAGTCATCGACAACCATATCCTTTGCATAATTGACGGCATAACCAGTCGGAGCACTGGACTGATTAATCTTGCCCGGATCGTACAGCGTAACGACAGCACCATTCAGGATGGCGGTCTCAATGGCTGTCTCGATGGTAATCTCCGTCGGAGTACTACCACCAACCGTCGAAAGAATACGACGCGGACGATCATCACCAACAATTGTGCAGTATGTACCTGCAGCAATTGCGGCACTAAGACCGTTGACTGTAAGAACAGTCGAACCGACAGTCAGATTACCGGCATTGATTGCACCAGTAACAATATCCTGTGATCCTGCAATCACGTATGGACAGTTCTGGCTCATGTACGTATCGAAACCAGCGACACGACCGACCTCGGCTTCACGCATGGCATAACCACCGTCGCCACGCTTATCAGCGTGCTTGATCGCATCCTGCTTGAGAACAGCGGCCTTCGTACTTGGCGTCAGAATCATCTTACGACCAGCCGACGGAACCTTATTGATATCCATGATCTTCGCTGCATCAATCATGGTATCTTCGTTCGGAGCCGTTCCAAGATGTCCAACCGAGTTACCAAGGAACTGGTAGACCTGGGACAGAACGATCTCATCCGCACCTTGTGCGATTGCCTTTACAGCCGGAACCACGTACTCATCCCGCAGGACGTTGAACGACTTACTTTCCTCGCCATCCTTGATGATGAACGAGACGTGCAAGTGCTGATTCAATACGACAGGCAGACTGGTGGTCTTGGCAGGCTGCTTGGTAACCACATCGTCGTCCGTTTTTCTCTTCATCAGGAATGTTCCCGGAATCCGAGCATTGACGGTTTCACCGTGCTGTGCGATCATGTCCTCATAATCGCGATAGACCATATTGACCGCAATCATGTTGGCTTCGAGCTGCATCAGCGATTCCTGTGCCCACTGTTCGATAATCCACACAGCATTCTCGTTGCCAGCCGCTTCAAACACCGGAATAACCGGCTCACTGAGTATTGCATACAATGTTTTCATAATATCTCCAATTAAGTTTGACTTTGTTCTTGTTTCAGTTCTTTTTCCCTCGCCTCACGATAGGCTTTGGGATCTTGTGCGAGCTTCTTAACATCAAGCTGTCCGCCACCCTTTTTACCAGATTGGTTATACTGACCTAACCCACCTTGACCTTCGATTTTGAACAAGTTCTGATACTTCGGAATCTCTCGCATTGTTTCGACTGCCTTACTGACAGTCAATTTGAGGGTCTTAGACTCGCCGGTTTCCTCGTCGTTAACTTCAAAACTTACCTTCGGAACATAGGTGCCAGTCTTTTTGCCCTCAGCGTCCAATACTTCCTCTAACTGAGTACCCGGTCTAAGTATAGCGATGATCTGTTCTGGAACCAGAGCATCATGTTCGACCGATGCGTCGGTAATCGACCTACTGATAGTTGCGTTCGTATATCTGTTTTTCCACTGATCACGGTCGCCCGTGAGAGTTTCAACTTGTTGTGTGTGTTCTGTCTCTGCCTGCTTGTTTTTCTTACGAGCCAGTTCTTCGGACGTCATATTTGCTGTTTTCATTTTCTCGATTCGCTCTTCAAGCTCATTACGAGCCGTAGTCGTTAAATCAGCTTTTGCTTTCAAAGCTTCGAGTTCCTCGATAGTTTCGGTTTGTGCTTTTTGCATCTCACGCTTTTGCTTAGCCAACGCTGTGTTGACATCCTCCTGCGAGAATGTTTTTCCACCGCTTGCTGCCGCTGCTTCTTCCGCCGCCTTTTTTGCTGCTGCCGCTTCCGCCGCCTTCGCTGCTGCTGCCGCTGCCTCCGATGCTTCATCGAATACAGGTGTCCATGCTTTACTTCTGATTGTTCTTTCTAACATTGTTCTGCTCCTTTAGCTTACCCTACTGATTTTTAATTCCTGCCTGTCTCTTAAATAGGGCAATAATAGCCGCCAAGCCGTCGGACTTGGTATGGCTGCGATAATATGTGGCAGATGCGATGAACGACTGTAGGTTGACCGTACATTCGCGATTCCTTGTGAGACTAAATTTAGATTGGCAAAATCAAAGTCAGGATCGGCCCCGTCTAATAGGGCGAGAGCAATTTCAAAGCACGCTCGCTGGATTGCAACGGGAATTTCCGTATCCTCATCCCTCGGAAACTCTAAATCTTGATTATCGTCTGTTCTATCTCCTATGTAATTTAACATATCTATTGCTTCTGTAGCCATTTTTATGGCTGCGGTTTTATCTGCATTCGAGGCACCATCCCACGCTGTCGTATTCAGTCTATACGATGCTAAAAGATTGCCTGTAGCTGTGGAAATATACATGCCTACTGGAGCATCCTCAGCTTCAAGGATAACTGAACCATCATAAGTAACATCAATACCATCATTGATCCTAAGATCACTATCAGCAGGAGAGGCTCCTTGTGCTGATCTCACATAATAGATGACAGTATAATCACCTGCTGATATAGATGGAAATGTCCAAGTATATTGATCACCATCTTGATCTGTAAGAGAATAATCATATTCATCGGCAATGAGATTGGAACTATCCCAAGCCTCAAAAGCTCCTACAACATGATTATATACAAAGGTATCCTCTCTACGAATTATTGCATATAAATAGTAACCACTATCATAGATAAGCTGCATGATTATCTCCTGACTCTTTTACCAATAGGCATATTAGACGAAACAATAGGTGTACCTTGTGCTGTATATAATCCTTCACGATAATATTCTGTTAAAGGATCTCCTATTAAGTGATACACTTCTTCCCACGGTGATGTTGTTATATCTGTATACATATCCGCAGGTGTTGATCCTGCTCCAGTAAGCCATGAAGAATCACCACGTGTCCGTATTGCTACCTGACTATGTGTTGCTTCCACGAACCCTGTTCCTTTTCCTTCAGCTATATCAGCTATAATTATAGCTTGATTAGCTGCTGTAGCATCTCCACCGCCGCCCCCTCCAGCATTATCTGCGATTTGATCAACTACTGAACCTGACTCATCACCATATGCTCCAGTAGCATCAAAAGAGTAGAATAACTCAATAAGTTCCTGCCATGCAGTATCAGTTACCTTTGCAGATGTTATTGCATCATCTTCTAAATTTACACTGGTAGCTGTCAACCAATTACCTTGATTACTTTGTAATTCATCAGTATCCTCAATAGTATCTTCAATAGCTTGTCCGTAAGTTCCAACTCCACCATAAGCATTTGTAAGAGCATTAAAAATATATGATGCGATTTCAGCATCAACATCAGCAGCAAATGTAGCAGCACTAATTGCTCCAGCATGTATTTCATAAACATGCTTTTCTGTATCAGCTAAAATAACATATTCAGAATCAGCCGCTGGATTAGTTATCCAATTAGGTACAATATCAGCAGTATCATTACTCTGCGTATAAGTATTGATTGCTCTTGCTTGTCCAACTCCTGTACCCCCTATAATTACTACTATAGCGTGCTGATAATAATTATCTTCAACAGATTCTGCAGCCGCTAACTGAATTGTACTTGCTGTTCCTGCTTGTGCTGTTCCTGATGATAATACAAAAGTAGATTCTGTTAATCGTACTCTACGTCCTGCTGATGTAGGATCATTATGTGAAGCACCTGTTAATACAGCATCCCAAACAGTATCCTCGACTTCTTGAGCAGTTAATGGTTCTCCAGCTACTGCAAATCCTGTTGCTTTATAACTGTCTTTATCACCAGTAATTGCCGATAAATCTGTTGCTGTTCCATCTAAATCAATAGTTGTATTATCTTCATCAAGTTCTGTTAAAATTCGTGTTACAACTGACCAAACGTCTGCTGCCGAATGAATAGAAAATCCTGTTGCTTTATAACTGGCTTTATCACCAGTAATTACTGATAAATCTGTCGCTGTTCCATCTAAATCAATAGTTGTATTATCTTCATCAAGTTCTGTTAGTGTCCTTGATCCCGCGTCCCATGGATTATCATCAATACCATTGATTAGACCATCAGTTGTAGCATGTGCAGTTGTAATATCAGAAGTTACTGCAAGTGGAGTTGAACGAATATTAAATGTCTCGGAATATATTGCAGCTATTGCATCAACTGTTGCTTTATAAAGTATAATATATGAATTTCCAGCATTAAAACCAGAACCAGCAGTTAATTGAAATGTTGTTGTATGAAATCCAGTTTCACTATCAAAATCAGCGGACATTGCAGTAGCTGATATTATTTCCGTTGTACTTATAGAACCAGATTCAGCTTCATAGACTGTATATGTCGGAGTCGAAGTAAAAGCTGCACCCGTAGTAAATTGAGCAGTTGTTGTACTCAAAGCAATATAATTATTAAGATCATAAGTATCAGCATACATAATCGATGCTAACATCAGAATTATAGATAAAATAAATTTTCTCATCTGAAAATACCCCTAAAAATATATGAACCAAATTCACCATTTATAATAGTTCTATAGATATTATCTATTTCAGGTAAAGATAACCTAAATATCGGCTCCTGCGGCATCGGCAGGTTGGAATCAAGATAAAGTGCTTCTATTTCACTTGCTGATAGGGCACGTTCATAGATTTTAACATCATGGATAATACCATCGAAATAGTTACTGGGTTGATAGCGACCTATTTTTGTAATAGGCTGAGTAAAATTTGCAAGCGTACTATTAGTGCCATCCGGTCTGCCGTTTGTATAAAAATGAGCTTCAGTTGGGTCTGTTGGATCATACGTCACTGCTACCATATATTTGCGTCCCGCAACCAATACCGTCTGACCACCAGAATACCACGTTACCCCTGACCGTGCTAATCGTTGCCTGCCATCGGAATAAATGACATAAGCTGGAGCTCCAGTTCCCCCATCAATAAGGCCTAAAACATCACCTATAGATTCAGGTGTAATAGTGAAAACATATGTAAATATATCTGTACCATGCAAATTTATGCTTTTACTGAAAAGAATCTGATTGCTGTCATCTCGTTCAAAATCTAATCCATCTCCTACCCATACTGGGTTATTTACTAATGTGCCATGATTCTCAGAGAACGACTCATCCACGGCTTCATCTGACTCAATTCCACGCCAATTAAAAATAAGACCATCGATAAACTGGCCGGATGGTATCTGACCAAACATAGGCCCAATGTCTTGCTCGATCATTGCGATATTAAGTTCTTCTTCTTCTTCGGGTAACACATATATTGGCTCCTGCGGCATCGGCAAGTCAGAATCAAGGTAAAGTGCTTCTATTTCGGATGCTGACAAGATACGGTTGTATATTTTAACATCATGAATAGTACCAGTATATGGAAATCCAGAACTATCTCGTGGATCTTCGCCAATTATCCATGAATTTGAAGACGAAATCATATCCTGAGATGTACTATCAGTTTCGTAATATACACCATCTTGATACCAGTTTATATCACCACTTACATCATCGAAAGTAACTGCTACAGTTGTTTTTATCCCCGCACCTTTTTTAACACCAAAGATACCATTATCTGCTGCAGTCTGTATTCTAAGTCTATAAGTAGCTGCGGTTACTCTAAGCCACATTTGCGAATCATGACGACCCACTAAAGATTGTTGAGTTACTACTGAAGTTGGATTATGTGTTAAAATTATAGTACCTTGACCCGTTAAATTTGCAGGACTTGTTGATGAAGTAGGGATATCAATTTTATTTCCGTTAATACCATTAAACTTGAGTCCATTACCAGCCCATACTGCATCAGTAATCGTTCCATTATTCTCATATGGAGATTCATCAACAGCTTCATCGGCCTCAATCCCTCGTCAATTAAAGACAAGACCCTCAGCAAACTGACCAGATGGTATCTGTCCGAACATCGGCTCATCATCTTGATCAATCATTGCAATATTGAGTTCTTCTTCTTCTTCGGGTAACACATATATTGGCTCCTGCGTCATCGGCAGGTTTTCGTTTAGATAAAGTGCTTCTATTTCAGAAGCAGATAAAGCACGGTCATAACTACTATAATAACGCTCCTGTCCTTCTAATTCCTGAGAAATAACACCCAATCCAAGATTTGGTGCTCTTGCCCCAAGTACCCATTCAGCGGCTTTGGAGTCAACCATCCCCGATGCCACTGGAGTAGCATCGCTTACACCATTGACATAAATACTCATATTCATGCCATCATTAACCAGCACACAATGCCACCAGATACCGGTAGTCAAAGTCGTGTTACCAGTTATTGTTTTTGTGCCATCTGTAAAAACGATACCATGCAGCTTACCAGACTCTATCCGTCTAAATTGAAATGCTCTTAGACTACCAGATTGATCCGAATCAGCAGATGCTATCATTTCAATACTGCCTATTGCCTGATCAAATTTTACCCATACCACATGAGTAAATATAGAATAACCAGGCCATATTCCCAGAGAAACAGTATCATTTGTCCCGTCAAAAAATAGATCTTCCCCTTGCCACGTCGCACCTATAATTATTCCATCATTATTATAAAATGATTCATCAACCAACTCCTCAGCCTCAATAAAACGATATAATCCAACAAGTCCATCGGCAAACTGGCCAGATGGTATCTGTCCGAACATCGGCTCATCATCTTGCTCGATTACTGCGACACTGAATTCTTCTTCTTCTTCGGGTAATACATATATCGGCTCCTGCGGCATCGGCAGGTCAGAATCAAGATACAATGCTTCGATCTCTGATGCAGATAATTGACGATTATACCACAATACTTCGTATATAGTGCCACCAAACGGGTCGGCAGCCGTGTGTCGTGTATCGCCTATTTCCAACGGAACGAGAATTGGAGATCGATCCCAGATACCAAAAGTTGTAGTATTAGAACTCTCCACACCATCTACATAACATCGCATGAAATCGTTTTCTCTTATCGTAAATGCGACTATGTGGATTTTATTGGTGGTCATTATCAAGTCTGTAGCATTTAAGACCCTATCACTATTATTCTCTTGAACGGCAATAAATTCTAATGTCTTTGTTGCCGGTTCAATTCGGAAAATAAATGCCCCAGTTGAGACTGAATAATTAGATGCAAGTGTATGTTCTCCACCTGCTGCCATCGTGCAAGACATCCTAATTATCATCGTTATCCCAGGCCAATTGTAATTATAAGCTTGAAAAGGTGGTATACTAACATTAGCATTATTCACTCTCGGAAATACAAGTCCATCACCCCATGTTAAGCCGTTGATCGTTCCATGATTTCCATAATATGATTCATCAACAGCTTCATCGGCCTCAATCCCTCGCCATAAGAATACAAGCCCATCCGCAAACTGGCCGGATGGTATCTGACCAAACATCTCAGGAGACTGACCCTGTGCCGTAAGACACAGGATCAGTAACAGGATTATTATTGAGGCTTTCTTCATTTTTAGCTCAGAGAATCAACTTCACTAACTGTTGTCCGACTGAAAACTGACGGAGCCGTAGCATCGTCATCAAATGTATGGTCAATTATTACTCGCACACGTTTGAATGACATTGCAATATGAAAGATTTTTCGCACCGCCATATTTGAGAGTATGTCCGAGGTATCGTGTGCATTAGTCATTCCATCGACTGTCGTTACCGAAGTATCTGTAACATGTGATTTCTGTAGCAGTATCTCACTATTTGCTGGAGTCCCCGTATCCTCAATGAAAATATAACTTGCTCCACCTGCCTCAAAGCCTGCTGTCGCTGCACAAGTAAATACTGATGTTCCAGCCGCTGGACTATTGGTTACTGCTTCCAATGCCGCTGTACCTTTAAGAACAAGAATCTTTCCACCCGGTATCGTTGTCCAATCAGTATCACCAGTAGCAAGTGCTGATATCTGGACATTGATATATGTTCCATCACTTGCAATAGGCGTTGTTGTACTATTGGCTGTTGCTGCTACATCAACAATAACTTGTGTACTGTAAGAATCGCTGACTGTTGTAGCCGCTCCAACACGGAGACTATCCTCCGCAATTTCTGCCCAAGCATCCACAACTGCTGATGTTTTCGTTTGAGCAAAACACGGTAAAACAAAACAAAACAACATCAAGACTAACATTAACTTCTTCATAACACTACCCTTTCAAATTAAAGACTTAATTGACCTTCCAATATTGCCGGTGCTCCCGTGAACCCGGCACTTTCTCGTAACGTTTTTAATTCTTTATATTCATCAATCGCTGTTTGCATCTTTTTGCCAATGGCGTTCCGAACAGCAACTGTAAGACCACTTGAAAATGTGTACGTCTCAGTAAATTCCTGATCAATGACTGTTTCAGCCGTAGTTAGATCTTCCAGCTTCAAATGAACACCCGCCGTAGTCTTTGTCAATGTTCCTACGGTAAATGTATACCGTAAATCACCGACAGTTGTTACCGCCATTGATTGTTGAATCACAGCCTGCTGAATTGGTATGATGCTCGCCTGTGGTTGATACGTTAGCCCAAATACCATAAGACCTAATACCAATAGAACTACAATTACCTTCTTCATTTTACTTCCCTTTCTAATCTAATGAATTTTTATCAGTTACAATTTCATCTGTATTAGCTGGATTTGCTCCAGCTTGACGATAATATACAATACTGTAATCATCTGAAATTATCAATGGAAAAATCCATGTATATAGGTCGCCATCCTCATCAGTCAGAGTATAGTCATATTTACCTCCAGTTAAATTATCATCATCCCAATCCTCAAATGCAGCAGTAGTATGATTATAAACATGACCATCACTACGTCTAATAACTGCATAGATTGTGAAACCACTATCATATACAAGCTGCATAAAAAGCTCCTTAGTTCTTAGTTACCCACGAACCATTCTCACGAAAATTAAATACTTCTGTTGTTATATTGTAAATCATCATACCATTCACCGGTGTTAAATTATTACGTTGTGTTGTTGTCATTCTTGATGGTAGAAACGCTCCAGTTGTTGATTTAATTTCAAGTGCCGCAGATTTCTCAGGTGTATGTGTTCCAATAGCCAACTTACCATCAATAACTATTCCAAGACCATATTGAGTAACAAGATCACTATTATTACCAACAACATACATATGATCGCCCAATATACTGAAAGCTATTCCAGTTGGATTAGTATCTTCCGGAACATTCGCGGAATATCTGAATAGTGCATCTGTTATATCCCAGGGTGTTAAAAGATCATATTGAACAATAATATCTATAGTAGTAGAATATAAAAGATACATCACTTTTCCATCTGATCGTATATATAGATCATGAGGAGCCCCGCTTATTCCTGATGTACCCATAAAATCTGCATCAGAAGCTGTCGAAATATCCCACGGTGTCGTTAATGTATATTCCTGAATAATGTCGTTTCCATTGTCGATTACGAAAAACGCCATTCCATCAGGCTTAAAGACAATCCCAGTACCCTCTGAACATTCGTTACTTATATCACATGATCGCACATAACTGGCAGAAGTCATATCCCAAACTGTTGATAACGTATATTGAAGAACGTCATCCAATGTATCATCCACAATATAAAGTCTTAATCCATCAGGTGTCATCCACATTCCTTCGGGACTTGATATCGTGCCTGGGATACTATCTGTAAAGTCCCACGCACAGGTGAAGAGATCCCATGGAGTACTAACGGTATATGTATGTATTTCGTTAGACTCTGCCCCAAGAATATAAAAGGATCCACCATCCGGGTTCCAGAACAAATCTCTTGGTGTTGCTTCATCTGTAGTAATATCTTCTGTATACATGAAATGATTAGTTCCAACATGCCATCCATGATACGTAGGTAAAGCAGCACTAAATTGTGTATCTCCATCACGGAAATCAATATGCTCACTTACTTTGACAGCATCTACTATTAAATCATCTTCAACTTTCAAATCCCCATCGACCCATAGCTTCTCAGGACCAGATGGCTTAGCAGTATTCCGTGTTATCGCAACAAAGTGATTTTCAAGATCAGCTTTGATTTCATCACCAAGATTCATGAAGAAATCATCATTAGCAAGACCATTAGCTGAATAACCAATAATTATACTATCATGTAAAGTACCCGATGTAGTTGCTGATACATTATTACCAATTAAAATAGACCTATGAGCATAATCTGCGTTCTTGGCAACATCATTACCTATAATAATTGAGTCCTCAAGAGTTATAATATTATCAATACTATCATTACCCATAATAATCGTTTCATCAATAGCTGAAAGATTCGGTAATTGTAAGCCTGAGCCAAATATAGTATTAAATCCATATGGAATATCGCCCATACTTATAAGAATATCTCGTCCAAAGAATGTATTCCAATCGGAGTTACCACGAATATAATTAGCTACATGTGTGCCCATAAGAGTATTATTATGAGCACCATTTATTGTCATTTCTCTTCCAACACTGAAACCGACAGCCATATTATCTGTACCGATGTTCGCGGGTATTGATTCACCAAAATAGTAATTAGCATTAGCCCAATCACCATCAAGCATTATCTCATTCAATGTACCTGTCATGGTTACATCACCGGCAGAGTCAAATACCATCCGATCTTGACCATTTGTTACAATTTGGAATGAATAAGGAATCCAAGTTCCTATTCTGTTATAATTTTTTGCTCCAGTATATTTTATATCTGTACTGGTAGAATTTAAATCTGTTTCAATACCATTATTTGTACCTCTAACTACTTTCCATCCACCGCCCATATTGGCGTCCAATAATAGCCATCCCTCAGAGTCAATTGATGCCACAGTATTATTATCACTATCTCTGAAATAAGTTTTCTTCGCTCCAGCAGCATCACCCACTTTGAAGTAAATATTATCAGTTACTGAATTGATTGTAAATGGTTGTTGAGCTTGTAATGTTAAATTAGCATTAGAGTGCATGTATGCAGTTTTATTTTGACTAATATAAAATCTTAAGTAATTATTACCTTCTGCTGCTTGTCGCCTAAGATATAGTATTCCACTATCCTCAGTATCACCAACATCCGTGCCACCAAAAAGATCAATATTACCAGTATTAGGATTAGATTGGATTTGAAGATCACCTGATCCCCAATATATTTCACCTGTTTGAATACGATAAGGTACTTTAAGAGTCCCTGCTTCTCCCAATAACATTCTTTCATCACCAGTATACCCACCCGTACGAAAAGCAATATCTGTATTACTTGCTATTCTCAATTCACCTGACTCAACACCAATAGCATATGTATCACTATATAAATTGATCTTTGGACTGGTATTAGAGCCCATTGATATTGTAGTACCATCAAAAGTCAAATTAGCACTCGAAGTAAGACCTCCAGTCGCAGTACCATAAGGTATCCGATTAACAGTAACACCAGTCAGGTCTGTTGCATCCTTGTCCCAAGCAGAATAGATCGGATCAGTCTCATCATGATCCACATGACCTGAATGTGTAGCCGCTGTTATGACTGCACTATTCTGGACTAAAAGATCATCACTCATATAATCCCATTTTAGATTATCTTCATCAGCAAAACCGCCAGATCCGTTGCCATAAGGTATTCGTTCACCAGTTGAACCAGTTAAATCTGCCATAGCCTTATCCCAAGCAGAATAGATTGGGTCTGTCTCTGTTGTTAATACTGCTGTACCATTAACAGATAAGCCAGTAGAAAAGTTACCATCACCTACAACATCTAACTTATACGCTGGTTCCGTGGTCCCGATCCCAATACGACCTGTATCATGTTCAACAAACAAAGCTTCCATCCAAGCAGATTCATCACGGTACTCCAACAAGAAATCTTCCTGTTGATCTGCTGGTGTGTAGCCCATACCGCGAGCATTAAACTGCCAACCATAATGCCCATAAACTCCTAATCTATCGCTATCTATCTGGTGATCTGTTCTCAAAATCAATCCAGTTGATGATCCTGTACCAGTATCAGAGTTAGTGATCTGTAATCCACCATAAGTATCTGCTCCAACATCGATTGTTAGTGGTTCTGCAGGTGTCGTAGTCCCAATACCAACCCTACCTTCTTTGATTATAAGTCCATCAGCGTTCTTTGTAGTTCCTGCTTCATTATGATTTATAACAATATGCCCTGCGTCATTGTATCCAATGATACCCTTTTGAAGATTATTGGACCATAAATTCATTGTTGACTGTCCAGTTGTCGTCGATAACAGATTCAGTATAGCATTACCAGATTGTGAAAACTGTGGTTGAGCATTATTAACATAAAAATCATTTCCATCATATCTAAAATTGATACTGCTGTTAAGACCTCCTGTAGCGTTCGCATACGGTATCCAACCTTGATCATTAGTACCGGTCAAGTCTGCCATATCCTTGTCCCAAG
>Ga0114923_10002259_pt1 | contig 13121 bp, 9 predicted proteins | sample SumtaG_FD_89578 | JGI IMG/M metagenome (GOLD analysis project Ga0114923, IMG submission 89578) | Deep subsurface microbial communities from Indian Ocean to uncover new lineages of life (NeLLi) - Sumatra_00157 metaG | ecosystem: Environmental > Aquatic > Marine > Oceanic > Sediment | place: near... | reverse complement strand
CAGCCACTTCAAATCTTCTGGTCTGTATGGTGCATAGGCGGTAGCTACTCCCCTTATCTGGGCTTTACCCTCTGGTTGAGCGCCCCATACAACCACTCGATTAACAAAGCTGGTTAGGTCTGCCACTGTTTCTGGCAGAGAAACAACATTTTTCTCACTCTTGGTGAACTTAGCAACAGGTGAGTAGGATTGCTGGTGGAGGTGGAACCTAAAGTTGGCATCGAAACGAGCAACATACCCGCCTGCTCCACTTGCCAAACGTTTGATGGCCTCCCAAGGGCTAACGGATACGGCCTCTGTACGACCGGCATTATCTTGAATAACCTCTGACCCATAGTAAAAGGGTTTTAACAGCTGTCCAGGGGTCGTTTGTATTTCAGGAGTGTGTGGGCCTGTCTCGCCAGGGTGAGGCCACGTATAACCATTACCTGTTCCCCAAAGCTCATAGTCATAGTTGTTAAGGATTTGTCGTATGCCGGTTGAGTGCTTGGCTGCTCTTTGTATTTTCATAACAACACCCAGAGGATACATATAGCGTTGTTCAAACCCATAAGCAACGATTGAGACTATGGACGAGTCCTGTTCTGCCTTTCGGATGCTACCTGGTACGACAACCCCCGCGAACACGGGAATGGATATCCAACCACCGTTTTCGTGATTGTATGCGTCCGAGTCCAGTTCTTTAACATAGATTTCATAGAACGCTTGGTAGAGATCATTTAGCCAGAGATCGCCAGGTGAGAGAGTGGTTTTGGGACGATATAGGGTGATCTCCAATCGGCTATGTGGGTTACTAGCCGCATCTAAGGTAACCAAGCCAGTGATTAACTCTGTCCATTTTTCTTTGACTTCCCCAGTGATACCGTCATATACCATTACCCGGGGTCTTACTCGTTGGTTAGGGGACAACAAAGCCGCATCTAAAGCGTCCATTATATAATCATCGTAATGCCTAGACATATTTATCATTTTGGCCAACCGACCTCATAACAGGTAATTTGCACCTCATACATACGATGACCATGTAGTTCTTTAACCTCTGACAGTTTTGGATTCTTACCAAGCACTACTCTGGTAATCATACCCTTAGAGGAGGACAAGGAGCAAATAAGGTTTCGTTTAATCATTTGTTCCAGAGCCTTAATAAACCCTTCCTCTGCTCTTATGTAAGCGGCTACTGTTATCTTTTTCGCTACGTTGGGTGTACGGACAACGGTAAATTGACCACCAAAGGGATGGTAAAATGGCTCTCCCAGTTCGTCATATTCTATATCCGCCATGGTCACATGTTTGGTGAATGGTATTATTAAATTGTGATCTTCCTCTGCCATGAGCCAATACCCCTCGGTCGTTATGTTGATGTTTTCAATCATGCCCTGAATGTTGGCATAGAAGTAATCAATATCTACATCGTCGGTATCGTTGCCTGTATAGTAAACAAGAGATACGCCGGTATCATCTGTGATCTCAGCCTCAAAAGAGAATGCTTGCCACTCGCTTGTTAGAGCCATATCAACATACCCATATATCGTACCAGGTGCGCCGGTCATTCTGATAACCGCTTGGGTATCTCTGTTTCCTTCCCTAGACCGCGCTCGTATATACGCCTTGAATTTAGTACCGATTGACACCGTATTAAGTGGTTGGATAATATAACAATGTCCTTGGTGAGTACCACCATTGGTAATATGTTGTCGCATGTAATACCCGCCGACAGCACCATACTCTTTCTCACGGCTTAAGGTACAGGCCGCGCCACCAGTAAGCTCAAGTACCCAAACATCAGAGTATGGTTGTTGATTCATGTAGGGGTTCTGTGTCCTACCGCTTGAAGTCTTACCATTTACAACCGCGTGAATAGCATACTCACTGGTAACACCGCCAGGTGCCAGGTCATACATGTGATAGGCTGCTCCACCATACCAAGCGCCAAAGTCAGACGGGGGGCCAGAATCTATCAATCGCCAATCTGTATCATCGTAGTCATGGTCTTTTCTGTATACCTTGAACCGATCAGGCGCAGCCAATTTATCCCATTCCAAGTGAACAATTGGGGCATCGCCGTGTTCTGTTACTTGAGAGGGCGTTTCTTGAGTCAATGTCAGATCGGTTACTGGCGTTATAGTGAGATCAGGGTTAATTCTCCAATCGTTTGTATCAAAAGAATATGCTGGGTCAAAGGCATCAACATCACGTTCCATAGAATCATAGCAGCGTACAATTTGACGATAGGTTTGACCAACGACAAGTGCATCATCTGGTACTTGCACAAAGGCATTAGGTGACTTGACAATACCAGTACCCCAACCGTCTACCCACTTGTTGAGTGAATTACTGTAGTATGGTGGTACAAACTTGCCCTCTGCTATATTGAATCGAGCAACCGTTACCCAGTACTTTGTTTGATTGCCACCCTCGCCGGGGATGTAATCCCAAGTAAGCAAGGGACTAATATCTGAGGTAGTATCGCCTGCTATATGTGTAATAGTAATATCTGCCTTGGTGAATATGCGGAACTCAACGGTATTCGACCAGGGACTTCTTAGACCACTACCGCTTAGAAAGTTGACACGCCAATAGTATGTTGAGTTGGTAGGCAAGTTAGCGAACTCACTGCCCGGTCTGTAATCAATTCGTTTTGGCCAAGTACCTCCAGAATAGTCGGGCACTATACTTACATCTCGAATAGACGGGGAAAACTGGGCATTTTCAGCAACTTGTATTCTGATACCAGCTACTTCTTTGCCTCCAGAGCTGGCGGTAAACCGTGGCTTTTGTAAAGATCGGGTATCCGATGGAGCTAAGTTAAAGGGAGCAGACGGCTCAACGCCCCACGCCCAATACATTCTAGGCAGTCGGGGTACCGATGTTCCTATATCATACTCACTAAAGAAGTAAAGGTTAGAGGCATTTATATTTGTATAAATACGAAACCCATAGTATGGCCAACCATAAGTAGCGGCTGTGTCAAATAAATACGCTAGATCGAACTCATGGTTATAGCCCTCATACTGACCAGTTATAGCAAACTCTCGTAAAGCGGATGCTTCACCGCGAACGTTCGGCGCTGTATTCCAATTTACCGATACTTCTTTAAAGGGAGCAGCAAGCATTTGGAAATAGATAATACCAGAGCTTGTCCAGCTGCCTTTTTGGGTAAGACGACAAACAGCCTTGACCACTTTATTGTCGGGGTTGGCAGTGCCAGCGGGACGAGTAGGCCGTAGGTAGATAAACGCATGATACCCTGTAGTATCTCGCATCTGTAAATACTTGCGTTGATTTAGATTGGTGTTTGGCCACTCTTGTCTAACACAAGTGTCAATTGTTATATTTGACCAACCGGCATATTGCATTTATTTTTCCACCCACTCATCTATGGCTATTGTCTTTTCAACGTGCTTGTATATCCCCTCGTCAACCACTTCAACAATACCCTCTTTCAAGTTCTTGATCTTAAACGTAGTACCTGCTGGCATAGCAACTTTAAGCTCTACAGGTAGTCTACCAGCCTGGCTCCCGCTTGTCAAAGCGCCCAGTGGTCTTGCTAAGTCGGTAAACCAACGGTTTTGTTGCATAGTCAGAACACGCTCACCTGAATGGAGAGTCGCCGATACAGCACCGCCACCTTGATACCAGCCAACATCATCATGTTTTTGAAGAGCTTCTAGCGCACTACTATGATATCGGTCACGGATATATTTAATACCGCCCTCTATTTGTTGAGCAACGGTACTAGCTTTGCCTTGTGGTAAATATTCGGGCCAGTTGAAATCGAGAAACTGAAAGAGTCCCCAAGCAGTCGAGTTTGGGTTTTGAGCTTGTGGGTCAAAACTAGACTCTCGACCAATCAAGGTGTTTAGAGCATTGAATTGTGCTTCTGGCCACTCGGGATAAGCACCTTTAAACATGGATTTCATCGTACCCCAAACGTCACCACCATCACCACCACCAGTGGCAAGGCTTTGCAGAAAATCAGAGATAGCGATAATCGCCAAGTGAATGTGGTCATAGTGACCAGGTGCTTGCCAAATAAGCTCACCAAACTCATTGTCAATCATGCCCAAGCCCCACTCTCCCTTAGTGACACCAAAGAGTTGAGCCAAGATTTGAGCAAGCGCATCACTACCAGGAGCAATATCAATGGCTCGTCCACCATCTCTGCCGTGCCAACTGCCTGCTCCTTCACGGAAACGGCTTGTTATAGAGTGGGATTCACCCGGTAGCTGTGCCGTTGCCCAGGCGAAAATGGCTTCCAACAAAGGAATCCCAGGAGTCATGTCAACGCCAGCAAGTTGTCCACCACCAGATATAGTAGTACCAAACTTTTCGTTAAGAGCATTAAATAACGCTTCGGCATCTGTACCTAAGAACTCAGTTAACCAAGCCCAGCCTTGGCCCATATTACCATTTATTATCTCAAGTATATGTTTAGCAAATGCCTCCCAACCGCCAAATTGATTGTATAATACGCTCATTAAATCGTCTTGGCTCATGCCCTTAATCAAGCCCATAATCATATACTTACCAATTTCTTGAAACTCTTTAGATGGTGATGCAATACCCAAACGCGCTTTAACAGCACCGATTAGTGTATTAGCTAATGAAATACCAGCCTCACCCATATAGTGAGCGTTCAATAACAAGGTATGTTTCCAGAGTTTAGGCAGACCCCTTAACCATTCGGTAAATCTCATAAGTCGTCTTTGCATCTCTTGGGTTACAGTGTCCATGCTGTCACCAGATGATTTTTTTAAGGCTTTCCAGCCAACGCCGTTCGTGAAACCCCTACTCACAGCAACACCAAGTTTTCTTGCTACCTCAGACGGTGAGCGGATGCCCAGCTTTCTTTTCAAGCCCTGAATAAACTCTTTGGCTGTTTTTACACCAGCTTGCTTTTGTCCCTTCTTAGCGCCCTTCTTAAAGCCCTCGCCTGTCTTTTTACCTGCTTTCTCACCATCTTTTTTACCTTTTTTTGTTCCTCTCCTAAAACCTTTTCGGATAGCGTCACCGACACTTTTGCCATCGTTGCCTGCTCCCTTACCGCCCTTACGATAGCCCTTTCGAGTACCCTTCCCGGCTTTCTTACCAGCGCCAACAAGACCTTTGATTCTATCCTTGATTCCCTTTATCATTCTATTAACGAGTTTCTTACCGGCTCGATACAACCAGTTGCCGCCTCGCATAATGTAGTTATAAAACATCTTTGGTACTCTCACTAGCCAACTAGCAAAGTTTAGTATCATGGTTCTCATAGTGAGGAAAACCCTAGCAAGCCCAAGACGAGTGATAATGTTAGCTATTGTCCAGTGGTTTCTAGTTTCGTTACGTTGACTAGTAAAAGTTTGCCGTAGCCAGGCCAGTAACCGTCCGCCAAATAAAAGATGAAGGTTAAGCAAACCAGCGGGGCCAAACAGCGCCATACCCGTTATGAAAACAATACGACTCCAATGCCACTTGGTTGCGCCTCTTTCTTTGGTATTCTGTACGTTTCTACGATTGTTTGATTGTGCATTAAACAAGCGATCAAGAATAGCTACTTTATTCTTAAAAAATCTAAAGATACTCGCTAGCGTTTTTTGGTGGTTTCTAGTAGCAAATTGTTCTCTGACTTGAAAGCCCTTTTGTAGTGCTAATCGGTTTTTTCGACTCAATAAGAATATGCCAGATTGCTTATTAAGCGTTCGTCTAAGTATTCCCTCTATCTTTCTACCACCCCAAAAAGCAATACCCTCTTGTTTTCTTTGATGCTCTTTCTTCTTTCTTGTTTCTTTTTTCTGACTGACACCCCGTAGTCTATCCGCTTTCTTTTGGAATCGGTCAGCGATAGCCAGTTGTTTCTTAGCAGCCTCAAAATCGCCCTTGATATACGCATCCCAATAAGCTTGGCGACGATGTAAGTGAGCAGTCATTTCATACTCATTCGCTCTTGTCCCCGCGCCTTTCCCTTGTTCCGCCGCTCCCGCAAACCCCAGTCGATAAGCCCTACCTGCATCCTTACCGCCCTTACCAGACTCCTTGGCCATCTTTTTGTTTTGCTTTGTTTGATCGGATATTTGTTCCTTCATTCCTTTCTTGCGCTCTTCTGCGCTCATATCTTCAAACGCCTTACCGCTTGCTTTACCACCTTCCTGGCCCTTTTTGGTCGCGTCTTTGTTAAAATCGTCCATCATAGCGATAGTACCTTCGGCAACACCCTTAATTACTTCACCGATTTGTTTACCGCTATTCATAACCATATCTTTCATAGCGCTACCGATCTCACTAGTGCCATCTCTGATGTTCTTGACACCCTTGTCCATAAGGTCTTGATTGCCCGTAAAGAATCCGCGCATGACTTGAGAAACACCATAAACAACTTTGCCCAAACCGACAAAGCACTTGATTACGGCTGTGATGATATTGATAAGGAGAATGAGGACGATAGCTAGGCCACCGAACGCTCCCAAGAGAGCTATACCAACGATGATCGCTAGCTTCTTGAGCGCCGGTATGAGCAGCGGTTTTAAGATAGCCCACAGTTCACCAAAGGTTTTTTTCAGTGTCTTCCACAGGTCAGCAAGCGCACCCATGACGGGCTGGAATACCTTTGCAAACTTGTCCCAATTTGTGATAATGATATAGATAGCGCCACCAACCGCTGCTAAGATTAGCAGAACAAGCCCAAAGGCAATACCCATACTCAGACCAGTAGCATATGCTAGTGCCGCTGTCTTTAGAAAGACAAAGGAATAGATAGAGGCTATACCCCTTGCTACTTGTCCATACTTGAGAACGGCAAAGTTCCCCAACCAACCTAAGATAGCGGTTAGAGGCCCAACAAGGGCAATTAAGGTTAGAACTGTGCCTATGGCTGCTAAGACAGGACGCGGTACCTTGTCCATCGAGTCAGCCCATTTATCTGTATAGTTGGCTGCTTTCTCCAGCGCCGGTAGAATGATGTCCTCAAAGGCATAGATGAAAATTTTGCCGATTGGCTCGAAGAGACCAAGGACTTTCTTACCCAGCATCTTCATCCGATCACTAAGCTGCATGGTTGCATCTGCGGTTTTCTTAACAGTTCCCTTAGAGTTGTCTAGCTTTTTTACCCACTTATCAACCGAAAAAGTACCATCTCTAATGGCAGCTGCCAGTTTTGGGCCAGCTAAGCGACCAAAGATTTCAATAGCGCGTTTGGTAGCTTCCATTTGATTGGGAGCAGCTTTGATTTCCTTGACAAATGATCGTAAGCCCTCTTCACCAGTTTTGAATCCCTCATCTGAGGCAGAGGCAACCGCCATACGAAGAGCTTGAGCGGTATCTTCTGCTCCAAGACCGGCACTCTCGAAAGAGGCAAATAGAGCGATTTGTTCTTTGGTGTTAAAACCAAGTGCTTTGAGCATAGTACTGTTCTGTTGTAAAAGGGTAATCAAACGGTCGAGAGGTACACCTGATTTTTGAGCAGCGTAAGCCAGCATATCCATAGCTTCCGCTTGCTTCTCACCTTTGACTGCGTTCTGTTGAAACCACATGCCTAATTCCCGGGAGACTGTCACCGGGTCAGCGCCCATTATACGGGCAAAGTCAAGCACCTTTTTGGTCATCTTGTCAGCGGCCTTACCTGTCTGGTTGAACCGCTGTTCAATGTTAATTAGGACTCCAGCAACAACCTCTGAGTCCTCTGGAACGTTACGCCACACTTTTCGGAATCGCACCATGAGCTTGTCAAGCTCTTTACCTGTATAACCGAGCTGTCGAGCGACAAGCATGTACCCCTTACCAATTTCAGCTGCCGCTTTGTAACCTATTGCACCAGCGGCGGCAATCGGTAGGGTAACGTTCTTGGTCATGGCAACGCCAAGGGCGGTCATTTTACTACCAACCTTGGTCATCGACTGGAGAAACGAACTGTCTCTCGCTATAATATCAACCCATAGGGTTCCTAAATGTGCATCAGGCACTTGCTAATTTCGCCTCCTCCCTCTCTTTCTTTTTCTTCTTGGCTTTCCATTTTGCTTGGAAGTCCGCCAACTTACCAACCTCTGTCAACATTTCTGATTTTGACATCGGGCCGCTTGGTGCTTTTTTGTCGTTCAGCCCCATAAGCTTGTCCAGTGACAACATTTTCTTATCTTGCCTTTGTTGAATAGCTGCCCAAGTAGCTTGTATAGCTAGCAAGGGCAGCGTATGTTCTTTTTCAAACTTCATGGCGGCTTGAAGAGACACATCAATTTCGTGGTATGTTGCTGTCCAAAATTCTTCCTCAGTCTTTTGGCACAATAACATGTAGTTATGCCTTATGTATGCCCAATCTATTTCTTTTTCTTGGGTTGGTGGTCTTTCGGAGCCTTCGAGGAGTTTTTTGCCTCCACCTGCTCAGCTGGCATAGCTATGTCCATAGCTTTCGCTATAGCGTCCTGAAACTCACCAAGGTTTTCAACGGTGAACATTCCACCAACATCTTCCTCGGTAATGTTGGGATGATTAGCGCTTAGTCCCACAAAGAGTACTTTGCGGAGCTTGCCAATCGCTCCCTTGGGGTTCTCTTCAAAGTTGAAAGCCTCTTCGATGTTATCGTAAGCTTCCTCCAACTCCACAAGAGCATTAAGATCATAACGAAGATAGTAGGTCTCATCGTCAACCTCAATCTTAACGCTCTTTTTCCGCAATTTTGCTAGCTTGTCTTGCGCCATGATAGTCTCCTTTTAGTTGTCAGTTTTCAAATTAAGATGCCGGTGAATCGAATGTCAGCTCACCGCTGATTTTAAGGGTAAAAGAAACCTCTGCCTTGTCGTCGAAGGGCAAAGAAACCTTAAAGGCGGTTAGCATACCCATGCCAGAAAAACCATAACCGTTCGGGGCTACAACTGCAAAACTAACCAGCGTGGTATCTAGTGAGATAGCGTCGATAACTTCGAGCATTCCCTCGTCACCAGGTACATAGTTGCCCTCACAGTCAATTTCTCCAGCTTCAATTAAGCCGGGCAGAAACTCTTTCCAATAACTTGAGTCGTGAGAGGTAACGTCGATGTCGTCCCGCTTACACGCTGGGCCGTCGATCTTCGTAAGCTCTGCAACCGGCTTGCTGTTAATCGAGAAAGTTGTTCCTATTGCTACGAATGCCATGTTTACCATTCCTTTCTTAAGTATCGTTCACTTGGTAATTATACTATAAACAAGCGATAGAGTCCACTACTTACTCTTGTACCATGACCTTGTAATCGGCACTTAGACCTAATAGCTCTTCGCTTTCCTCTAATTGTAACCGGCTAATACCTCGTACTCGTTTAACAAACAAGTTAGTGTAGCCTGTAATGGAAAACGTTTGCCGGTGTAACAAGTCATCGAGGAGAGTGTATATGTCATAAGCGGTTGATAACTTAAATGTGTGAACGTTTATTTGAAACAGCGCATTGTCAAAACGTACATCATAGGTATCATCCGCTGAAATATCCAATGGAAAGTAACAGATATAGGGTGAGGTAGCGCCGGGCGGCGCGGTATAGCTAAAGATGGCTGGCTTGCTCTCGTATGTAGCAAGCGTAGCAACCAACGGAACGTTAGCCGCTAAGTAAGCTTCCAAGCCCCATTCTATTTGTTTTAAGTCACTCACTTGTGTTTGCCTCCTGCCATTATTCTCCAAAGTATCGGTTGTATTCTTGCTATCGTCACACGCATAAATGGACGCGGTGCCATCTTGATTGTCCCATATTCAAGCTTTGGTGCGTAGGTCTTATCAGTGCCAACTATGGCTGTAAGAAACAGCCCGAGCTTCATAACGGTATGTGTGATACTCGCTCGTAAATCGCCTCTCCATGTAGTCGGCGCTTGACCAGGAGCAGAGGCACGGTGACTACCGTAGAGCTTACCGCCACCGGGCATACTGAGCGCTATCTTCACAGCAGTTTCAGCATATGCTCCAGCATCTTCCAAGCGTTCAGATAGTTCTTTATTCAGATCGGCACGAAAAATGGCCATACTAGCGTAGTTTTTTTTAAACTGAGATGCCATTAGGTTACCTCCACATTGAAAGCTTCGACTATCTCAACTTCATAAAAAGCACGGTTGGATAACCCCTTACGCTGTGTTGGTATATATAGCAACCGAAAAAAAGCGGTACCAACTTTTAATACATCTCTGCTTGTAAGCACAACAGGTGAAACTTCATAGGTTACTTTCGCTCGTCTAATTGACTGTTTTTTGTCACCGCTTAATAGCTCACTTCCCGTAAACTTGAGATGGCAATAAAGTGGTGTGTCCTCAACCAAAGAATAGGCAGCACTATACTCACCATGTTCCAAGCTTTTGGTTGGTTGGTATATGTCTATTCGGCTGTTGAAAATCATTTAACATTTCCCCTTAGAAATCTGATAGGACATCAAGCAAGCCCTGGAGCAACGTGCAAACGTTCTTAGGCAGTTCTTTTGTCATGTCATACACTTGGGAGACTTCATCAACTGTCTCCTTAGATGTGGACGCTCCCCTGTTGTAGTAGATATCGGATAACCAAGTTAATTCTGCAAGCTTTATCCGCTCGACCACTTCGGCGTAGTCGTTGCGGAGCGAATACCCGCTAGTATAGGTAACTAGATACCGTTTTCTACCATCTGGCCACAGCTTTGCTTCATTCTTGTAGAAAATCTGGCCGGTTGTTGGTATGAGTCTGTACATGTCCTCGTCAATATCCACATCCCAGATATCATCATGGACTGTGATCTCGTCGCCTACCTCTTCACTTACGGGGACATAAGGTATCCGTAGTGTTTCCCCTCCGCCGTCAAGATAAGTGGTTGCTTCCTCTGCAATAACCTTGTTGCTCAAGTTTGCTTTAATCGTTGCCTCTATCCCACCAAGCATAGTAGTAAGCAGGCTATCATCTTCTGTACCTGTAATGCGTAAGTAGTCTTTAGCAAGCGCCAATTCGACCAACGGCGTGATACTGAGCGCAGAGAGACACATAAAAGCATCCTCGACCGTAGCCTCGATTACCCCACCAGCGGTAAACTGATAAGCGTATGTGCCAGCGGTTGTTAAGGTGATGTCGATATAGTATTCACCAAGCGCATCCCTGACCAACTCAACATCTTCCCCATATACAAAAGTAATGGCTGTTCCCTGCTCGATACGGTAGCCAAAGCTCATTGTCGTAGGGTCAGCAAGGTCTCCCGCATCGTCCCGAAACTCCGCCGAAATTCTAAGTACTTGTCCTGTAAAATAAGTATCCATTGCATCCTCCATTATAGCTTTATTTTGGTCTGGTGTCTATCGCTCAGTCGTCGGGCATGATAATGGTGATTCCACCTTTGCCCGTTGTGTTGCTTGAACTACTACCCTTGCCTGTCTCGCTTGAACCACTACCAGACGTTGACGGTGTGACTGAGCCACTGCCCGGTAAGTTGGTATCGTCTATGATTGAACCCAGTTGCCTTTGGGGTATTTTATCTAGCGTGAGACCGGCTGTACTCGTACCGGCAACCGTTCCGCCCAGTTTCATAGTCAGGTTTATCGTTGCTTCGCCGGTCGAGCTGCCAGCCGCCGAACCAATAACGCCCCGCGTTCTCATAAGGAGTGAGCCAGCGGTCGATGTTCCATCTGAGACTCCCGCGAGTGGTCGAATAACCCCAAGAAGCGCCCCGGCTGTAGAGATCGCATTGACAACCCCGGCTAACTTCATTGTCAACTTAAAGGTTGCTCCCGCCGTAGATGTACCGGCACTTATTCCGGCCAGCTGTCCAAGAAGATCAAGAAGCGCCGCTGTTGTAGCGACACCATTAGATGCCCCACTCAGCTCCATTGTAAGCTTGATTAAAGAACCGGCAGACGCTATGCCATTGGTGTTTCCGACCAATTCTTTTGTTATATTGGTTGTAGCTCCTGCATTGCTCCAACCGTCAGAAGAGCCTATAAGCCCCCTAATTCGTTCGAGAAATGAACCAGCTGTGGAAGTGCCGTCACCCGCCCCACTCAAACCTCTTAGAACGCCTAAGAGCATTCCCGCAGTAGAGAGACCATCCGCTTGACCGGCCAACAGGGTGTGAGATTCCCAATCACATGTGGCAGTCGATACGCCGTCTGATTGCCCTCCCAGTTCTGTCCGTGTCTCTATGCTTGCTCCAGCTAAAGACGTACCGGCGCTAGCTCCCTCGACCTCTGTTCTCGTTTCGAGTACTGCCCCCGCAGTCGATGTGCCATCACTCGCACCAGCGAGTTCCATCACCAGATTGATTAACGCCCCAGCGGTTGAACTGCCATCAGAAGCACCAGCAAGAGTCATAAGCAATTGGAATAAAGCATCGGCAGTCGAGCTACCGTCTGACTGACCAGCCACATCAACGTCATCGAGAAAGTACTGGATATCGTAGTGCAAGGTTGAGTGGCGGATGTTAGCGCCAAACGTATAACCACCAACACCAATCCCTTCCAGGGGATTCGGGCCGTCACCGTTAAGATCATCAATCGTCCACTTCAAACTGGTATCGGGGTTGATCGTCATATCATGTTCGTGGCTTGTGTAGCCATCAGGCGATACAATATGTTCGTCTGATTCGTACCAAGTGCCATTGACTTTGAACTTCATATGGCAGTGGGTATCGCCTACAAAGGCTCTAGCTATGTGGTGAGCTTCCATATGGTGTAGACGGGTATTCGAGCGGATGTTTATATCTTCTATGTCGAAAAAGATATATTCATCTTCATTGCTTGAAGTCTGGACAATATAGCTACTGTCTTCATCCCCGCCCTCTTCTGGCTCGTCTAGCTTAGACCAGTAGTTACTTGGAGGGATTGGTTGTCCAAAAGTAAAGTGGCCGGTGTTGCTAATGTCAGCAACCGGGACGACTCGCAGTATCATCAAGCGACCGACTTGTACTGCCATACCAGCGGTCGAAGTTCCGTCCGAACCGCCAGCAAGCTCCATAGTCAAGTTGAAAGACGCGCCAGCGGTAGAGCTACCATCCGTTTGTCCAGTGAGTCCAATGAGGGTGTACATGGTTGCGCTAGCTGTAGAAGTGCCAGCGCTAGCCATTGTTAATATAGTCCGTGACTCCCAATCGCAAGAGGCCGTGGAAGTTCCGTTCGATTGACCACCAAGCTCTGTCCGAGTTTCAAGAGAAGCACCAACAGTTGAGCCACCGTTACTTGCT
>Ga0114923_10002258_pt1 | contig 13126 bp, 15 predicted proteins | sample SumtaG_FD_89578 | JGI IMG/M metagenome (GOLD analysis project Ga0114923, IMG submission 89578) | Deep subsurface microbial communities from Indian Ocean to uncover new lineages of life (NeLLi) - Sumatra_00157 metaG | ecosystem: Environmental > Aquatic > Marine > Oceanic > Sediment | place: near... | reverse complement strand
GCTTACGGCCTGACGTGGCTTTAAGGAGCTGATTGACGATACGCAATACGCGATACGAGATACGAAATTATGAGTTGGAAAATAAAGTCATTAACGAAATCGCCTTGGGTCTTTCACGTCAATACCGGTGCGTGTAACAACTGCGATATCGAGATTGTCAACTGCCTGACCCCTAAGTTCGACGTCGAAAGGTTCGGTATAAAACTGGTGGGTTCGCCCAGGCACGCCGATGCGCTTTTGGTTACCGGCGTTGTGACCGCACAGGCCGCACCGCGATTGCGGGAAGTTTACCGCCAGACTGCCAAGCCGTGTGTTGTCTTTGCCATAGGAGCCTGTGCCTGCGACACGGGGATATTCAAAGACGGCTATCACGTGGTCGGGCCGGTGGACAAGATAATAAGAGAAGTTGACCCCAATGCCATCATTGCCTATGTGCCGGGCTGTCCGCCAAAACCCGAAGCTATGATTTCCGGTGTCGTAAAGGCACTGGCTGCTTTGTAATCAGGAAGTGACTATGAATCAGCAGGAACTGAATAACAAGTTGCAGGAAATTAAAGACAAGCTCATCGCCGTAGAGCAAAAGGCGGACAACAGGGTGGAGCTTGTCTGTGAGGCCGAAAACAGCGTTGCCGTCAACAGGTTTCTCCTTGCCGACGTCGGGGCGAGATTTGTCATCGCCACAGGTATCGACGCCGAAGACTGCTTTGAGGTCATATATCATTATTCTTATGACGGCACCGGCTGTGTTATCAATATAAAAGCACTTATTCGTGACAGGCAGAATCCTTCTATAGAGTCGATTACCCCGCTGGTCACTGCTGCCGAGTGGATAGAAAGAGAGATACACGACATCCTCGGAATCGATTTTGCCAATCACCCGAATCTGAAGCGTTTGATTTTGAATGATGATTGGCCCGAAGGTGTTTATCCGTTAAGAAAAGACGTGTCCGCAGCGGACGCGAAGGAAGCACAAAAATGAGTGACAATACCAGAAAATCTGTTCTTGCGGTTGGACCATTTCACCCTCTCCAGGAAGAGATGGAGTTTTTCCAGCTTACTGTAGATGGTGAGACGGTAACCGATATAGACGTAAGGATATCCTACAATCATCGCGGGATAGAAAAGATAAGCGAATCGCTCCAGTTCGACCAGATACCGTATCTGGTCTCGCGTATATGCGGTATCTGTTCAGCCTCGCATCCTCTCGCTTACGTCCAGGCGGTCGAGGAGGTCGCCGGCATAACACCGCCCGACAGGGCCCGTTTCGTCCGTACCATAATCAACGAGCTCGAGCGCATCCACAGCCATCTGCTTTGGGTAGGTTTGGCGGGGCACTTCATCGGTTACGACACGGTCTTTATGTGGGCATGGAAGTACCGAGAGCCCGTGCTCGATTTGCTCGAAGCGATTACCGGCAACAGAAACAACTACGGCAACGTCCGCGTCGGCGGCTGTCGTGAGGACGTCCCGGATGAGCTCATACCCAAAATCGAAAAAGAGCTGGACATAATCGAGAAGAAAACCGAGATGCTCACCAAGGCAATACTCGACGACCCCGTCCTGCACGCCCGTCTCAAGGGTGTCGGGATATTAACCAGACAGGACGCATTGGATTATGCGGTTGTTGGTCCCACTGCCAGAGGCAGCGGCGTCGGCATCGACGTGCGACGCGACGACGCATACGCCGCCTATGGGGAGCTGGATTGGGATGTTATTACCCAGACCGAAGGCGATGTCTTCTCAAAGGCCGTCGTTCGCCTGCTGGAGACATTTGAGTCAATAAAGATGGTTAGAGAAGCGATCAGGAAGCTTCCCGGTGGCCCGATTGCCGTTGAGGTCAAGCAAATTCCGCCTGGCGAGGGAGTCGGACGTGCTGAAGCCCCCAGAGGCGAGACCTTCCATTACATCCGCAGCGACGGCGGCAACCGGCCGGTCAGGCACAAGGTAAGAGCACCCAGCTTTGTCAATGTGCCTTCGTTTAAGGCCTCGTGCATCGGTCAGAATATCGCCGATGTGACGCTGACTCTTGCGGCGGTTGACCCGTGCTATAGCTGTACCGAGAGAATCGCGGTCGTCGACAGTCATAACAAGCTGACCCACGACTACAACTCGCTGCTGCAGTTGAGTCGGCAAAAAACCCAAAGGATACAGAACGAGCTCGGCTGGGCCGGACTGAAGTTGGAGGATAAGGAAATTGGATAATTCTTTGCCTGTCCTGGTGTTTCTGCCTTTGATTGCAGGGTTTGTGTTGCTGTTTCTGCCCAACAGGTTCCGGCTGGTCTCAAAAGCGGCCGCACTGATTATCACAGGCTGGGGCCTCTTGCGCAGTATCCAGATATTCAAGTACGGAGCAGCCGATTTTTCCTGGCCGCTTTTGGAGATGGGCAATGTCAAGCTCGACCTTTTGCTGCGGACCGGGCCCTTGAGCGGTTTTATCCTCATGTTTGCAGCCGGTTTTGCCCTGTTGATTACCGTATATTCCTTGAAACAGATGGCGGCCGCCAAGAAGGCTAACGAATTTTACGGAGCGATTCTACTGACACTCGGCGGCTCAGCCGGAATCCTGCTGAGCAATCACCTGCTGATGCTGCTGATATTCTGGGAAATTGTGACCGTTGCGTTGTATCTGCTGATAACTGCCGGCGGCAGAGGCGCCAACTTTGCAGCCACCAAGACTTTTGCAATGATAGGGGTCGCCGATGCTGCATTGCTGCTTGGCGTCGTCTTTGTGTGGCTGATTTCCGGCACCTTTGTCATCTCCAGTATTAATCTGCCTACTACATCAGCTCTTTCGATAATTGCGTTTTTGCTGCTGATGGTTGCAGCGATTACCAAGGCCGGCGCCTTGCCTTTACACACCTGGCTGCCGACAAGCGGCGAGTATGCGCCGGTTTCGGTGATGGCTCTGTTGCCGGCCGCAATCGATAAGCTGCTGGGGATTTATCTGCTTGTGCTCGTTGCGCGCGAGTTGTTTGTGCTTAAATCATCGGCACTAAGTGCCGTGCTGGCTTTTATTGGTGCTGCTACCATTATCATCGCTGTTATGGTTGCGATGGTTCAGCACAATCTGAAAAAGCTGCTTAGCTATCACGCCATAAGCCAGGTCGGCTACATGCTGCTGGGTATCGCAACTGGAACGCCGGTAGGCATTGCGGGCGGCCTGTTCCACATGCTTAACAACGCCATTTACAAGTGCTGTCTGTTTCTCTGTGGCGGGGCGGTTGAGCAGGCATCAGGAACAGCTGAGCTCGACAGGCTCGGTGGACTGGGCAAAAAGATGCCCATTACTTTTGTCGCCTGTCTTATTGCTGCTCTTAGTATTTCCGGCATTCCGCCTTTCAACGGCTTTGTTTCGAAATGGATGATCTACCAGGGTGTGATACAGATGGGCGGTGAGCAAGGGGTTGGCGGCGCGGGCCTGTGGCCGATATGGCTTGTGGCTGCCATGTTCGGAAGCGCGCTGACGCTGGCTTCTTTTGTGAAGGTCATTCACTCGGTATTTCTTTCCCGCCTGCCGTCCGACATGAAAGAGACCCGCGAAGTCTCACCATTGCAGACTTTACCGATGGTTGTGCTGGCGTTGCTGTGTGTTCTTTTCGGCGTCTTTTATGCCTGGCCGCTCAAGTCGTTTATATACCCTGCATTGAACCTGCCTGAAGGTACAATCGCCAGCGTATGGCAGTCCGGCCTTGCGACGGTTCTGATGCTTGTGGGTATTGTGCTGGGTCTGGGTGTGTTGGCATTCGCCTGGCTGGCCAAAAAGGTTCGAGTCGTTCCCACCTGGACTTGTGGCGAGATTCAGGACAGCGACGAAATGATAATACCCGGCACGCAGTTCTATAAAACCGTCTCTAATATGGGCGGGCTAAAACAGCTTTACGGCGGTCAGGAAAAGGGTTTGTTTGACCCTTATGACCAGGGCGGCAGGGCCGGCTTGTTGCTGACCAGATTCCTGAGAATGCTGCATTCCGGAATTTTGTCCATGTATTTGACCTGGGTGACACTCGGACTAATCGTTATCTTGTATCTCGTGTGCGAAATCTGGTGAGGTCGATATGACTGTGTTCTACGTTTTGCTGGTGTTTATGATTATCGCGGCGCTTATCGCGGTGGAAACACGAAATCTGCTAAGTGCGGTGATATGTATCGGCGCGGTTGGTTTCGGTGCCTCGCTGATATTTTTGTTCCTGCGAGCGCCGGATATCGCCATAACCCAGATTGTCGTCGAAGTACTTGGCCTGATTATACTTATTCGTGCCGCGATTTCCCGTGACCTTACTTTTATTTCCGGGGGCAGGGACTTTTTTTCCGTCGTTGTCTCCGCGGTGATTGTGTTTGTTATTTTTGTGGCAGGGATAAGAGTCTTTGAATCGCTGCCTGATTTCGGTACGCCGATATTTACGCAAGCAAGCAATGCGGCATCGCAAAGTTACATAGCAAAGGGGTTGGCAAAGACCGGAGCTTCGAATATTGTTTCTTCGGTGATACTGGACTTCAGGGCGTATGACACGCTGGGCGAAGCTACCGTGCTGTTTACCTCCATTATCGGCGCGACAGTCATATTGAGGAAAAAGCCCAGAAAGCTTCTTCAGGAGTGCGACGAATGAAAGGGATGACGGTTATAGTAAAAACAATAAGCAGCTGGGTGAAGGTGCTGATATTATTGTTCGGTATTTATATTATTCTGTTCGGCGACATTGGACCGGGAGGCGGCTTTGCCGGCGGGGTGATACTTGCAGCTTCTTATGTATTGCTTCTTTTGGCGTTCGGCAGCGAGTTTGTTGAGCGCAATATGCCGGTGTCATTGGTGCTGAGGCTGCTGTGTGTTGGTATGTTTTGTTTTATAGCCCTGGCGATTTCGGGGCTGTTTGTCGGTACGGGTGAATTTTTCAGGAACTGGATTTATCAGGATGTGGTGACAAAAAAAGGTATCGATATTCATATTATCGGCGCAGGAATAATACCGCTTGCCGAAATCGCGATTGGTCTTTTGGTGGCGGCGGCAGTGTATTTGGTAATTTTTACATTTTCCACTTTCAGAAGTGAACAAAGGCAGGATTTGCCGGTGGAGAGCTTGGAGTAGACGGTATGCTTTATGCGTTATGCTTTTTGCTGTTTGCTATTGGCCTGTATTGTGCGATAGTCAAAAAGAATATGGTCAAGATAGCCATCGGCATACTTATTATGGAATATGCCGTCAATTTGTTTTTGATTATGCTTGGCTATCGTGCCGGCGGTGTTTCGCCGGTGGTCGGGCCCGAACATAGTGACCCACTGACCGGTAATGTTACAGCATCTTTTATCAACAGCTCGGTCGATCCGCTGCCCCAGGCTCTTGTGCTGACGGCCATTGTGATTAGTCTGGGTTCGCTTGCACTTATAATATCGATATGTATCAGGACATACGAGAAGTACGGCACCTTTGACATAACCGAAATAAGGAGACTGAAAGGATGAGCGGCGAGCTTAAGGTATTGCCTTTATTTGTTATCATTCCTCTGGCCACTGCTTTTGTGCTGCCGGTCGTGGGCAGCTTTCGCAGGGCCGGCAGGTCTGTCGCGACAGTCCTGGCCAATGTCGCCGTGGCAGCACTGCTTGTGCTGTCCGTCAGGTCGCTGGGCAGTTCCGGGGTATACCAGGTCGGCTCCTGGTCGATTCCGCTCGGCATAAATATGGTGCTTGACGGGTTAAGCGGTCTGTTGCTTCTGACAATAAGCGTTGTCGCCGCCGCGGCGATGGTCTTCAGCATACGGTATATGGAAAGGTACACCGCCAAACCCAAGTATCTTACCTTGTTTTTGCTGATGGTGGCGGGTATGAACGGTGTGGTCCTTTCCGGCGACATCTTCAACCTGTTCGTGTTTATGGAGATTGCCTCGATTGCCTCGTATGCACTTGTCGGATTCGGCTGCGAGCATGAAGAGCTTGAGGCATCGTTCAAATATATGGTTCTGGGCAGCATCGGCTCTTTGTTTGTTCTTTTTGGGGTAGCTCTTGTCTACGGCAATACCGGGACTTTGAATATGGCCTACATAGGCCAGGCAGTAAAGACCAATGGCTTGAACCCGGGCCTTAGCTTCGCACTGGCGTTGTTTATTGTCGGGTTCGGTTTGAAAGCCGCCTTGGTTCCGTTCCACGCATGGCTGCCTGATGCACATCCTTCTGCACCTGCTCCTATTTCAGCAATGCTTTCGGGTGTGCTCATCAAGGCGCTGGGTGTTTATGCCTTGTCTCGCGTGGTCTTCAACGTTTTCGGGGTGACCGTAACCGTGGGCTGGCTGCTGGTGGCGCTGGGTATATTGAGCATGGTAGCCGGTGCATTTCTCGCCATCGGTCAATGGGACATCAAACGTCTTATGGCCTATTCGAGTATCAGTCAGATAGGCTATGTCGTGTTAGGTATCGGTCTTGGCGGGCTTATTCTTGCAAGAGGACAAGATACTGCCTGGGCGTCACTGGCCATACTGGGCGGACTTTTCCATCTGGTCAATCACGCCGTTTACAAGTCGCTGCTGTTTTTGACCAGCGGTTCAATTGAGATGACTACCGGCACAAGGCAGATGCGGCAGATGGGCGGCCTGGCCCAGACAATGCCCATAACGCGGGCAAGTGCGACGGTCGGCTCAGCGGCTATCGTGGGCATCCCGCCTTTCAGCGGCTTCTGGAGCAAGCTTATATTGGTCATCGCAGCGGTGCAGGCGCATTACTACTGGATTGCGGCCGTTATTGTTTTTGTCAGTTTGTGCACCCTGATTATGTATCTGAAGGTTCAAAGATACGTCTTCTTGGGTGAGTTGCCGGTCGAACTGCGAGACAAAAAGGAAGCAGGTATCGCCATGCTTTTGCCTATGGTCGTTTTGGCGTGCCTGTGTCTTTTGATGGGACTGCTCGTGCTTGTCCCGGCGCTCAGGAACGGAATCCTTGAACCGGCCGTAAAGGTGCTTGTCGAAGGGCTGGGATACTCAGCCAGGATAATCGGAATCTTAAGTGAAGGTATGGTGATATGAGACGGCTGATTTATTTGGTAGTGGCGTTTATTGTCTGGGTGCTTCTGACCTGGCCGTTTGCGGACGGCAAGGTCGATTTGCAGGTGGTTGTCGCCGGTCTTATCGCGTCTGTTCTGGTCGCATTTGCCTTTCATAAAATGCTTCCAAAGGAACATCATGTGTTCATATCGCCTGGAAGGATATTCTGGCTTCTGGTTTATATTCCTGTCTTTTTCTATTACGTGATAAAGGCCAATATGGATGTCGTCTACAGGGCGCTGCATCCGGAAATGCCGATAAAGCCCGGCATCGTAAAAATAAAGACCTCGCTGAAAACGAACTCGGGTATTACCGCTCTTGCAAATTCGATAACCTTGACGCCCGGCACGTTGACGGTCGATTTGACCGACGACGGCTTTATGTATATTCACTGGATTAACGTGAAAAGCGATGACGTGGAAGAAGCCACCAAATGCATTGCCGAAAAGTTTGAATGGTTTCTGACCAGGATTTTTGAGTAAGGACGGGATATGACAGTTTTGACGACGCTATTTTACACGGGGCTGTTTATCTGCTGCTTTCTGTGTCTCTACAGGATTGGCCGCGGCCCCAGCGCACCGGACAGAACCGTTGCCATTGACATACTGGGTATTGTGATTGTAGGTTTCTGTGCGATTCTGGGCATGGTGACCGGCAAAGACTATTATCTGAACATTGCTCTGGCGTGGTCTCTGCTCAGCTTCATAGGAACCATAGCCTTGGCAAAGTTTTTGGAGGGCCGAAGTTTCGATGATTGATGTGATAGGCTATATTCTGATTGGTGTCGGCATACTGTTCGATGTTTTCGGCTGCATAGGCCTGGTTCGTTTCCCGGATGTCTACAACCGCCTGCAGGCCTCGACCAAGTGTGTGACTCTGGGTACGATATTGGTATTGATCGGCGTAGCACTTGTTGCCGGTAACGGGCCGACAGGCGCCAAGGCCATAATATGTGCGGTCTTCATCCTGATAACATCGCCTACCGCCGCCCACGCAATAGCAAAGGGCGCATATGCCTCGGGCGTGCGGCTGTGGGAAAACAGCGTCGTCGACAAGTACGCAGAACAAAAGAAAGACTGAACTGTATAATTGGTGGGCAATTATTTGTATTCGGTTGACTAAGGGAGTCTTAAGTTGCGCTGGCCTAAGTTAAGAGAATTGAAAGAAGCTGTAATCGCGGTTTTTTCTCCGCGCTTCACTACCCGTTTTCCCGCCGAACCCTGTGTGGTGCCCGAAAAGTACAGGGGAAAGCCGGTATTTGACAATGATACCTGTATCGGTTGCGGGGCATGTGTAAACGTTTGTCCTACAAATGCTCTGACGATGGCCGACGACACCTCATCCGCTTCGCCAAAGCGTACAATCACTCAAAAGACCGATGCGTGCATCTTCTGCGGTAACTGCAGCGAAAACTGCACCACTGAAACCGGGATTAGTCTTTCCAACGAGTGGGACCTGGCCTCACTGGACCCACAAAGTTATATCGAAAAGCACGAATTCGAACTGCAGATGTGCGAAAAGTGCGGCGCCACTATTGGTGCAAAGAAGCATCTTGTCTGGCTCTACGAGAAACTAGGCCCGCTGGCTTACACCAACCCGTCGTTGCTGCTGGCCAAAAGCGGTGAGCTAATGACCGCCCCGGACAAAGCTATCGCAAACGAGCCTGAAAAAGGCGCTGAAACAAGTGACTTTATGAAGATTCTGTGCCCGAAGTGCAAGTGCGAATTGAACATTCACCTCTAATAAGATGGGTGCCGAAAAAGTACTTTTCAATACGCTAAACACACTTCGCGGCAGTCCTACGATTATCTTAACTATCGGCAACAGCCTCAAAGGTGACGACGGTGCGGGTCCTGCGGTTTATCAGAATCTGGCCCAAACCACTATTAACGCACGGTTAATTGACGCCGGCACAGTACCGGAAAACTACATCGGCCCGATTGTCAAGGCCGCACTGCCCAACCTGATAATCGTCGATGCTGTTGATTTTGGCGGTTCAGCCGGACAAATAAAATTGTTCAGGACCGAACAACTCGCATCTGTTGCACTTTCGACACATGTCCTCTCGCCGAATATTTTCATTGATATGATTCGCGCACAACTGGATGTGGACGTCTTTTTTGTGGGCATCCAGCCGGCCCATACCAACCTGGGCCAGTCCCTCTCGCCGGCCGTCAGCGAGGCGGTGAAACGGCTATGCGATATGCTTGCTGAAATCTTCGACGTAGAATGCTCGCAATAATCGGCTCGTGGACATAAAGGGCGGACAAAAGTATCAGCCAAGCAAACCCGCTACGGACACCACGGGCCTATGCAGCTTAGCCAGTTGGCGGCCATTCTCGCATAGTCCGGAAAATCCACCACACTGCTGTGTGTGATGTCAGTGCCATAGCACCAGTCGCTGCTGTCACCGGCTGTGTCGTTACAGTCAGTGTTAAGCCAGCGCAGGACGAAAGCAGCCAAATCGTTTCCATCGACCACACAGTCCGGCTGGAAGTCGCCGTCCACGCCGCACTGGACCGACCAGTCCGAATTTGACCAGCTCGTCTGGCAAAGTGTCGCGGCATTGACATAGCTGACTGACCAGTCTGCAAGCACGGGTGTTTCGCAGGGGTCGCTGGTTGCCAGGTTCGCCCGCAGTTTAAGCGAGTTGGGTCCGACGGTGCTGATATCCATCCCCCAGGCAATATCTTCCAGCAGCACGGTCTCACACGGGTCCGTCCCATCAAGGACATCGACCGTCAGTTCCGTATCAATTGGCATCGACCGGGCAAAGTTGACGATGTCCCAATCCCATCCTTCCGGCAATGTTATGGCTGTTGAAACGATTGAGCCTGACGATAGATAGCTGCCTGCTGTGCCTGCAAGAACGACATTGCCGTCGCTTGTCGCATTCGTATCCACCAGTGTGTCGGTCAGAAATTCCGCCTCCGTGGTCTGCGACCATGTGGTAACTTCAGGTGTGCTCCTTGCCTTTACCCGGTACCAGTACGTCTCGCCCAGTTCCAACGGCCCGAACTCGAAATTCGTTTGCGAAATCCAGCCACTGTTTGCCACAACATTATTGAAGTCCGTATCGTTGGCACAGCTTGCAAAATATTCGTCGGCGTCGGTGAGCGGCTCCCAAAAGACCGTATTAGTATTACCTGCGGTTATATTTGGTTCAGCGTACAGTACTGAAGTGCTTAAATCACAGTATGTAGATGTGATATTGACGTCGTCTATGTACCACTCGTCAGAGAGTCCATTGCAGCTTGCCTCAAAGCGAATCTTAAAGGCCGCGTGAAGGGCGTCCACGTGCAGTGGTACCGCTTCGGCTGTAAAAACGCTTGTACTGCCCTGATTGTACAAGTGTGTCATGAGTCGCTGCCAGGCGGCACCGTCCCAGTAATCGACGTACAAATCGTCTCCGCTCTCGGTCCTGTATCGCTGCCAGTAGTATGTTACCTGGGCCGCCGAAGCGCCGGACAAATCCATTTCTATGCTGGTCACGCTCTCGGTTCTTTCCAGATGCAGTGCGTAGGGCGGGCTCGGTATGTTGCTGGCACTGCTGTCAACAGTCACGGCTCCTGACGTACTCGGCCACAGAAAACTGTCAAGCGTCGTCGACGGAAAATAGTCGAAGAACGAAGATACGTTTATCTGTATCGTCGCAATGTTCGAGTCACCGCCTTCGGGACCGCTGCCGCCGTCGTTTGCCTTGTACGTGAACTGGTCGGTTCCGGCAAAGGAGGCATCGGAAGTATACGCGACTGTATTTCCGCCGTTCGCCAGAGTGTAGGGGACCGAAGCAATAGCTCCTGCCTGAGGGTCAGTCAGGCTGCCGTGCGCCGGCAGTGAAGTTATGATATAGCTCAGAACTGCCGGTGGGTCCGGCTGACCATCGTCGCTCGCGACCAGCGTAATGTCCACAGCGCTACCTGGAAATGCCTCCAACTCGATGTCATCGGCCATCGGTGGTGTCGGTGCCAGAGTGCCTATAGCGTCGCCAAGATTTACACGCGGCTTGGTTATGGCCACCTTGCCGTCGGTGACCAAATCGCCGGTTGAGACCAGAGTGTTTTTTACCTCAGTCGGCGAAAAGTAGCTGCCGTTAACTACTTTGACTGCCGATTGCAGACAAGCGGCTGCGCCCGCCGCGTAGGGACTTGCGGCTGATGTTCCACCGAACTCCGGGTCATAATCGCCCGAAGAATAGCCGGCCGAGCCGACAATATCGGTAGTGTATGCCTCGTTAGATGATGCCAGAAGGTCCAGAAACGATGCGGTATTTGAATAAGATGTCACCTTGTCGGCTGCGGTGATATCGGTGGCATAGTATTGGCTGGTAGGAAGACATCCACTTGGTGTAAAGGTCTTGGATGCGCAGGATTCTTCGCTGATACATGGATAATAAGTTCCGAAAGCGGCGTCGTAGACGGCCCCGACCGAAATTGTGTTGCTTAGACAAGCCGGGCTGGATATCGAATCACACCAGCCCTCATTGCCGGAGGATACAAACAGTGTGATGCCTGCTGCAACTGCATTGTTGGCTGCGTCGCGCAATGCCGTTTCCAGCCCGTCGCAACTACTGTAGAATCGGCCGCCGCCAACGCTCGTACTGATTACCAGAATCGGATTGGATGGGTCGTCGTTTTTGTGAGTGACGCACCAGTTCCATGCGTTGACTATATATGAGTCATATATATAACCGCTGCTGTCTTCAATTTTGAGAGCGTAGAGTTTTGCACCGTGCGCGACGCCACCGATGTAGTCGCCGACTGTCCCCAGGTCGCCTGCGGCAATGCCGGCACAACAGGTGCCGTGCGGATGCGTGGGAAACGGGTCGGAGTCATTGTCGGCGGTGTCATAGCCGCCTATTACCTTGCTGTTGGGAAAGCCTCCTCCGCCGAGTTTGGAATGATTGTAATCGATACCGGAATCACAAATGGCTATGGCAACACCCTGACCGTTGTAAGTGGAGCGGTATACCGAGCCATTGATAAGCGGTACGCCCTGTGCAAGATGGGGCTCAAGAATATGGTCCGGCTCGATTGACTTTACGGCGGGATGGTTCAATAGTCTATCCAGCCCGTCGAGCGCGACATCACCGAAAAAGCCGGCCTGGTTCGAAAAGCGGCCGTGTAACCTGAACTCGCCGGCCGGCAGTGAAGACAATACCTGCTGCTGTCGGGCCTTAACCTTTGCCTGCAAATCCTTCACGAAACCGGGCGAATGCCATTCTTTAATCGCGGCGGTCCCCAGTTCGGGTGGCTGTTCAAGGTTTACGATGACTCTGACGGTCTCGCGGCCTTCGGCAAAGCGCTCCATAATCTGGGCAGAGTCGATCAGTTTGTTATAGGTTTTTTCTTTGGCGGCCGCCGAGCCCAAAGCCGAGACAATCAGCAAAAAAAAAACCGCCCCCGTCGCGACTATTTGCGCGTTTCTTTTCACTGATACGTCCCTCGTTTTCCGTCCGGCCGGCGGGAATCACCCTCCCAAGGTGCTATCACCGTACTCCTACTGCCCGTCCTCTGGTTTCATCTTTCTATTTTATCTTATTTAGATACTGAATTCAAGGCCAAAATCATGCAGATGTCACTATTGTCTTGTCTCGCGGAGCCGTGCTTTTCTCGCCTCCAGCTTCTCCAGCCTTTCCTGTCTTGCCCGTTCTCTGGCTTGTTCTCTTTCTCTGGCCTTTGCCTCTATCCGCTCCATTTTTTTCTCTCTGATTTCTTCTATGGTCTTGGCAACTGCCACCTCGATCGCCTTTTGTTTTTCTGCCTCTGCGGTCTCGACCAGGGTCTTTAGTTCGGCTGTTATCTGCTCAAGGTTCTTCTTTGTCGTATCCAGCTGACGTGTGACTCTTTCCAGGTCTTGTTTAAATCGACTGTTTTCTCTCGACAATACCCTGACTTCCCTCTTCAGTTCCTTGACCTGATTCTTGGATTCTTCACATAACTCGCAGGATGACAAAACCGGCAGCAATGCCAAGAATGCCCCCACTAATACGCTTTTTGCTCTCATCTTCTCTCGCCCTATTGCTGAAGTGAAATTATGGACTTACTTATTGTCGAGATTTATTATACCCCAAATTGTTCTCATGTCAATCCGGAAAAGGG
>Ga0114923_10002256_pt1 | contig 13127 bp, 9 predicted proteins | sample SumtaG_FD_89578 | JGI IMG/M metagenome (GOLD analysis project Ga0114923, IMG submission 89578) | Deep subsurface microbial communities from Indian Ocean to uncover new lineages of life (NeLLi) - Sumatra_00157 metaG | ecosystem: Environmental > Aquatic > Marine > Oceanic > Sediment | place: near... | reverse complement strand
CGGGCGATGCGTACTTAAGCTCATTTCTTTGACAATTAGGAGGGTAGAAGATGTGTTTGTTAAGGCGTATTAGGCATACTTGTCAGAGGTGCGAAGGGCAAAATCAACATAAAATGTAACGCGGAAGGGAGAATGAAGATGGAATCAAGTCTCAAATGTAAAAGCGTTGTTGTGTTGGTGTGCGTATTGTCCCTGTTGGTTGTCGGAGCGGCTGAAGGGGCAACGATAACGGTCAAGGCTGACGGGACGGGTGATTATCCAACGATACAGGCGGCGATAGATGCGGCGGTCGGCGGCGATGAGGTGGTGCTTGAACAGGGGACTTATACGGGCATAGGTAACCGTAACATAGATTATAACGGTAAATCGATAACGGTTCGGAGCACTAACCCGGAGGACCCGGGTATAGTAGCGGGTACGATTATCGACTGCTATTATACAAGCGAATACACTTGGCCTCCGTTCCAGAGATGGCCGGGCAGGGGTTTCCATTTCCACAGCGGTGAAGATGCGAACAGCATTCTGGCGGGCGTGACGATAACGAACGGACTTGCTCCTGTAGTAGAGGCGGAGTGGCCTTTTCTCTGGCGTTATTCATATGGCGGGGGGATTCTTTGTGACGGCTCAAGTCCTACGATAACGCACTGCAGGATAGTGGGAAATGAGGCGGTTTGCACGGTCCCAGTCTATTACAGTGTAAGTGGGGGCGGGGGGATATGCGGTCTTAATGACAGCGCGCCGATAATAAGCTATTGCACGATTGCGGACAATTCAACTTATGGCGCTTGGTCTGGTTCGGGAGGAGGTATACGTAGTTGTCACGGTCCGATTATTAACTGTATAATTACGGGTAACTCAGCAACGGCAACAAATGGTGGCAGCGGTGGAGGTCTTTCAGGATATTATGGTTCTATCACGAATTGCACAATCTCCAACAATTATGCGGATGGCCTTGGCGGGGGTATCTACTTAGGATATTCGTTTAATTCAACAATCAGTAATTGCATATTGGTTGGCAATGAGGCTGAAAACGGGCCACAAGTCGCTTTGATTGGCAGCCCGGAATGGCCTGTGGTGACGTTTTCATACAGCAACATTGAGGGAGGCGAGGGGGCCATTTATATAGAGAACGATTGTACGCTCAACTGGGGAGAGGGAAACATTGATTTGGACGCTTTGTTGACGAATGAGGGTCATCTTCGTGCAGGTTCGTTTTGTATTAATGCGGGTGACCCGAATTACGTTGCCGGACCTGGCGAGACAGACATTGACGGTGAGGTACGTGTTCATGACGGGCGTATAGATATTGGCGCCGATGAGTTTATTGACAGTGACGGCGACGGTTTGCCGGACTGGTGGGAGAAGGAGTACTTCGGCGACCCTACAGCAGCTAATCCGGAAGACGACCCGGATGGTGACGGCACTGATAATTTGACGGAGTATAACCAGGGCCGCAACCCGACCCGTTCCCCGTTTTATTATGTAAATCCTGTTGACGGTAATGATATGTGGGACGGCAGGTCAGCGGTTTGGGACGGGGTTCACGGACCGAAGGCGACGATACAGGCGGCGATTGATGCGACCATTAGTATTGAAAATGATGTGGTTATTCTTGCTGAAGGGAGCTATAGAGGAGATGGTAATCGTGACCTGGATTTTAAGGGCAAGGCGATAACTGTGCGTAGTACGAATCCTGATGACGCATCGGTGGTATCGGGGACGGTGATAGATTGTGAATGGGCAGGACACAGAGGCTTTAAGTTCGTATCCGGCGAAGGGCCGGGGTCGGTCCTGTCAGGTGTAACGATAATGAACGGCTATGCGGCCAAGGAAGAATTCACGTGCGGGGATGATGAATGGAATCTAAGGGTTGGCGGGGGGATATTCTGTGTTGGTAGCAGTCCGACAATCACCAAGTGCGTTATCAAAGAGAACATCGCGGATTACGGCGGCGGCGGTATATTTGCGGCGTGCGGCAGTCCGACAATCACCAAGTGTGTTATCAAGGAAAATACCGCGGTTGAAGGTAGCGGTATATTTGCGGTGAACGGCAGTCCGACAATAAGCGGCTGTACCATAGCAGACAATTCTGGCTGGATCAGCGGCGGAATTAAAGGTGTCAACTGTAATTTTAATATTACTGGCTGCAGGATTTCGGGTAACGAGGGAGGGGGGATTTTCTGTTACGGCAGCGACTGGAGTGTCACCGGCTGTACGATTACCGGTAACAGTCGTTACGGGATTCTTTGTGGTGACTTTCATCCTGACGGCAGCAAGGTTTTAATCAGTGACTGCGTGGTAAGCGATAATTTGGGAACAGGAATTGAGTGTTATGACTGGCAAGGACAGGCCACGATAACAGACTGTGTTATAAGCGGAAACGGTAATCCGGCTGAGCGGGATGGAGGCGGCGGCGTTGTGGGCTCGGGGTCGGAGGACGATTTGATATCGAATTGTATTATTACCGGCAACTATAGTGCCTGGGACGGCGGCGGGATAGCTTATTGGCTTGGAACGATATCCAACTGCACAATAAGTGACAATGTGGCCGACGGTCATGGCGGCGGTCTGTGGTATTGCGAAGGTACGATTGAGAATTGTATAATCCGGGGCAACAGGGCAATATACGGCGGCGGGATTTCGCATTTTCAAGGAGAAATAAGGAACTGCGTTATAGCGGAAAACATTGCAGAAGACAACAGTGGCTACGGCAACGGTTACGGCGGCGCAGCAGCTTACTGCAATGGTCTGATTAGCAACTGTACGATAGTGGACAATTATGCAAAAAATGGCATAGGCATATACTCTTCCAGCGCGGTTACTATTGCCAACAGTATATTGCGGGGCAACGGCATGCGGCAGGTATCCGGAGATGATATTTCCGTGAGTTTTACGAATATAGAGGGTGGTGAGGATGGTGTTTCGGTCAGTAATAGTTTGGACTGGGGCGAGGGTAATATAGACGCTGAACCGTGGTTTGCACTTGATGGTGACTATCATCTCATGCCGGGTTCGGCAGGTATTGACGAGGGTGACCCGAATTATGTACCCGGGCCTAACGATGCGGATATTGAGGGCAAGGTTCGTGTGATGGGCGAAGCTGTCGATATGGGCGCGTATGAATTTTGCCCGAACAGCCCGGCGATAGCGGTGTCGGGGCGGAGTTTTTCATTTTACCCTGAGTGGCCTGAGCGTGAGCCGCAGGAGTTGGAGATACGCAACTGCGGCGATGAGCCGTTATACTGGGAGATAGTAGAGGACTGTGAGTGGCTGGAGGTTGTGCCAGCTAACGGGGTGTCGGAAGGTGAGATTGACAAGGTCGAGATAAGGGTCGATGCGAACGGCCTTTTGCCGGGTGTGTACAAATATACTTTCGAGATTAGTGACGCGAACGCTTCTAACAGTCCTGTTGGTATCAAAGTAACGATGCCGGTGGGTTCGATTATAGCGGTCCCATCGCAGGATTGTCCAACGATACAGTGCGCGATAGACGCGGCTGAAGAGTATGATATTGTCGTGGTGGCGGACGGTGTTTACAGCGGCGAAGGAAATGAGGACCTAGACTTCGGGGGCAAGGCGATAGCTGTCTGTTCAGAGAACGGCCCGGAAAACTGCGTTATTGAGCATGAAGTCGGGCAATGGGGATTTTACTTCCAGAACTTCGAAGGTGCGGATTCGATGGTCAAGGGCTTTACGATGAGAAATGCTGCAATTAACTGTCGCAAAGGCAGTCCTACGATTAAGGGTTGTGTTGTAAAAGAAACAACAGGCCATAACAGCGGCGGAATCATCTGCGGCTCATTTCCCAGCGATGAAGAAAGCCATCCCACGATTGTAAACTGCATAGTTAAGAATAATTCGGGTTGTGGTATTAGCGGCGGGTACGGCACAAAGATTATCAACTGCATCGTTTCCGGGAACCAAGAGGGCGGGATTGCGGGTCTCGGGCTGAGAGTCGAAGGCTGCGAGATAACGGATAATACGGGGTTTTCGATGGACAGAGGTGGTGGAATCTACTGCATTGGCGGTTCGAAAATCAGCAACTGCGAGATAACCGGCAACTCCAGTTATCTAAGCGGGGGAATCCACTGTGATGGCGATACGGAAATCACCAACTGCATCATCAGTGATAACTCAGCTGAGTTCTGCGGTGGAGTTTCTTGCTCCGGTACCGTAACAATTACCAATAGTATAATCAGCGGGAACCGGGCCGAATACTCGATCGGAGGAATTTACGCTTTTGACGGCAATTTGACAATTACCGGTTGTAAAATCATGGGCAACCAGGCGAAAGAGACCGGCGGCCTCAGTTGTTCTGGTTGCGAAAATCTCGAAATCAGCAATTGTGTGTTTACAGGTAATTCGGCTGAAGATGGGGGCGGGGCGATGGTTTTCGGCGGTAATAGCAATGTATCGATTAGAAACTGCACGGTCAGCGGTAACAAAGTGAGTTCAATTGACAGATTTGGCGCCGGTGGCGGAATCTCCTGCTATAGTGAAAATGTTTCGATTGATAATAGCATATTGTGGGGTAACGAGGGACCGGAGGGGCCGCAGATATATGTGGGCGGAGACAGTAACACATCGGTGAGCTACACTGACGTTCAAGGCGGCCAGGACGATGTATATGTCGGGGGTGATGGAACATTGAACTGGGGCGAGGGGAACATGGAGACCAACCCCGGTTTTGCGTTGGCGGGAGACTGGCATCTTGCGGAAGGTTCGGTCTGTATTGACCGCGGCGACCCGAATTATATGGCGGGTGTAGATGAGAGTGACGCTGATGGTAGCCCGCGAGTGCTTGATGGTGACGGTGACGGCAACTCTGTATTGGATATGGGTGCGCATGAGTTTAATTCGTGGGCTGCAACAATTGCGGTATCGCCAAAGGAGTTCAGTTTTTATTACGCACAGGATTGGGTAAAACCGGAGCCTCAGGTAATGCAGATACGCAACTGCGGTGGCAAGACTTTGAACTGGGAGATAGTAGAGGACTGTAACTGGCTCGAGGTTGCGCCGGCCAACGGTGTGTCGGAAGGGGAGATTGATGAGGTCGAGATAAGAGTGGAACCGAACCTATTGGAGTTGGGAGCTTATCAGTGCAGGATTGAGGTTCGTGACGCGAATGCCGCGAACAGTCCTGTTGAGGTTGATGTTTCCTTGCGCATCGGGGCACTATTGAGAGTTCCGGGTCAATATGAGACGATACAAAGTGCGATAGACGCGGCGGAGGATTACGATATGGTGCTCGTGAGCGATGGTGTTTATACAGGGTACGGGAACCGGGATTTGGATTATAAAGGTAAGGCGATAATAGTCAGTTCTGAGAATGGTGCTGAGAATTGCATTATCGATTGTAACGGGACAGAAGAAGAGCCGAACAGAGGATTTTATTTCCATAACCAGGAAAATGAGGACTCCATCCTTGATGGATTTACAATAACAAACGGCTGGGCGATGCCAGGAGGTGGCATCTTCTGCGACGGAAGCAGCCCGACAATCAGAAATTGTGTAATCAAAAACGGCTGGAGCCACTCTGGTGGTGGTGTTTATTGCTATGGGGGCAGTCCTATTATAAGCAACTGCATTATATCCGGTAACCGGGCAGGAGAAGACGGCCGTGGCCGGGGAGGCGGGATCGGCTGCGATTATAGAAGCAGCGCGAGGATTGTTAACTGCGTAGTTACAGGTAACGTGGCCGGAGATACAGGAGGCGGGATTTACTGTGAGGGCGTGGCTATGATTTCTGGGTGCAGTATAACCGCGAACACCGCCGGGTGGGCTTGCGGCGGACTTTGGGTCTCCGGGATGGCCACAGTGGTCAACTGCGAGATAACAGATAACTCGGCTTATTCGGTCGGCGGGATTTATAGTGGAGGAATGAAAAGCAGAATTGAGAATTGCATCATCAGCGGGAACACAGCCTCTGATGCGGTTGGTGGTGTATGTTTCGGCAGGTCTGACAATAAGGGCTCCGTGATGGCAAACTGCCTGATTGCGGGCAACAAGTCGCTCGGCTATGGTACCGGCGGTGTGGCTTGCATGGGGGGCACAATTTCAAACTGCACAATCGTCGGGAACTTCGCATTGAATCTCGGCGGTGGTGCCACTTGTGAACAGGGTGATGTAGATATTTTGAATTGCATTATGCGGAGCAACAAATCACCAGCCGGTTCAGAAATATACTTGAGAAATGAGGGTGTTGTGTTTGTCAGTTACAGCGATGTTGAAGGGGGAGCGGGTTCGGTGTATGTTGAGCCGAACAGCGTGCTGGAGTGGGGATTGGGTAATATTGATATGGAGCCGGGATTTGTTGAAGCAGGTTACTGGGGTGACGTTAATGATGTTAATATTGTAGTTGAGCCGAACGATGCGAACGCGGTTTGGGTTGATGGAGATTATCATCTGCTGGAGGGTTCGGCCTGTATAAATGCAGGTGACCCGAACTATGCAGCGGGGCCTGGTGAGACTGATTTGGATGGAATGCTGCGAGTATTGTTGGGACGGGTAGATATGGGTGCGTATGAGTTTGATTGGCCGCCTTTGGAGGTTGAGGTTAGACTGACGCCGCGGATGTTGAATTGTGAGAGTAAGGGCAAATGGGTCAAGACGCATATAGTTTTGCCGGAAGGCTATTGGCCGGAAGATATCGATGTGAACACGCCAGCGGTGGCAGAGCCGATGGGAGTGGAATCGGAATATATAAAGGTCTTTGATAACGGCAAGGGCAAGTTCGGGGTTGAGATTGGGTTTGACAGGGAGGCATTTTGTGCAGTTGAGCCGGAAAGTGAGGACGGCTATTTAGAGGTGAAAGTTACGGGGTGGCTGTTGACGGGTCAGCGATTTGAGGGAACAGATATGATAAAGGTTATAAGTCGACGGTGGCGGTATCGTGAGCGGATAACAACAATAAGACGGGGCATTAGAGAAATTCGATGAAAGCAACAAAGGCTGGTTGTGACATATCCGAGCCGAACGATAATGTAATAGACGGTCTCGACCTTGGTGTGTTTGTTGGTAACTGGCTGGAAGGGGTGTAATTGATTAAGGATTATTGATAATTGATTAATGGGACGAGGTTGCGTGTTTTCTGGGAGCGTTCTTGTTTTAACGTGATGTTTGTTTTATGCTAAGTGTGGTTGGAGGGTGAGGAGAATCAGATTCATATTATGTATCCATTTTTATTACAGCAGCCAGACAATTGTGCATTGGATTACATGCCATGCCTGGTCAATGAGATTATATTTGAAGGCATTGGAAGGTTTGCGGGCTGAGGTTTTCAATTTATCGCTTATCCAGTGTCCCGCTATTAAAAATAAAACTTTCCATAATGCAAAAAGGCCCCAAAAAAACAGGGCTACACATATGCAACCAGCCCAAATTACAGAATGAACCATCATTACATGCCACAACCTGGGTTTGTTCTCGGTCATCCATTTTGTTTGTAATAGTGAATCTCCGATATAATGAGCAAATAATACACAGGCAAAGCTAATAATCAATTTTAACGACATAAATAATAGTTTAACAGCTAAGGAACCGCTTTTCAAATAATGGTTGTGATTTTAGATGACAGGAATGGTATTCGTATGATAAATCATAAAAAAAGCAAATTTGAGGTTTTCTTCGTGACATCAGCGGAGACGAGAAGGTGAATATGTTTGATTTTGCGGTGTTGGGCGAGGCGTGGATGAGTGAGTTTGGCGATTTGAACTGTGAGGCGGGGTGTTACTATCAGGCGGTGGTTTGAAAAAACAGAAAAAGCGGCACCCTCCGCAGGATGCCGCCGCCTTAGTTAGGAAGAGGATGAATAAACCTCTCCATACCATTTATATATTAACACCATAAAGAGTCAATCCGTGTAACTACTGGATTTTAAAAAAGACAAGGGCTGGGAGTTGTGTTCCCGGCCTTTTTGCATTGCAGGAGGCGTTTTCTTAAGTCTGTGAGTGCAGAAGAAAAAAAATTTTTGTTGACAATTGGATGGTACCTATTATAGTATTTTTAGGTAGATATGCGATTTGGAAAAGCTTTTCGGAGGGCTGAAAAATGGCTCGAACGAAGCTAATCATATCTGTGATTGTTATTTCGTTGTCAAGCCAGGTATCCGCCTGGGGGCCACCATCCGCCTGGTGGCCACCAAACGATGTAGAGATTGTTCCGGGGAATCCAACTTCATCTGATGCGGTAAATATTACGCTCTCGGGCAGCTGGGGAAATGCCTGTGCACCAAATGCCTCGGTGATTTCAGTAGTCGATAATGATATTTACTTCGACGTGATTCAAGACTACCCGCCGGGTGTTCATTGTGCGTTGGTTGTAACACCGTGGTGGTTGACGGAGGAGGTTGGGCCGCTGGAGGTGGGCAGCTACAGTCTTTATGCACGTTTGATTGACAGGTACGGAGGAGTGGGGACCTATACACAGGTTGCGGAGTTTGATGTCAGTTATCGAGGCGACATTGATATAACTTATCGCGTGGACTTTTTGGATTTTGCGCTTTTGGCGGAGGCGTGGATGAGTGAGCCGGGTGACGATAACTGGGACGCAGCTTGTGACATATCGGAGCCGAACGATGATATAATCGACGGACGTGACCTTGGTGTGCTTAGGGACAACTGGCTAATGGGCCTGCTTTCGATAATGTACGAGATTGAGGACTGTAATATGGCGGGGGGCGAGAGCGGGGTTTTGGAAGGGCTTCGTTTTTCGGTTTGGGTCGAAGGCAATTATATTTACTTCGAGGACATGATGGTAGCGAACTGCTGTCCGGAGCAATTGGGGCTGGAGATGGTAACAGGTAATAATCTGATAACAATCTACGAGCGGGAATACACTCCAGGGGGATGCTGGTGCATATGCGAATATCCTGTGGGAGCGACATTCGGGCCTTTCGAGGACGGTGTTTATACAGTGGAAGTTTACGAGGACTACGGGGGATTCATAGGGAGCACAACGGTAGAAATCGGCGGGGGGTAGCAATTTCTTGCACGTGAGGGGGTTTCGGGTAGAATGGCAAGGGAATTAAATCTTTGTTGGCGAAGGTGCGCGAAAAATGAATAAAGGTATCTTTTGGCAAGGGTGGTTTTTGGGGTGTTGGGTATTTGTATTTTTATTTCTTTGTGCAGGGGCGGAGCGGGGTAAAAAATCCAAGGAGTTAAAATTTGAGCCGGGGCAGGAGGTCAAGGTCGAGGTTGATAACGAGCGGATAGGCGGGGGGCATTTTGTTGTTTATGTGCCGAGTGATTATACGGAGGAGAAGGCCTGGCCGGTGATATTTGTTTATCACGGGATGAGTGGCACTCCGACGACATGGCCTTTCAAGGAGGCGACCAAAGGCAAGGGATTTATCGTGGTGGGGATGGGTTATGTTGCGAGCGAAAAGGGCGAGATGAGCAAGGGACAATATATCAATTACTTTAAGAAGGAGCGTCGGAGCATTCTGGGGGTGAAGCGGTATGTCTCGAAGCATCTGCGTGTAGATGACAGTCGTCTTTTCGTAACGGGCTACAGTAAGGGCGGGTGGCATACGGCAGCGATGTTAGCGGTGAGCGGTAAGGTTTGGGCGGGAGGAGTGATATTTGCAGCGGGCAGGAGCAGGAACGCAGAGGTTCTTGTCACAGAAGAGGGCAAGAAGGCGCTTCGCGGCAAGCCGATTTATATAGGAGCGGGCGAGACGGACCCTAACCTTAAGTCGGCGAAGAAGGCGGCGGTGTATTACGAGCACTTAGGCGCAAAGGTCACGTTTGAGATGTTTAAAGGCAAGGGGCATTCTCTTGACCCGAGCGAGTCGGAGATATTGCAAGAGTGGCTGATTTTGAACAGCGGAGTTGCCGGGGACCCGGGCGAATAGGTGTATGAAAGGGGATATTCTGAGCGGAGAGAGTAAATTGGGGAAAAAGATTTTGTTTCTTGAGTTAGGTGTGGTGCGGGTATATAATCAGCCGAATTACGGAAAGCAAGATAACGAACGGACGAGAAATGGACAGGTTTAAAGTATTATCATTTACGGTTTTAGCGGGTTTGGCGTTTCTTTCGGGATGCGGGACCGAGTACAGCGGTAAGAAGGTAGAGGAAATCCGCATCAGCGGCGGGGGCAAAGCGGAGGCGATGGTCGCGGCGGAAATCGTTCTGGGGCGGATGGGTTTTAAGGTTTCGAAGTCGGACTTCGAGAGCGGATATATAACGACTCGGCCACTGCGAACGGGTCAGTTTTTCGAGTTTTGGCGGAGCGATGCGGTAGGCAGTTTCAACTCGGCAGAGTCTAATCTTCATTGTATTCGGCGAACGGTCGAGATAAAAATAACTGAAGAGGCGGAGCAGCTGAGCGTAGGTTGCGACGTAGCGGTTGCGAGGCTGAGTCTTTCGGAGGCGCCGCTTGAGAAACGTTCGGAGGCTTATGAGAAATTTCCACAAAGCAGCAGGCTGGAGCGTTCCGGTCTGGAGTGGATAGCGCGTGATTTACGAGAGAACCGCGGTGCGGAGTGGATAGACCTGGGGGAAGATGCGGAACTTGCGACGGTGATTTTGAAGCAGATAGAAGAGCGTTTAAGAATTGGAGAAAAGAAATAGTCGCTATGAGAGTATTGGTATGCGGCGGGGCCGGCTATATCGGCAGCAACATGGCAGCGATTCTTGCTGATAGAGGTCACGAGCCGATAGTTTTCGACAATCTCAGCAAAGGTCACCGGTCGGCGGTTTCGGGATATGAGTTTGTGGAGGGAGACCTGTGCGATTACGCACTGCTTGCGGAGACTCTGGACAAATACGGGATTGAAGGAGTGATGCACTTTGCGGCGTTTATCGAGGTGGGTGAATCGGTGGCCGAACCTCTTCGTTATTATCACAACAATTTTTCGAACACACAGAATCTTTTGACGGCGATGGAGGCTTGCGGGGTGACGAAGCTGGTATTCAGCAGCACGGCGGCGGTTTACGGGACGCCGGACGAGATTCCAATTACGGAGGACTGCGCGACCGAGCCGGTGAATCCTTACGGGGCGAGTAAGCTTGCGGTGGAACAGATGTGCCACTGGCAGAGTAAGTCGGGCAAGCTGAGTTATGCGTCTCTGCGATATTTTAACACGTGTGGGGCGGGCAATAATTGTCAGCTTGGAGAGGACCATCAACCCGAGTCGCATCTTATCCCGCTGATTATACAGGCGGCGATGGGCAAGCGAGAATCGATAGCGATTTACGGAACAGACTATGATACACCTGACGGGACGTGTATTCGGGATTATATTCACGTGGAGGATTTGTGCAGGGCGCATCTATTAGTTATGGAGAAGCTGAATGACAGCAGGGAGTTGATTTATAACCTTGGCAACGGGAGGGGTTATTCGGTGCGTGAGGTGATAGAGACGGTAAAGAAGGTCTGCGGGAAGGATTTTGAGGTGGTTGAGTCGGGCCGTCGGCCGGGTGACGCGCCTGTTTTGACGTCGGACGCGAGCAAGGCGATAAAAGAGCTTGGGTGGAAGACGAAGTTTGGTGATTTGAAGAGTATAGTTAAGACTGCGTGGCAGTGGCATAATGAACATCCGAATGGCTACGAGGATTAGACAGTGAGTGAAATCTACATTGGCATAGATTTGGGCGGGACGAACATCAAGATAGGCTGCTTCGATGAGAAACTTAATCTATTGTGTAAAACATCGGTAACAACAGAAGCACAAATGGAGCCAAAGGTAGTTGTTGAACGAATCAATGCAGGGACCAGAAACCTTCTCGCAGATAACAATATCTTAATGGAATCTGTTAAAGCTGCCGGAATTGGCGTACCCGGGCCATCTAATGTTGAAAATGGAATGATAATAGCGGCACCGAATCTGCCTTTGTTTAAGAACGTGCCTATAAGAGATATGTTAAGTGAAAAATTTGATAAACCGGTAGTATTTGAAAACGATGCGAATGTCGCATGCTGGGGAGAACATGCCGTCGGCGCCGGTAAAGGCATAGATAATATGGTTTTTTTCACACTCGGAACAGGGATCGGCGGAGGAATTATAAGCGAAGGCAAATTGTTGCACGGTTTCAACAATAACGCAACGGAGCTCGGGCATTTAATAGTTCGTCCCGGCGGTCGAGTTTGCGGTTGTGGGCAAAAAGGCTGCGCGGAGGCACATGCATCGGCAAGTTCTACGGCAGCGAGGGCGCAGGAGGCGATAGAAGCGGGAGCGGAATCGAGTCTGAAAAAAGTCCTTGAGGCCAACAAACAAATCACCTGTAAAGACGTTTTTGAACATGCAAAGGCGGGGGACAAATTCGCGACAGAGACAGTCGAAGAAACGGCGAAGTGCCTGGCAATTCTTTGTATAGACCTGCTTCACACGACGGGTCCTGAACGAATTGTTTTTGCCGGTGGAATGATCGCTGCAGGCGAGCAGTTGCTTGGCAGGATCAAGCATTATTACGAAGAATATCTGTGGACATTAAAAGCTGAAAAGACTGAAATTTGTTTCGCGACACTGGGAGAGGACGCTGGAATCATAGGAGCGGCGGCATTGGCTCTTCATGAAACAGGAAACAAGTAAAAAACGCGCTAACAAATTATAGCTGCCCCGCCGTCCAATTTATCAGATTTGCGAAAAACCGGGCATACCAGTTACCGACTTCGATTTCGTTTGCTTGTTTGCCGCAGGCTTTGACTGTCTGGTCTCCCCAATCAACGAAGCCCCCTACCCAATGCGGCGCGACATCAGTAGCCAGTGCAGCGGTCCGGCCTTTACCGAACGAACCTAAAACTAAAAGCGGGTCAGAGTCTTCTAAGGGGACAAATTTAAAGGCTTCATTTTCCTTTGTGACCTCGAATCTTCGGGCACAAAGTATGGTCGAGGTATCGGGTTTTGCGACGAAAGAATTAAACCCGCCAATAGTTGGAGGCATTTTATCAAAAACAAGAGAATCGGTAATTTCGTGGGAACAGACTTTTTCAACCAAACAGGGCTGTGGGCAATTAATGCGGTCATCTGTCGGGGTCATGATAACCGGTAATACATCTTTTAAAACAGTGTTGTTATATTCACCATTGGCACCAGTGAAAGACTCCCAGCCTCCGATCATTAATAAACCACGGCCTTGTTCTACTTTTTCAGCGATTTTTTCCAGTTGAGCCTGCGAGAAGTTTT
>Ga0114923_10002255_pt1 | contig 13127 bp, 13 predicted proteins | sample SumtaG_FD_89578 | JGI IMG/M metagenome (GOLD analysis project Ga0114923, IMG submission 89578) | Deep subsurface microbial communities from Indian Ocean to uncover new lineages of life (NeLLi) - Sumatra_00157 metaG | ecosystem: Environmental > Aquatic > Marine > Oceanic > Sediment | place: near... | reverse complement strand
GTGATAGGCTTTAATGGTTAGTCAATATCGCCATTGTGATTTTATGACTTGTAAAATCCACCTATTCATTGGTCAACTTAAATTAATTTATAAATCAAAAAAAGCCTGATGAGATAAATCTCATCAGGCTGGAGGTAGATGTACTATATAAGGCTTATAACATATTCTTTGATTTGTTTAATCAAATCATTTCCTTCTTCTTCAGTGTAATACATTACAGGGGCTAATTTTTGGAATTGTTCCCAAGACCAAAAACTATCATTGAAGGTGATTTGAGCAATCACTGGTTTAGTTGGATCACAGTTTTCATAATAACCTTTGATAGTAATATAATCATTATTATTTACTTCAAGGGTCATTATCCATTGTAACGATGCTACTTTGATTTGAAGATTATTAGCCATATCAACTCCTTTCCGTACATCTACATGCCTATTGTGCGTGGGAGTTGATTTGTATTAGAGTACATTTGGTTAAAGTGAGTTTATGAACTCTAAGAAGTTTTTCCCAAGTCTTTTCATCAATACCCCAGAGGGCGGCTTCGTGGTCATTGGTGTGTGATTCAAGAAATCTTACAACGAAATCCCTAAAGATTTCACGGTGATTATCATCCCATTCAAGCCTACTCATTACGTCATTTAGTATATCTTTGTCGAGATTGAGTTGGTTAAAAACAATGGTTTTACGAACATCTATGAAGATATTGCTTAGACGCATCATAGCAAGCATTGTTAGTAAAGCGTCCTCATAGTCGGAGGCGTGGTAAGTCTTTTCTTCATTGAGTGTACGCTCTTGATTGGTAACATCCCACCATTGAACTTGATATTCATCAAATTCACAAGCAATCAACAGCTCAACCATAAAACACCTATCTTTCTAACTCCCACGTGCCTATTGTGCGTAGGAATGGTGATTTATATAATCATATAATTTGTTGACCATTCCTACGTGCCTATGGTGAGCCTCCCTAAGTGAAACCACTAAAAGCAGAAACCCTCTAAGAAGCAGAAACTTTGGTTTTAGTTTTAGCTTTCTTATTGGGATGAGCTGTTTTTTCTTCTTCTTTTTTGGCTATTGGATAATCATCAAGAAGTATCTTAATCTTGTTGAAATCTCCATCGGTGATGGTCGCATTTTTGATATTGTAGAATTGAACTACAAGATCAATAAGACGTTTTTCAATAGCATAAGCGGTTTCAATCATTGCTAACATACCATCAATTGTCTTGATATATGCTATACATTGATTATGACCACCTGAAGCTAAAACAGCTTGTGCCAAACCTTTTGAGTTCAGCGACTTAGCCAAATCTTCACGTTCTGCGGTTTTCAAAGCCTTTGGCTTGCTATCATCCGTAGAAGCACCTTTAAGATGCTCTTTCTTGAAATCAGCAAAGGCTTGAGTAAACACAGGGCCAGGCTTTTTCTTACTAACTCTTGGAGCTTTTGGATCAAGCAAGGTTTCCTGTTGTTCTTTCAAGAAGATTTGAACTAATTTTGTGTAATGAGATTTTTGGGCAAAACCTATGTGTTGACCACGGATAGCACCTTTCCAAAAGGCTAATAAAACATCAGGGCCATTGAAAAGTTGATGCAGGTTCTGGATATTTCCACGTTGTGATGTGAAAATCCTATCCAGTTTATCACGGTCATTAGTCATTGAAGCTGTTTCAGTAACTAATTCACCATAGGTTTTTCCACTGCCCATTACACGAGCAATGGTACGCCAATCATTAGCCACTATTTTCCGTTCAGACCATCCGAGGTCGAACTTAACGGCTACGAGATTGAACACCTCGACACAGGATTCCAAACGTTGTTTGAGGTCATCCATGTCGTGGTCATCCCTGATTACCATTGCTTGTTCCAGTGTAAGGTTGAGATACACCTTCATTGGGAAACCGTTTGGAAACAGCCTTTCATAATCATCATTGAACTTATCAATGATTATATGTAAAGCGTGATTTCTACGGTGTCCGGTTAGTAATTGAGGGATTTTTGCCCCTTCGGGTATCCAACTTGTCGGTGGAGTTTCAAGACCTCGACTGCGGATGTTATCCACAAGAGCCAATCCATCAGTAACTTCACGTGGCTGGAGTTTCCAGTCAATCATAAAATTATCTTCTGGTATTGGATTTGTGGAATCAATAGGGTGTACATACACAGTCTTATACTTAAGATTATGTATGGGGTCGATCTTGATGTCATCCATTATTTGTTGCATACCTTCTGGAGTAACGTCTTCTAACTCAGACTTCTTTTTAGCCATACTGTAAAGCCTTCCATTACTGCGGGAGGCTCACAATAGGCACGTTTGGGATGTGGACTACCTGCACACTGCCTTCTACGAGCACGATGTTACAAATCTTTGGTTTATCCGACAGGGCACAGGGTACTCGAACCAAATACCTTGAACTTAATAATCTATTGCCATTTCCAATGCCCCCACGCCCTCCTTAATAACATTGTTAGCAAAATTACAGCTACTACAGTAGCTGTACCACTAAGAAGGAAAATCATCGCGTGTTGATTCAACCAATCTAAAATTTCCATCTTGCACCTACCTTCCTGGTTAGAGGTTCAAGGTACTTGGTTCGAGTACCCTTTAGGGTACTCGAACCATACACCTCGAACATTGTTAAAAGTTGATGGTTACATCGTACATTTTATCAGTACAATGTTTAAATACCACTTTATCCTTGGTTAAACTGATACAGTACTTATCAGTAAGGATAGGGTTGCGTTCGATACAGACGGTAACTGTATCACCATGTGCTACTGTCAATACCTTTAATCTGGGTGTGTAAACTGGAGGTATGATGTCATAAATCACTTTACCTTCGTGTATGACAACAAGTAACAAATCAGCTTCATTTGTGAATAGTTGTACTCTCATCTTGCACCTCACAATCTGGTTAGAGGTTCAAGGTGCATGGTTCGAGTACCCTATAGGATGTGGATAGTTTGTATCCGTAATGATTTATCTAATCAATACGGGACGTATTGATTTGATTATCACGATAACCAACCAAACAAGATACAATATCTCGTAAATTCTCTGGTCGATAACTGCCGTTTGGCACAACAACATGCCGCGATATCCTTGCTGTCTGATTACTGATGCCTTGACAGATGTCCCAAATCCGCGAACATTTCGGACGGTATTGTTTACCTTTGTTTACAATAGCCAAAGGCATGCTACGAAGCGAACTCTTTAATATCTGCGTCAATGCTCTATCGCTATTGTTAATAGTGGACTTAGTCGAAACGCTGCGTTTCGACTTATTTCGAGGGGATAGTTTGTACATAATACCTCCTAACCATAGGTTATTTGTATTACGGATACAAACTATCCACATCCCTGTTCACCGATACCAATCAGGATATAAAAGGTAATGTTTTACAGAAGATTGCTCGGATATAAAAGCCAATCAATATAAAACCACTGTTTTATACCGGCTATATCCTATAAGCATATAGCCTTATACCGGATACCAGATTTTCCGAATCTCGATGTTGCCTCATGCTTTACGTCTTATTATACGCAGAAAATTTTAGATTAACAAGAGCATAAGTACTCATTCATTGTATTTTTATGTAAGTGCTTATATATAAAGAACTTATGATAAACAATTTATTCAGGTCTTGTTATATTAAGTAGATAGGATGCTTTGAATCTGACTGGACACATTGTAGATAAGACACTTGTTGTAAGTCCTTTATACATAAGGACTTACAGCAAAAGTCAGACTACTCATTAATACTATATGGTTTCGTTTCTTCAAGACGTGGAGGGGTCAAATTCCTTGAGTGGATTCACTTAGTTTTTCGCACGCTGGGTGGGCTCCTGCGACTAAGACTGATTTAAAAAATCAGGATCCATGGTGCATGGTGCATGATTTAAAAATCATAATTTATAAATTTAAGTATACTCTATATTTGGACTAAAAAATATTTATATTTTTCCAATAATCTTGTTCAGTAATCTTAAAAATATTGCCATTACTATAATATGGATACCAATGATAATAGCCCTGTTCAAAAAACACATCCAGATGACCCAAACAGATGTCAAGCTGTAAATGCTAATGGCCAATGCTTGAATAAAGCTGCCGAAAATAGCAAATTTTGTATAGTACACGGAGGCAATAAAGCGAAAGAAGCGGATAACAAAAAATTGCTAAGAAACTATCGTTTGTCCAAATTTCAAGCACGTTTGGATGAAAAAGTCGATTCAGATAGCCTCAAGTCCCTACGGGACGAGATTGGGATTCTTCGAATCCTTATGGAAGAAACTTTAAATAAGTGCGAGACTGAAGTCGACATTGTCTTAGCAGCAGGTACTATTGGTGACCTTGCTGTAAAAATCGAGAAACTCGTTTCTAGCTGCAATAAAATAGATAAACAACTTGGCCAGTACTTAGATAAAAATCAATTAACACAAATTATGATGGAAATTGTCAGCATCATTGGCGACTATATCACCGAGAGTAAAACGCTCATTAAAATATCAGAGAGAATTGGTGGCATTATCGGCCGTCAAGCGAACGAAGAACAAGCCTAATGCATAAGCTAGCAGTAAATATGCTTGAAGGCATTCAGCAGGGTCTGCAACGTCAAACACTAGATAGCTGCTCTAAATGGGCTGAGCATTGTCGCATCATGGGTACTCCATTCCCAGGCCCTTGGACCTTTGACCATCATCCCTGGCTTAGAGCTATGCATGATGCAGACGATCCAGAGTGTGTGGGTCAAAAAGCTGCTCAGCTTGGCTATACTGAAGTAGGTCTCAATAGAACCTTCTTCATGATAGATATAAAAAAAGTATCTACCTTGTATGTTTTGCCAACTAAGACGCCAGATGCTAGTGATTTTAGTGCATCAAGGTTTGATGCTGCTTTAGAAGGCAGCACGTATCTAAGAGACATGTTTACTGATGTCAAGAATGTAGGTCACAAACGCTCTGGCCCTGTAAATCTATATATTAGAGGCAGTCGCAGTAGAGCCGGTCTTAAAAGTATACCTGCTGGACTTATCATCTTTGATGAACTTGACGAAATGATTCAAGAAAATATTCCTCTTGCTCAGGAGCGTCAATCCGGTCAAATATTTCAACAAATATGGTATATAAGTACACCAACAGTTGACGGATATGGTATAAATGTTTTATTTCTAAAATCTAGTCAAGAGGAATTCTTTTTCAAATGTCCAAGTTGTAGTAGACAAACAAGATTAATATTTCCAGAATGCCTAGTTATAACATCCGAGGATGCAGACGATCCTAAAATTAAAAATAGCTATCTTATATGTAAAGAATGTAAGCAATGTTTACCGCATAAGGCTAAACAACATTGGCTTAAAAATGGTATATGGGTACCAAAATATACCAACAAGATGCTTAGAGGTTTTCATATAAATCAATTATATTCTCCAACTGTTGATCCTTATAAACTCGCTATTAGTTATTATAGAGCACAAACTAATCCAGCAGATGAACAAGAATTTTATAACTCAAAACTCGGCCTAGCTCATATAGCTAAAGATGCTAAAATAACTGACCAAGATATTTTAAATTGTATTTGTAACTATGTTAATGATATTTTTGAAGAGGGCTTAATAACAATAGGTATTGATCAGGGTAAATGGTTACATTATATTGTTCAAAAATGGATACAACGAGAATTATTAGTTGCTCCAGATATAAATATGGGCTCTCTGGGTAAGATTCTTTCAATCGGTAAATGTTTACATTTTGAAGAACTTGAATCTTTACTTAATAAATATCAACCATCTATGACTGTTATTGATTCACAGCCAGAACGTAGAAAGGCTTATGAGTTTGCTCAAAAATATTGGGGCTATGTAAAACTTTGTTACTATGGCCATAGTATTAATGGGAAACAAATTAATGAGGGTAAAGATGATATGGAACAATGCGTTACAGTCGATAGAACAAGTTGGTTAGATCTATCTTTGGGACGCATAAGAAATAAAACAACACAATTACCAATTAATACACCAATAGAATTTCGTAATCATGTTAAAAATTTAATAAGAGTACCAGGTAAAGATAAATTTAATAATCCTACAAGTTCTTATTTGAATATAGGGTATGATCATTATGCTCATGCATTAAATCTTTCAGAAATTGCTTTAACATTATCAGCAGGTATTGGACAATCATTAGATATGAAGAGTCCGAGGTAGAAAAGGATAGATAGAATAATGGAAACAAGAACAATAGATTTAAGACATCCTTCTTATAAAGCTATGAAAGCCTCTTGGAGAAAATGGCGTTTAACTTATGCCAGTGGTGATAAGTATATCGAAGAATTTGTCAAGAAATTTTCTACATCTGAAGATGAACAAGAATTTAGAGACCGTAAATCTATAACTTATATACCTGCTTTTGCTAAAGGTGCAATTAATGAAATTAAAAATTCAATTTTTCAACGGACAACAGATATCACACGTGAGGGTGGCCCTTCATCTTATCAAGTAGCCATTGAGGGTAAAAATAATGGTGTAGATTTAATGGGTAGTTCGATGAATACTTTCATTGGACGAGAAATTTTACCAGAATTACTTACAATGGGTAAAGTTGGCGTATTTATTGATATGCCTATTGTCGATTCTGGAGAGGTAACAAAAGCTGAAACACAAGATTTACATCCATATGTATATAAATATGTTGCAGAAGATATTCTATCATGGTCATTAGCTAGACATGAAGATACTTATATTTTTACTTCTCTTTTATTACGCGATCATACTGAAACAAAGGATCAAGAGACAGGATTAATTAAAGATATTGAAGATCGTTATAGATTATTAAATATTGTTGATAGTCATATAGAAATTAAATTTTATAATAAGGATAATGAACAAATAGATATAGATGGCACAGCTAGCGATGAATCTTATACAATTAATCTCCCATCAATACCTTTTATAATTTTTGAACTTAATGACTCTCTACTTAAGGATGTTGCAAATCATCAAATATCTCTTGTTAATCTTGCTAGTAGTGATATTAGTTATGCTGTACGTAGTAATTTCCCATTTTATACTGAACAATATGACCCAAGATTAGAATTATATAGTAGACCTGCAGCTGGTGTGCCAGCTAATGATGGTACAGTAGCAACTCCAGGTACAGCAACCGAAGCTGCTAAGGCTAAAAGTAAAACTGTTAAAGTTGGTAATGCTTCTGGACGCAGATATCCAAAAGACCTAGAAAGACCAGGTTTCATACATCCTTCTTCTGAACCTCTTATAGCTTCAATAGCTAAACAAAAACAACTTAAAGAAGAAATTCGTCATCTTGTTGCTCTTGCAGTAACTAATTTAGAACCTAAATCAGCTAGTGCAGAATCTAAAGAACAAGACCAACAAGGATTAGAAGCAGGGCTATCCTATATTGGTCTAGAGTTAGAAAATGGTGAAAGACTTATAGCTAAATATTGGAACATGTATCTTGGAGAAGGGACAGATGTTACCATTAAATACCCTGCAAGATACCATTTGTTATCTGACAAGGAGAAACGCGAAGAAGCTAAAGATCTTGAAAAGCTCTTACATTCTGTCCCTTCTTCTATCTATAGAAAAGAAATGGTTAAAGAGATTGTAAAAATCACTGTTGGTCATAAAGTATCTGCTGAAAAATTAGAAACAATTTTAAATGAAGTAGAATCTTCTACAGTAATAAACACTAATCCTGAAATTATAATTAAAGATATTGAAGCAGGACTTGTTGATGCTGAAACAGCAAGTCTAGCTAGAGGGTATCCTAAAGGCTCTGTTAAAAAAGCTAAAGTAGAACATGCTGAACGTCTTGCACGTATACAAGCATCACAAGCACATGATGGTGGTGCTAGAGGTAATCCAGATAATGATGATACACCTGGGCGTACAGGCAGTAAAGAAAAACAACAATCAAGAGATACTAATGAGGATTCTAGATATAGAGATAAAACTAGAGGTAGAGGTAGATAAGATTTAATAAATCAGGAGCATAAAATGAAAAAGATTTTTACATTAATTCTTACATTAATTCTTACATTAAGTTCTACTACCTATGCAGCATGGGGTATTCCTGTTGTACCAAGAGTAAGAAGTGTAAGACCAAAACATGTTTATCATCAAAATGCTATTGAAGTTAGTTCAAATGATGACCTAGAAGCAAAATATGATTGGCTTGGTTCTGGTGATAGAGATACTGAAATGGGGGCAGCCGCAGCAACGAATAGAAGAACACTTATTCTTACACCTGGAACATATACTCTTAGTTCATCTATGATATTAGATACGGAGTTTGTGGATTTAATAAATCTAACTGGGAATCCAACAAATTGTGTCATAACAAGAGCTACAGGTGGTGAAACTTTACAACAAACAGCAGATGATATAAGACTTTATGGCTTTACTGTACAAAATAATGGTGCTCAAAATGGTGATAATTGCTTTGAAATAAATGCAACAGATAATGGTGCATCTGTTTATGAATATATACACTTTCGACAAGAAGAAGCAGGTAATAATATCTTTCCTGTTCTTGGTACTTCTGATATTAGAGGGACCTGGTGGTACTGTGAAGGTGATGATTATACTTGGATCCCTAATGTCAACAAGAGACTAGATGCGACAATGTATTATTGTGTTGCAGCAGAATTTGCTCTAGGCGGTGATAAAAGTGGGGCAATATTAAGTGGTTGGTTTGAGAATTGTACTGCTGGTAACTATAGTTGGGCTAGTTGCACTACTATAGGTGCACCTGTTACTGGGACATTTATAGATTGCACTGGTGGGGATCGAGCTTGGGCATTAGGTAAAGATTGTAATGGGACTTTTATTCGTTGTAAAGCGGGGGATGATAGTTTTGGTGGATGGGATGGGGCGACTGGAAATTTTGGAACATTTTCCGGTTATGCAATAGATTGCGTTTCAACTGGTGGTAATTCTTTTGGTCAGGGTGAACCTAATATGGTTACGAGCGGCACATTGATAGATTGTCGTTTAGGGACTCTCGAAGATTATAGGAATGGTATAACTAATGCAGGTGTAACAACAGTGGATGTATCACCAAATAAGGCGAGTTTTACTACAGCATTAAGCGGCGGAGCAAACAGCAACATAATATATGAGGCAGTTACTGCTGGCTCACAGGGTAATATTATTAACATAAGGTATGTAAGGTATGCAGACACAGGAGCAATTATTGTCTCAGCAAATGCTGCTACCGGTGTAATAGGTGTCCTATATCCTGATGACGATATGACGGCGACTGCTATAGAGGCAGCCGTTGATGGTGATGGTACTGCAAGTGGAATGGTTACAACAACACAAGTTGGGACTGGTGCAGAAGATATAGAGAATCTGATTGCTCATAATCTGTACGGCGGAGCGGATGGGTTGTACTGTCGAGGTAATCACGCGGACATAGTGATTGCAAAAGCTGCCAACTATACTGTATTTCCTTTTGATAGTGGAGCAGCTTTTAATAATTCAGGTTCAACAGGAGCAATCACATTTACCTTGCCTGCAGCTGTTATTGGTTTGGAATATTCATTTTGGGACATAGACGATACTGCAACAAGAGATGTAATTGTTGATGGTGATGGGGCGGAAGAAATTGGAGCATTAGGTACTACAGCTGTATCTGATGAAGATACGGTAGCTGGTATCACAATAAAATGTGTAGTGGTTGGAAAATGGGAAGTTATACATGAACAAGGTGTTAATGCTTGGGACTAAATTATGGCTAATGAAATAAAAGTTGTTTTTGACCCAAACCAAACTGATTTGTGGTTTGTATTACGAAAAGATGATAGTGGTACAATGAAAGTTCGAGATGTAATCGCACCTGCTTGGGATAATTGGGCTGATAATGATATAGATGACTATGATATAGCATTAACAGAAGATGGTCTTGGACAATATTTTGGTGATACACCAAGCCTTTCTGGTTGGGATGATGCAGAGTATCCTTGGGTTGCTTACCAAGGAACAAAAGACACTGATGCTATTGCTTTTAGTAGTGGTTCTGTCTTTGTTAGAAATGAGGTTGTTGTTACAAAACTTATGGCAATGTTGATAGACTTAAATCTTGACCATTTGATGAAAATAGCAGTTAATGATAGAGACAATATGGTAGAGGTTACTGACAATACAGTACTTGCTAACATTATGACAAAGACAGATGGTGATACCAGCGACTTCGACCCTGACTTATATTCATTAGAAGCAGTAGCAGATAGTATAATTGCAGGTGGTAGTATAATTTATGTACCAACTGCTGGTACTGTAACTACAGGAGACCAAGGAGCAACTACTTATGCTAAATGTGCTGTTGATGATGCCGATCGATGGGAAATTGGTGATGAAGATGGAGATAATACTATCAATGTCATAGCCACTATGGCTATGGGTAATAATCGTAAGGCTATAGGCGTTACAATAAATGGTCATTTTGATGAAAATGGTAGTGGTAGTCCTGTTGTTGAGATTTATGCTAGAGATTATACTACACCAGGAAATAATGACTGGAACAAATTAAGTGCTGGCACAGCAGACACAGAAATGCGAAATAAAGCTAGTGATCAACTTTATCAGTTTGCACTTTCTTATCAAAATACTTGTACAGTTGATAATGGTGCTGATGTTAAAGGTGATGTTCAAATTAAATTTGTTTCTACTAGGGAAACAACTGCTGACGGAGATATATTAAATCTTGACTATATAGGTATAGCAGGTATTTCAAGTGGAGCAGTAAGTCCAGAAATTTTTGCTGATGCTGTTTGGATAACTAAATTACTTAATATTCGTGCAATCGGATCAGATCACATGATTGCTGGTCATTTGTTAAAACGGCTCTTGGCATTGGGAACTACTGTATCTGCAGAAGATAGTACTACATCATTTACATTAACTGCTGGTATAACAGAAATAGATGCTTATAAAGGTATGTTACTAGAAATACGTGATGAGTCATCTACAACTAGGGATATTGAAATACGGAAAATAATATCATGGACAAGTGAAAGAGTTGTTATTGTAGATAGAGCATTCTCTTTTACTCCTACAACAGGTGATTTTGCCCATATATTAGGTGTATCTTATGCAGAAGTTGATAATGTTAATCAAATTATTAATAGACTGGATGCAGATTATCTTACTGATAAGACTCAAGATCCATGGGAAGTAGTTAAACATCTTAAAAATACCCCAGGTACAGAATATACTCGTAAGAAAATTTATGATTCAGCTGATCAAAATATAGTAGATACTGTAACCCCTGTGGCTAAAATGATAGAAAAAGTATAAAATATGAATGAAATCTATCCATTTGCAGATTTAAGTACTGTTCTTCAAGATACCGATTTTGCTTCCAATGGTATGATGAGAAGGACTGGGGCTGGTGCTTATGATATTGTTACAGATAATTCTGCTTATTGGAATACAGCATATGGTTGGGGAGACCATGCTTCTGGTGGATATCTAAAAGCTAATGGTTCTGTACCGCTGACTGCGAATTGGGATGTTGGTAATTATATTGTTACAGCTAAGGGTCTTACTATTGATGATTTGTTAATACAATCCGGTCAGGATAAACTCCACGATTTATCAGCGATGACTGTAGATGCACAGGATTTTCTTAATGTAACCAAACTCGATAATACCGAAGTTGATACTACCGGAGTAGGTATAGCAATTGGTTTATCAAGTGGATTTATATTTAGAAAGGATGGAACTCCGGGCTGGCTTCAACTTAATAGTACCCATTTTGCGAGTAGCATACTTAGAGCAGGTGTTGATGCAGATATCTATGCAAGATTTAGAATAGCTGCCTCTGGTATGTTGAATTGGGGGAGTGGTGGTGCAGGATTTGATACAAGCCTGTATCGAGATGCTGCCGACAGGTTAAAAACGGATGATACTTTTGAAACTGCGGTTAAGTTTAGAGTTAATGGAAGTGATGGGATAAGTCAATCTATCGATATTGTTGATAGCAAAGGAACAACTCACTTTTTCGGATTTAATGGTGGAATTTTGACGAGTTATTCTACAAAATGAGTACAAAATGATAGTAAACAATTTAGAAAATTTGAAAGTGGAATTGCAGAAGGTTTTGGTAAGCGAAGGGTTCATTGATTTCTGTAAGGATTGTCCTGTACATATCAGATGTTGTAATCATATGAAACCAACTTGCGATCACGTCATCAACAAAGTGGACTGTGCAGGAAGCAAACCTCTTGATTGTTATTTTTATGTTTGTCCTATCTTGAATGAAAAAAACAAAGAGATAAATAACTGGTTAATGAGAGTGAGGGAAAGCATTAACTGGCCGAATAAATTGGAATTTCCGTTTGAGTTAGAAGAATTCTCTGAGAAGTTTAGAAAGAAAGGAGCAGCACAAAATGAAAGTTGATTTTAATGTGGACTTGATTGATTTCGATGGCACAAAAATCAAAGAAACCAAAACAACCTTTGTTGATGGTAAACCTCATACTGATTACACAGGGGAGACAGTTAAGTTACAAGATGCGATAGTTCGTGCTCTGGCAGGACAATACAGAGATGATGAAACACTAGACCCTGTAAAGAAATTGGAACGTTATGCTCTTGGAATAGAACTTAAAAAGAAAGGAGCTACTGAAGTAATACCAGAAGATCTAGTGCTCATTAAAGAGTATGCTGCCAAAGGATGTACCATTTTAGCCCACGGGCGTATTTGTGATTTAATAGATTCAATTAAGGTAAATAATGTTTGAAATACATTTTACATATACAACAAACTTGTCATTATATGGTGTTCGACGAAATGAGATTGGTAATGTTGCTCTATCTGATGGCTCAGCTTTTGAAGCATGGGGAGCAAGTGGTCATGGTGGAGATGATTACGATATAACAATAACTGAAAATGGTGTAGGGAGTTCTCATTATGTTGGTCATTTTGATGAATCTGGACTTATTACTAATGCAGGTCGATACTTCGTAGATATTTATAAGAAAATAGGTGATGATCCTGTTACTGGAGATCCACTTGTTGGAGTAGGTATTAAACCCATAATTTGGGATGGTAATAAAGAAAATAGTGAAATAGAAATTGCAATAATTGAGGGTACTAC
>Ga0114923_10002254_pt1 | contig 13132 bp, 13 predicted proteins | sample SumtaG_FD_89578 | JGI IMG/M metagenome (GOLD analysis project Ga0114923, IMG submission 89578) | Deep subsurface microbial communities from Indian Ocean to uncover new lineages of life (NeLLi) - Sumatra_00157 metaG | ecosystem: Environmental > Aquatic > Marine > Oceanic > Sediment | place: near... | reverse complement strand
GACGGTGTGTTTTATTGGCGACTCGTTGATTTACATAAAAAGGTGAATAAACCCTATCCTCCGCACTCCGAGTTGACGGATTGGTTTGGTGGCGTAATCCGGGGGGAGGAGCCTCCCGGATCTGCGGATTTACCTGAATAAGTGGCCTGTTCTCTACCCAATTCACGGTCTATCACGCGGCTAAATTCTGCCAGACCCCGGTTTCTCAGTCGCTTCCCGTTTATGAAGACGGCAGGTGTTCCTCGAACACCGTGCCTCGGTGCCTGATTCACGTCTCGGTTGATCAGGTTGGTGATTTCCGGGCTCTTTCTGTCGCGTTCAAATTGCTTCATATCCAGTCCGAGATCACGGGCGAGCTTGATGATAAGCTGATCGTTAAGCTTGTTGAAATTATCGAATAACAGGCCGTTTAATTCCCAGAATTTACCCTGTTTCCCGGCAGCGAGAGCCGCGGCGGCCGCAGGTCTGGCGAACTTGTGGTTATTCAGGGGGAAATTCAAAGCTACGACACGGACATCCTTGGGGTACATCTCGAGCACCTGCTCGAGTAGAGGCATAAGCCTCGCAGTGTAATGTCACTGGTAGTCGCCGAAGTAGGCAATCACCACCGGTGCTTCATCCGGCCCCTTGGAGGGGGACCCGGTTATATTAATTGAGTGGATCATGTCCAGTGCGAGGAACAGGATGTCGTTGGTACCGCCTCCGGACAGGATCAACCTGGTCCCGGCAGCTGAGAACTCGATCTTGCTGAAGGTTTTACCGGTCTTAATGATCTGGATCTGTTCTCCTCTAAAGGTGAGCACATGGACATCCCCATCCTCTGTGAGGACAAAGGTCCACCTCCCGTCTGTGGACACAGCGGTGTCGAGGGTTTTGACGCCTAGATCTATCTTCTGGGTTCCTCTAATGTCGAAGGCGGCGAAAGCGGGTGCGCTGAGAAGCGAGAACGCCGTCAGAGAGAGGAGCAGTTGTACAAAAAACCTCTTCATATAATAACCTCCTGACTCTCCCCTGTCCGGCAAACTATCCTATATGAGTATTTTGGTAAAGAACTATGATAGGGTCGTAAAAAGATAGGGTCGTAAAAAGTCCATTCGTGGCTTGTTACTCCACTTAAAAGTGAAAAGTATCATTTTTGCTTTCCTTATAAATCAATGAATAACACTGCCGGTCATTGATTTGGGCACCCCACCCGGGGCGCGTTGATGACTTATTGCGAAGTCATCTTCTTTTGAATTTTGATTATTGAATCGATCAGGCAAATTTGGCCGGTAGAGTCGAATGTCTGATCCCCTCCGGATCATGCCCCAGCAGTCGCGCGCCTCCCGGTCCGCCGCCGGGATGTCGGTGTAACGATGATCCCGCTACCGGCCGAGCTTTCTGGTCCTGGTGTTCTTTATGTGCTTAAGTCGGAATAAATCTTCCCTCTCCCTCTCCTGAAGGGTTTCCTGCATGGTGCGGATGCGGCTGGTAAGGGAGGGGATAACGGTCTGCTCCAGAGCGTTGATCCGGCGGCTGACCCGACGGATCTCCTCTCCAAGTCTCTTGAGCATTATTTCCTGGCTGGCGGCGCGCAATAGTCTCTCCAAGAGTTTTTCGTAATGTTCTGCTGCTTCAAGGATGTGGGGAGACGTGTCTATCGGAAGCATTCCCCTCGCCTCGGGCGTTCTTCTGAGGGAGACGAAATGGATCTCCGGAATACGTATCCCCCAGATATTGATCTCCCGGATGCTTATGGGAATCTGTCTCCTGGCCGAGAGAGACGCGGCGCTCAGTTCGTGGCTGCCCGCGAAAGACTTGGCCAGCCCCAGCATGGCCATGGACTTCTGCAAGTCTCTCGCCATGGCCTCCCTGCTGTCCATGATGGTGTCCACGATGCGGAAGAAGTCCCTGATGAGAGCCTCTCTCTTGTTCTGGAGCAGATCGACCCCTTCCTGGGCCAGGTCTTTTCTTGCCCTGAACTCCAGAAGGTTCGTTCTGGTGGCCGGGATGCTCATTCTCGTTCTTCCTCTCCGTTTTCCTTTCCGGCCGATGGGTGATAAAGATCGAACCAGCGGCGGTCCACCCTAGTAAGGTCCGAGGAGGAGAATTCCTGAAACAGGCCCCAGGCCAGCATCAGGGATTCCTCGACCGTGCGGTCCTGGCTGCCCTGGTTCAGAAAGGTATCATCGAACTCCCTCGCGAAAACTAGAAACCGCCGGTCCTCAGCCGTCATCGCATCCTCTCCCACGATCGCTTCCATCCGCCTCAGATCCCTCCCCCTTGCGTAGAAGGCGTAGACTTGGTCGGCCAGGTTCCTGTGGTCCGGTCGAGTTTTAGCTTCCCCGATCCCGAGATTCATGAGGCGCGACAGGCTCGGCAGAACGTCGATGGGTGGAAAGATTCCCTTACGGTGCAGTTCCCGGGAGAGTACGATCTGTCCCTCGGTGATGTACCCGGTCAGGTCCGCGATAGGATGGGTTATGTCGTCGTCAGGCATGGAGAGGATGGGGATCTGGGTGATACTGCCGCAGCGTCCGCGGATGCGGCCGGCTCGTTCGTAGATTCCCGCAAGGTCCGTGTACATGTAACCGGGGTAACCTCTCCTGCCGGGGATTTCCTCGCGGGCGTTGCCGATCTCCCGCAGCGCCTCACAGTAATTGGTCATGTCGGTCAGGACCACCAGGACGTGCATATCGTGCACAAAGGCCAGGTGCTCAGCGGCGGACAGGGCAACTCGCGGGGTCAGCAGCCTTTCAATGGTCGGGTCCGAAGCGAGGTTCAGGAAGACCACCGTTCTATCAAGGGCCCCAGTAGACTCGAAGGCGTCAATGAAGTAAGCGGCGTCCCGGTGGGTGATCCCCATGGCGGCGAAGACGATGGCGAACCCCCCCTCGTCCCCGGGAACGGTTGCATGTTTCACGATCTGGACCGCCAGTTCGCTGGAGGGGAGGCCGGAACCCGAAAAGATAGGCAATTTCTGGCCTCGCACGAGGGTGTTGAGCAGGTCTATGGCAGATATGCCCGTCTGGATGAAATCCGAGGGTACGTCCCGGGCCATGGGGTTTATGGGAGCCCCGATGATCTCGGTCTCGATCTCGGGAATTGGAGGGGGTATCCCGTCCATGGGCATCCCGGACCCTGAGAACCTGCGGCCGAGCATCCCCTTTGAGAGCCCCACATGTGCCGTTTTGGGCAGATATGTCACCCAGATCTCCCTTGTGTCGATGCCCTGAGTGGTCTCGAAGAGTTGGGCGGTCGTTGTCTCTTTCGAAATCTCCAGTACCTGCCCGTGACGCTCAAGTCCGTCAGTCGTGACGAGTTGGATCATCTGTCCCACGAAGGTGTCGGGTTCAGCGGACATGCTGGCAAGTGGACCCGAGATACCGGTCAGGCCCCTGGATTTCCTAATCATCAGAGGGTCCACTTTTTTCCTCCTTCCCGAACTGTTTACGTTGTTTCCGAAGCTCCTCGGACAAGGACTCGATCTCTTCACGCAGTGCGTCTAGAACCTGCTTGGAAGCTTCGGGAAAGTTCTGGTCCGGCTGTTCGCTCAGGCGGGCGAATTCCCGGGTGGATGCAAGATTCATCAGCTTCTCAATGGGGATCTCAGTGCTCAGGGCCGTCAGGATGATCTCGTAGCCCTCCAGGAACGTCCTGAGCATCCAGTACTGCTTTTGCAGCGAACAGTAAGCGTCCACTGAGCTGAAAGCGTTCTGCCTGAGGAAATTCTCCCGAGTGAGTCTTGCCCCGAGGAGCAGGACTCTCTCGCTATCGGGTATGGCGTCCTCACCCACCAGTTGGACCATCTCCTGAATCTCTTTTTCCTGCTCCAGGAGACGGTTCAAACGATCCTTCTGGGCCGACCAGTCTTCAGCAACCTCGGCAGCGTACCATGGCGTGAGCATTTGGCTGTACAGGGTGTAACTTCGAGTCCAGCTGATGGCAGGGAAGTGGCGCCTCTGGGCAAGGGAGGCGTCCAGGGCCCAGAGCCCGCCCGCGATCCGCATGGAGCCCATGGTGACAGGCTCGGAAAAATCACCTCCTGGCGGCGAAACCGCGCTGACGATGGTGACCGAACCGGAGCGCTGATCCTTGCCAAGTGCCCTGATATGACCTGCCCGCTCGTAGAAACCGGCCAGCCTGGTTCCCATGTAGGTGGGGTATCCTTCCTCACCCGGCATCTCCTCCAGGTGACTGGAGATCTCCCGCAGGGCCTCGGCCCACCGGGATGTCGAGTCGGCCATGACCGCGACATGATAGCCCATGTCCCGGTAATACTCGGCCATGGTGACCCCGGTGTAAATGGAAGCTTCCCGGGCGGTGACGGGCATGTTGGAGGTATTGACGATGAGAACGGTTCTCTCCATGAGTGGGCGCCCGGTCTGCGGGTCCTCAAGTTTGGGGAATTCGGTAAGAACTTCCGTTATCTCATTGCCCCGCTCACCGCATCCGATATAGAAGATGATGTCGGCCCGGGCGTATTTGGCCAAGGTCTGCTCCAGCACCGTCTTCCCTGTTCCGAAACCTCCGGGCACGATGGCCGTGCCACCGAGGGCGATGGGAAAGAGGGTGTCGAGGACCCTCTGCCCGGTCAGGAACGGTCTGTCGGGGGGGGTCTTACTGGCGTAGGGCCGAGGGATGCGCACCGGCCACCTCTGCATGAGGGTCAGGGGAACATTCCCGCCGCTTTCGTCATCCAGGAGGGCCACGGTGTCCATAACGCTGTAAGAACCAGACTCGACTTCCCTTAGACGGCCGCGGAGGCCCGGCGGCAAGAGGATCCTGTGGATGATCTTTCTTTTTTCCAGAACGGTGCCGATGACGTCACCTTCCACCACCTCATCCCCTGCCGCTGCGGTTGGAGTGAACTCCCAGACGGTGTCCCTGTCTAACGGGTGGACGTGGGTGCCGCGGAGGATGAAATCCCCCTCTGCTTTCCACAGGGAATCGAGAGGGCGCTGGATGCCGTCGAAGACCCCACCGAGAAGACCGGGTCCGAGTTCAACCACGAGGGGTTCGCCAGTGCAGGTGACGGGCTCTCCTACGCACAGCCCCGAGGTGTCCTCGTAGACCTGGATAGTGGTCCGATCTCCCTGAATGCGGATGACCTCACCCAGGATTCCGGGCAGGCCCACCTTGGCCACGTCGTACATCCTGGCGCAGCTGAGCCCTGTGGCCTCCACCATTGAGCCGGATATTCTGTATATGTTCCCATCGTCAATCATGGGTTGCACCTTTACGTGCGTTCCGCGCCCTTTCGCCCACGCTCCTTCGTGTCTCCCGTCTACCCCCGCCCAAAGGCTGCCGGATAAATCACGTGGCGGGACTGACTGGATTCCGGATAATTACGACTTTGTCGAAATTTCCGGAATGACGAAGAGGAGATCGCCCATGCGCCAACGCCCCTCCTCGTCCTCGCGTTCCATGGGTTTCATGTTCCAGCCCTTCCGCCCTTCCGCACCAGGCACTTCGCACTGCTCTTCCAGTCCTATCTCCTGATCTTCACCCTGTAGCCGATGGCCCTTCGTATTATCTGTGATACAAGGTCTTCTCTCTCTGCCCAGTCTTCCCGACCGGCGGGTCTGGGTAGTGTTACGAAGAGCGGCCTACCGCTTGCCTCAGCGCGGGTTCGGACCTTCTCGGGGATCTGTTCGTAGAGGCTTTCCGTGATCACCACGATCTCGGTGTCTCTTGATCGCAGCAGCTCTTCCATGAGCCACTGGACTCGAGCGGGGTCGATTTCGGGCTCAATGCCGGCTCCCGTCAGCTCGAAGCCCTCAATGACTTCCGGCTCGCCTATGATGAGAACTTCAGACATGATGGCCTCGCATATAGGCCATCATGCAGGATGTACGCGTAGCGTACATCCTGGGGTGGGGGCCACGCCTGCGGCGTGACCGCTTCGCAAAAAATCTCTAAGAGACTTTTGCGAAGTCATCAGATACGACCCGCCATCCGGATGAACAGTTCTTCGGGGATGTCAAAGAGCAGGCGCATCAGGGTCAGCTTGAGCCTGCTGCCTTCCCTTCGCAGGCTCAAAAGGTAGGCCAGGAGAAGTTCGATACCCATCGGGTGTCTGGCCGACGGCCTGCTGTAGCGGTGGATGAGTTCTGCTTCCATGGTTTGGTGAAGGGCTGAGGCTCGTTCTCCCAGTTCCGGGTCCAGGGCTGTCTCCTGCATACTTTTCTTCATCCATCCCGAAGGCAGTTTCGAAACCGCGTCCAGAATGGTCCCGGCTGCGAGAACGGACCTGAATATCTTCATGCTCACGGACTCTCCGCCTGCGATGTGGAACTCGGAGGGATCCCGGTCCGAGGGGAGTGTGCGCCACATGAGCGCCGTCATCATGTTGGTCTGGTCGATCCTGTCCCGGAGAAACCTCATCAGCACCACATAACCTGTTTTCCGGGCGTTTTCGATAATAGCGTGGATATATGATCTTACGAGTTCGAACCGCTTCTGTCCGAGGAGTCTGCTCTGATCGGACCCCATGGCATGCCTGAAGGCTCGGTGGTAAGGGAACCGCCAGACCGCCAGGAGATCGGACGCTTCCTTTGAAGCCTTGCAGTGGGCAAGGGCTTCCAGTTGAAGAGAATCCAGGACACCGCCCGCGAGAGTGCAGTTGAGGATGTTCATGGGGCTGGCACGATGGTGGAGGCCACTGGTCAGGGCCAGGAGGTTGTGCATGTCCCATTCAGCCAGGCATACTTTCACAGCTTCACCCGGCCGACCCGCCGCGATCCGGTCCAGACGATGTGTCCTTGCCGCGATGGAAGCGTCCACGGCACGGTACAGGAGCCTGCTGTCGGTGCCGACGGTAAGATAGCCGGCGTATGGTGTATCCCTGAGGGCGGCGGACCAGACCTCTGGGGCTGATGCGCTTAAGAGTGACCTGATCCGTTCTTCCGAGATCAGTCTTCCGCTCATGCCCCGTATCCGCGCGTTCAAATAATCGATCTCGCGGGTCATTTTCCGGGTCCTTCTATTTTGTCGGCCGACTCCCCATGCGGTTTTCAGATAACGTCCCGCTTATCCTCGGCGTGCGGGTTCAAGAGGCTCAGGATTCGGACGGGAGGCGTTTTCCGTAGGGTTCGGAGGCGTCCCATGACGGAGTTGTCAATAATCCTTGATCCATCGCCGATCCTGACCAGGGCGCCCCCGAGGATATCCTCCTGCCCGACGATCCGAATATCGAGTCCCAGTTCTTCCAGGATCGACCGCGACGTGTCCACGTCATCCGGGTTCACGTGGATCCGAGTGCCGATGGGCGAATCCAGCGCGGAAACGGCCTGCCGCAGCAAGTAACCCAGGCAGGATCGGATGGCGGCGCCGGTGTCGTGGTCATCCATCAGCAGACGCTTGGCCTTTTCATAGCATTCCTCGAGAAGAGCGTAACGGGCCTGAAGGATGGCTTTCTCTGCCTCACCGCGGGCCTGATTGAGGATTCTGGCAACGATGGGAACCGCTTCTTCCCTGGCTTTTTCGCAAGCCAACTCCCCTTTTCGTTCCCTCTGGACGGTGGCATTTTCCACGAGATTGCGGGCCTCTGCTCGGGCACTTTGAAGGGTGCTTTCGGCTTCCCTCTTGGTGTCCTGCCAAAGGCTTGCGATCAATAGATCCCTGCCTGATGATGAACCGGAATCGATCATTCGAGCATCGTGATGATGAGAAACGCAATGACAAACCCGAGGATGACAATCGTTTCCGGTATGGCCAGAAGGATAATCACTGTTCCGCGGATTTCCGGCTTTTCTGCCAGGGCTCCCGCGCCTGCCGAGCCAATACGTGACTGCGCCCACCCGGTGGCCAGGGCCGGAAGGCCGATGGCGAGGGCCGCAGCGAAAGCGATAAGGACTGAGTCAGACATGGTTGTCTCCTTTCTATTGATAGGGTCGCAAAAAGTCCATTCGTGGCTTTTTGCTCCACTTAAAAGCGAAAAATGTCATTTCCGCTTTTCTCACGAATCAATGACTTACATCGCCCGTCATTGATTCGGGCGCCCTGCACGGGGCGCGGTGATAGCGTCGAAAAATTGTCTTTTATCTTTATCTTCATAGCAGTCGGTGTCTCCTGAATGGTTTATATGGCTTTCCTCCCGGCTGGTAGAACTTGCTGAAAAATTCCACGTAGTGCAGGCGAAGGGAGTGGATCGTTGGGGAAAAAACCCCCAGCGTGAAATTGAGAGTGTGGAAAATTATGGCCAGGAAGGCGCCGACGGCGATGGATTCGGCCGTACCCCCAATCGTATTGGCCACCTGGGCGAGGACAACCGATGCGAGGCCGATGGCCATGAGCCGTACATAGGACAGGAGGTTCCCCAACGTCTTGAGAAATTCAAGCGCTCCCATCAGTCCTTCGTTAAAAATGAGTATTGGAATTCCCAGCAGAAGTAGGAATGCCCCGATGTGTTCGCCCTTCGGCAGGTATCCCGAGGCTGAGAGAATGACGGTCACAAGGCCCGTAAGACACACCATGTTGGCCAGTGCGGAGATCCAGTGTTTGCGGTGCCCTTGTCGGATGGAGATGGTCAGGTTCAGAAAGAAACCGAGCATGATGTGGGTCAGCCCCAGCCCTATGGCGATGAAGATGAGGGGTATGACCAGCCGGGACCTGTTCATAAGGATCGGATGCAGTCCCCAGTGTTCACCCAGGTTTCCGAGGAACTCCCCGAATAGAAGGCCGAACACAACCGCCGAGATGCCGCTCAGCATGAAGATCGCCGAAAGGCTCCGTACGAGGGGGTGGCCCTGAAAGTGCCTGAAGGCCCATGCCGACAACCCAAGGAGCACGAGGCCATAAGCAATGTCGCCCATGATGAAACCGAAGAAAATGGGGAAGAAAAAGGCCATGAAAGGGGTCGGGTCCAGGCTGCCGTACCTGGGAAGAGTCACCATGCCGAGCAAGGGTTCAAAGACCCTGACGAAGGGGACGTTGCTGAGGTGGACCGGAACATGGTCGTGCTCGTCGAACCGGACTGGGACGGCCTGAACGAGAATCTCGTCGCTGTAGTTGCTTTTCATCGTGCCGAGCAAGTTCTCGACCTTTTCCTCGGGGAGCCATCCTCTGAGGAAAAAGGTGTGATGGCTTTGAGCGCTCATAGACATCGTTCGGAATTCATCCATGCGCTCGTGCAGGATCTCCCTCATCCGGCAGAGGGCGCCGTATCGGCGATCCGATATAAGAGCCAGACTGTGGGAAAGTTTCCGGATCTTTTCCGGAAGCTCTTTCTGCCGTCTGATTACGAGGCGGAGTGTTGTTGCGAGAGGCTTGTCACCATACTCGGAGGGAAGTTGGATCTCGGCGATGCTCTCTTCGCCCAGGAGCCTGTGGATCATCGCCTCACTGTCCGGAGGATAGGCCATGATGGCCGCGATGTTGTCTCTGTCCATTGGACGCGTGAAGATCTTGAAGCGCCCGCCGGTTATCCTGTCCAGTTCTTTTTCCAGAAGCGGCAAAATGCCCGTCCTCCTCCGATCAAGGATGATCCCCATGAGTTCCAGGTTCTGGACCTCGGTGGCATCTTCGAGCAGGGGATAGAGGGCAGTCAGGACCTTCTCGTAACGGTGAAGCATGGTCAGCTCGTCGCCAAGTTCAATGAGCTGTGAATAGACCGGCGTTATCTCCTGATCGGCTGACCTTACGACCTCTTCCAGATCTTCCCTGGAGATATGGTGGGTGAACAGCCAAGCGGGAGCTCTGGATGGCTGGGCCGGGGCCTTGAGAGACACCAACAGGCGATCTACCTTCTCAAGGAGAATTTGTATCTGCCTCCTGAGGTTCGCCTGTTGATCCCCATCGGCTGGAAAGTGAATGTACTTAAGGCGGTTATCCTGGATGGGGAACGGTTCGAGGTGCACCACGCCGAGGGAGTGGACGAGGTCCAGGACTCCCATAAGGAGTCTTCTGGGACCCATGAAAGTGACTTTGACCATAGGTGTGATCATTTCACTCCCCCCAGAACAAGTTCCAGGATCTCGCGAACGATCTGTGCCTTTTTTTCCTTGAGGGCTTCCCCTTCCAGTCGAACCTTTTCGGCCCCCTTGGCGATAATCCTTCCAGCTTTCTCTTCAGCCTCGCGGATGAGGCCTTCCTTCCTGAGGTCAAGTTCACGGCGGGCTTCCTTGTCCGTCTCCAACTGAATCTTTTCCACCTGATGCCCGGCGTCCTGGAGGATCTTCTGAGCCTCCAGATCTTTTTGCTTCAGGAACAGATCTATCTCTTCCTCGGCCTTGTGGATCTCGTCGAGGAGTTCGAGCTCCTCCAGATCCCACTTTCTCCTTTCCGGGGCCATCGGTGGCTTTTCCTCCTTCAATGGATTTTTTGCGAATCCATCAATATCAATTTTACCATGAAACCCTTTGGGTCACAGGAAAGGGGGGAAGAGAGGGATGCGGAGAGGGGGAGAGGGGGCGAGGGAGCACAGAGCGAAACGGTAAGGGAGTAAGGGGGTATGGGGGTAAAACCTGAAACCTGGAACCTGGAACTTGGAACCTGAGGCACGTTAGTGCCGAGCGTATCTAGGTATCAAGGTAACACCTGAAACCTGGAACATGAAACGTGGAACCTGAGGCGCAGTAGCGCCGAGTGTCCAATGCCTGCCCCTGGCTTGAACAGGGGTCTAACGTCCAACGGGGAAAAGCAATGCAGAGTGCAGAGTTTTGGTCTAAACCGCCCGACACGGAGACGCGACGACGCGGTGACACGGGGGAAAAGCCGACCTAGCGACTGAGCGACTTGGCGAAAGAGCCGTGCAGAGTGCGAGGTCAAGACGTGTCATTCCGGAAATCACGCCAAATGCGTGATTGTCCGGAATCCATCCTGTAATTAGAAAACGTAAGACAGCAGGACTCGGCCCCGCGGTGGTGCCCCGGCATTCAGATCTTTTTTCTGACAGGATTTACATGATTAACAGGATTATTTCACTAACCGTATCCTGTAGATCCTGTCTAAAATTGCTTTCCGAGTTATAAGAGAATCTCTGGATTCCTCTGCGTCCTATCGCAAAGTCGCCCCGTCGCTCAGTCGCCAAGTCGTATTTTTTCCGACTTCCCCCATCCCTCCACATACTTCGGCATATCATCGTGAATCTCGTAGTAGTCCCCTTTCTGGCTGACCCAGGAGTGGCCCAAGATCTGTAAATTGGTCGGTTCGTCCAAGGACCCTGCCGAAACGGCGATCCGGTCTTCACCCCTCGGGTCCCAGAAAAGGGAGGAGCCGCACTCGGAGCAAAATCCCCGATGGACGTTGGGGGTTTCATCCGTTTCAGACCGGAACCATTTCAGGCCTCGCTCCTCAACGATCTTCAAAGAAGCAAGAGGCATAATAGCGTAGGCGGCAAAATTGCCGTGGAATCGGCGGCACTTGGAGCAGTGACAGCAGGCGATGCCCTGCAGGTCACTGAGGATCTGGTAGCGGACAGCCCCGCAGAGGCAACCGCCGGTGGTTTTGGCTTGGGTCATAGGGACCTCCTTTTAAGCAATTCCAAATTTCAAAGAAAGGAGCGATTGCCATAAATGCGTTGTTTAATGGAACACAAAGTACACGATGTTTCACGAAGGTTAGGACGTAAACCTAAAATTCTTACTTTGTGTCACTTTGTGTACATGGTGTTCAAAAAAACCGCCTTTATAGAAATCTGCTTTTCCAGCCAGTGCGTTGTTATTTGGAACACAAAGTACACGATGTTTCACGAAGGTTAGGACGCAAACCTGAAATTCTTATTTAGTGTCACTTTGTGAACATCGTGTTCAAAAAAACCGCCTTTATAGAAATCTGCTGTTCCAGCAAGTGCGTTGTTATTTGAACACAAAGTACACGATGTTTCACGAAGGTTAGGTTAAACCTTGCCAGTCTTTCTTTGTTAACTTTGTGAACTTCGTGTTCAAAAATGCCTCTTTTACGGGAATCGCGCTTTAATCGATAGCAATCATATTTTTAAGCTTCTCCTCCGAATACCATCTACCCGCGGCCATTACTCCCAAAGGATTCTTTATATTGGAGACATTGGCAAGAGGGTTATCCCTCACCATTATTAGGTCTGCCCTTTTTCCGGCCTCTATGGTCCCGAAATCCCCCCGGCCGGTCATTTTCTCGACGACCTTCGCTGCATTGACAGTTCCTGTTTTAATGGCCTCATAAGGAGTGAATCCGACCTCCGTTAAGATCCTCAGTTCGTCATGAATGGAGAACCCCGGCACGATCCCCATACCCCCTGTGCCCGAGTCCGTTCCAAGGACCAACGTTACCCCAGCCCGCTTCAGCTCTTTTGCAAGGATCCTTTCCATGTTGTTTTTAAAGGGTGCCAGAGCCTCATATCCACTGAAGAGAACCTGGTGATTTTCCTGCCCCAGGCGAAAAATCTTGAGATAAGCCTCAGGGAGGTACGCGTTCTCAGGGCGGGAAATGAAGGTCTGTGGATCGGTGAGCTTATTCACGATGCTCTCGGCGACCGTAAGGGTTGTGCAAATGGGGATGTCCTTCGAATTCAGTTTGCTGACCACCTCACTGATTGCTTCCCTGTACTTTTCCTCCAGAGCTCTGATTTCGAGGTCAAAGTCGCTGTTGTATTTACTTGCTGCCTGGCCGACGAGGCCGCGGAAAATAGCGAAACGGCTCTGTTTCATGTCCGGCTCAAGATCCAGGAATTCGAAATCAAGCTCCTCTATGTGGGCGATCTCATCCATCCCCTCCGAGAGAGCACCGTCCAGACCCACCGAAAAGGGGATGTGGCCTGACGTGTAGATACCGGTTTCCTTCGCCTCTTTCATAACCTCGTGAAACTCCTGGGCGGATACGTAGGAGTAAATCTTAACAAGATCGAATCCCTGCGCCTTCTGTTCGCGGATTGCGCCTGCCGGATCCTGAATAGGGCCAAAAAGCACAGGGCCGGATGTGTAAAGAGTGGGCCCGGGGAGTTTCCCGTTTCTGATCTCTTCACGCCACTCCAGGATTAGACCCTCTGATCCTCCCAATGGGCCGAGGCACCTGATCGTCGTGACACCGTTGGCCAGGTAAAGCTTCAGGGGGTTCACCGGCCAGGCGGGACCGAGCCAGTCGTATTGCGTGTGCATGTGCATGTCGGCCAGCCCGGGCATGAGCCAGGCGCCGGCTCCGTCAATGACTAGGGCCTTCCTCGGGATGCGGATTTTTT